>ENA-ORNI01000007-ORNI01000007.1-human-gut-metagenome-genome-assembly--contig:-NODE-7-length-317715-cov-13.847_pt1 | contig 317715 bp, 300 predicted proteins | sample MGYA00242118_ERZ509028 | MGnify/ENA primary metagenome ERZ509028 (study PRJEB26280, sample SAMEA2338755) | human gut metagenome | biome: human gut; feature: human-associated habitat; material: faeces...
TATTATAAAAGTAAAAAAATATTTAATAAATATTTTATAAACACATTATACAAGGAGAAGATATTCAAGAAGGACAGCTGGTTGTAAAAAAATATACAAGAATAGAAAGCTCGCATATTGGAGTGTTAGCAAGTATAGGAATTTCTCATGTAAAAATAATTGCTCCTATGAAAGTTTCTGTATTATGTACTGGAAGTGAATTGATAAATCCTGGAACAAAATTAGGTGAAGCTCAGATATATAACAGCTGTTCTTATGTTATTGCATCTAAATTAAAAAGAGCTGGAATAAAAATAGTTAATATTGAAAACTGTGATGATGATATAGAAAGTATAAAAAATAAAGTAAAAAAATTTTTAGAAGAGAGTGATCTTATTATTACAACAGGAGGGGTATCTGTAGGAGAAAAAGATCTTATTCCTCATGTAATGGAGGAACTAGGAACAATTGAGTTGTTCAGAAAAGTAAATATAAAACCGGGAACACCAGTTACTGCCAATAGATATAAAGATAAACTCATATTAAGTTTTTCTGGAAATCCCTTTGCAGCAATAGTGAATTTTGAATTATTTTTTTGGTATGCAGCAGCTAAATTTATGAATAATAATTATTTTAAGCCTCAAGTATTTGAGGTTGTTTTAAAAAATGATATTTTAAAAAAGAATAACCTTAAAAGATTTTTAAGAGGTTTTGAAGAAAATAATAGAGTTTTATGTAATACTAATAAGCAGATGTCTTCTGTTTTAAATGAAATGATGAGCTGTAATTGTTTGGTGGAGCAGCCAGAAGGAAAGGAACTTTTTTCTGGAGAAGTAGTAAAGTGTATAAAATTTAGATATTAATTATTTGAAAATAAGGAGTATATATGAAATTATCGGTGGGTATTTTGGCTGGAGGTAAAAGCAGCCGTATGGGGCAGGATAAAGTTTTATTAAAATTGAAGCAGGAAAGTTTTTTAGATATCCTCATAAACGAATTTTCTGATTTTGATGAATTGATAATTTCATTAGACTATTTAAATAGATATAAAGAATTAAGTTGTAAAAAAGTAGAAGATAGTATAAAAGATATAGGTCCTATTGAAGGAATAAGACAAATACTGAAAGAATCTAAAAATAAATATAATTTTATATGTGCAGCAGATATGCCTTTTTTAAAAAAAGATATAGTTGAATATATAAGTACTTTTATCAGTTCTGATTTTGATTGCTATATAATTTGCGATGGAGAAAGAAAGCATCCTTTATGTGCTGTTTATTCAAAAGATATACTCCCTATAATAGATGAAATGATAGAAGATAAAAATTATAAATTACTTCAGTTGGTTTCAAGAGTAAGAACAAAATATATAAATTTAAAATATACTAACTTTGATAAAAAAGTGATTCAGAATATTAATACATATTCAGAGTATAAGAATGCAGTAAAGCCACTTATATTTTGTATAAGCGGGATAAAAAATAGCGGGAAAACAACTTTGATTACAAAACTTATAAATGAATTCCAAAATGATTTTCCTAAAATAGCAGTAATAAAACATGATGGACATGACTTTATAATAGATCATGAAGGAACAGATACAGATAAAATAACTAAGGCAGGAGCAATGAAAACAGTTATTTTTTCAAATAAAAAATATGCTTCTATTTGTAAGGGCAGTTTTAATATGGAAGAAGAATTAAATAATATGAAAGATATGGACATGATAATAGTAGAAGGAATGAAAAATTCATATTATCCTAAAATTGAAATATTAAGAGAAGGCATCTCAGATAAGCCTATATGTGATCATAAGACTTTGATAGCAGTAGCTACAGATGGAAAAGAAATAAAAAATATAGAAAAAGGAATTCCGAGTGTTGAATTAAATAATATTAAAGCTATATCACAGATTATTTTAAATTATTTTTTTGAAGGATATAGTCAAAATTTTGATTAAATAAATGAGGTGATAAATTTGCTTGATAAATATAGGAGAAAAATAGATTATCTAAGAATTTCTATTATTGATAAATGTAATTTGAAATGTATTTACTGTATGCCTGAAGAAAGTGTGGAAAGTATAGAAAAAGATGAGCTTTTAACTTTTGAAGAGATAGAAAGAATATGTATTGCAGCAGCTGAAATAGGAATCAAAAAAATAAAAATTACAGGGGGAGAACCTCTTATAAGAAAAGAAGTTGCAGAACTGGTAAAAAAAATAAAATTAATTAAAGGAATAGAAAATGTTACCTTGACAACAAATGGCATCCTATTGGAAAAAAATATTGAGGAGCTGGCTCAGGCAGGAATTGATGGAATAAATATTAGTTTAGATAGTTTGAAAGAGAAAAAATATCATGAAATAACAAGATGTGGGTATTTAAAAGATGTACTTTCAGGAATAGAGTCTGTTGTAAATAAAAAGATAAAATTAAAATTAAATTGTGTTATTATTAAAAATATAAATGAGGATGAAATAATTGAGATAGCAGGATTAGCCCAGAAATATCCAATAGATGTGAGATTTATTGAACTTATGCCAATTGGGTATGGGAAAGAGTTTTCTTCTGTATCTAATGAAGTGATAAAAGGTAAACTAGAAACTTATTTTGGAAAGTTAATATTATCTGAAACTACTCATGGAAATGGACCAGCAGAATATTTTGATATAAATGGTTTTAAAGGAAGTGTTGGATTTATAAGTGCTTTGTCACATATTTTTTGTGACAGCTGTAATCGTATCAGAATAACTTGTGATGGAAGTATTAAGCTATGCTTGAATTATGATAATGGATTAAATGTAAAGGAAAAAATAAGAAGTGGAATATCTAATGATGAATTAAAAGATTATTTGTATCATTGTATAATAGAAAAACCTTTATATCATGGTTTTAATGAAAGTAAAAAAGATAGTACTGAGCATAGAAAAATGATACAGATAGGGGGATGAATTTTTAAAATATCTGTAAAACTACAGCTGGAAATATTATAAATTGAAATAAATATTAAATTTATATAGGATTTATGCTAAAATATATGTATTCTGTTTAGTGGAGGGAAATTCTATGCCTGAAATCCTATATAAATTAAAAGACATGGATATTTTTAAAAATGCCAGCAACTCTACTTTAAGCAAACTGATTAATGCTGGTAAAATAAAGAAATATAAAAAAAATGATATAATTTACTCTGATAAAAAAATAGTAGATTATATTTTTTTTATACTAGAAGGAAAAGCAATTATTTATAATATGACACATAATGGAAATAGAAAAATAATATTTATACTGGGATCAGGAAAATTACTTAGTTTTAATGTTATAAATGATAGACTTACATCAGTATTTTCTGAAGCTATTGAAAAAACTCAAATTTTATCAATAGAAAGAAGAGAGTTTTTAAAAATAATAAAACATGATTTTGAGTTTTTAAAGTCTATAATGAGTGAATATGAAAAATATATATGGCGTATGGGGCATCAGCTTAAAAATACAATAGGAAATATTTATATAGAAAGAAGAGTTGCTGCAAAATTATGGAAGTTAGGCAGAGATTTTGGTATAAAAACAGATGAAGGTATATTGATAGATATAGAAATGACAATAACCTTTATGGCAGATTTTATAGGAGCTCCCAGAGAATCGACTTCTCGTGCATGTAAGAAACTAATTAATGAGAAGCTTATTAAATTTGAAAATAAAAAATTTATTATATTAAATGCTGATAAATTAGCAGAATATTATAAAAGATAATGTTTCCTCTGTCATCACATGTTTAGTATAAATAAAAAATATAAAAAAAATTTAAAGTTGGAACTGGCGTTAAGCTGGATTCAACTTTTTTTATTTTCCCTGAGAAGCTTGATAATATGAACCGTTTCTAACAATAGAGCTGATAAAATTTATACATAAAATTTACAAATTGAACTAGAATAAATACTTATATTCGTCAGGTGTCCTATTTTTTTATGGAAAAATATATAAAATTTTTTAAATATTCTGAAATAGGACAAGAAAGAGATGTGTTTAAGATTTGTATGGCATATAGGAATAATTTTCTTTAATTCTATGAAAAAATAAAGAAAAATATAAATTATTTTTAAAATTAAAAAAATAATTTCAAAAAACTGAAAAACGAAAATAACGTGATCAAAAACAGCTTGACAATAATACTTCAAAGTTGTATACTTACTTCAAACAAAAATAAGAAAAATTTAATATTGAAGGGGGAGAATGTATGAGAAAGTTTAAAATGGTTCTTTCAACGTTGTTTGTACTAGGTTTGCTTTCTGGTTGTGGTGGAAGTAAAGAAGCTGCTCCAACAGAAGCTAAGAAAGAAGCAGTAAAAAGTAATATTGTAACAATAGCAAATGATGTAGAACTTTCTTCAATGGATACAGGATTAGCAACTGATGGTACTTCATTTGAAGCAATCGCATCAGTACTTGAAGGACTTTATCAGCTTGATGGTGCAGGAAATACTATTCCAGGTATGGCAGTGAAGGAAGAAATAAGTGAAGATGGAAAAGTACATACTTTTACACTTCGTGATGCAAAATGGAGTGATGGTCAGCCAGTAACAGCAAATGATTTTGTATTTGCATGGAGACGTCTTGCTAATCCAAAAACAGCATCTGAATATGCATATATGATTGGAGTAGCAGGTATAAAGAATGCTGAGGGAGTAATGTCTGGTGAAAAACCAATTACTGCACTTGGAGTAACAGCAGTGGATGATAAAACTTTAAAGGTAGAATTGGATTATCCAGTTCCATTCTTTGATCAGTTAGCAGCATTTCCACCATTTTATCCAATCCGTGAAGATTTTTATGATAAATATAAAGAGCAGTATGCACTTACTCCAGAGGCAATATTATCAAATGGACCTTTCAAAATGGTAGAGTGGAATCAAGGTGCTAACTACACAATGGTAAAAAATGATCAATATTATGATGCAGATAAAGTACAAATAGATGGATTGAATTTCCAAGTAGTAAAAGATGCACAATCAGCAATGGTTGCTTTCGATCAAGGAAATGTAGATTATGTAAAATTAACTGGTGAAATGGTAGATCAATACAAAGAGTCACCTGAGTTTATGAATACTTTAGGAGGATATTTATGGTTTGTTTCTCCTAATCAAAAAGTACCAGGACTTGAAAATGCTAATCTTCGTAGAGCATTGGCACTTTCATTTGATAAAGAGCAAATCGCTGAACATCTTTTAAAAGATGGTTCAATAGCTGCAAACTTTGCTGTTCCAGTAAAATTAGCAGTAGGACCTGATGGAAAAGATTTCCGTGAAACTACTCCTAGTTATTTGAATGTAGATAAAGCAAAAGCTAAAGAATATTATGAAAAAGCTAAGCAAGAACTTGGAAAAGATAAGTTTGCATATGAATTAGTATTTGAAGATACTGAAGCAAGTAAAAAAGTTGCTGAGTATTTAAAATCAGAAATAGAAACTAATCTTCTAGGAATGACTATTAATTTAAAACAACAGCCTAAAAAAGCTCGTTTACAATTAATGCAGAATGGTGTATATGAATTAGGGCTTACTCGTTGGGGACCAGACTATGCTGACCCTATGACTTATCTTGATATGTGGATTACAGGAGCATCATATAACTATGGTAGCTGGTCAAGTAAAGAGTATGATAAACTTATTTTTGACACTAGTAAAGGTGATCTAACTGGTAAACCAGCAGAAAGATGGGAAGCTCTGAAACAGGCTGAAAAAGTTTGTATGGATGCTGCTGCTATCTTACCTGTATACCAAACAGGTTCAGCAGTAATGATAAAGAAAGATTTAACAGGATTTGAATTTCACTCAGTGGGTGTACCTACAATATACAAGAATATTGTAAGAAAATAATTTGAAAGTATATTGTTTATACAGCACAATGCTGTTTTAGGTATTGTGCTGTATTTTTATTATATAAAATTCGATAAACAGAAGGTTAAATTGTTAGTGATAATATACTGCTTAAAAATTGTATTGGCAGAGTAACTTTTAAAGGAGTAAAGGGAAAATGATCAAATATATAATGAAACGTTTGGCTATTGCTGTAATAACCCTTATTGTTATAGTTTTCATACTGTATCTGATGCTTCAGTTGATGCCAGGGACACCGTTTAATGATGAAAAATTGACAGAGGCTCAAATGGCAATAGTAAAAGCTAAATATGGATTGGATAAACCATTTCTTATTCAATTCTTCAATTACTTAAAACTTATGTTGCAGGGAGATTTTGGAGTAAGCTACAGTATTCAAAAGAATATGCCTGTATCACAAATGCTTGATGCTCGTTTATGGATATCAATTCGTATAGGGCTGCAAGCAGTAGTAGTAGGAGTAGTTTTAGGATTAATATTAGGAATAACAGCAGCGTTGAAAAAAAACACATGGATAGATACATTCTCTTCATTATTGGCAGTTATAGGAGTATCTATTCCTTCATTTGTTTTCGCGCTATTTTTCATTTTGCTGTTTGCAAAAAAATTAAATATACTTCCAGTATTGTATAATGTTCATCAACCATTTATTTCAAGTATAATGCCAACCATAGCACTTTCGGTTTTCACTATAGCGAATATAGCTCGTTTTACTCGGAGTGAAATGTCAGAAGTGCTGGGTAGTGAATATATGCAGCTGGCACAGTCTAAAGGATTGAGCAGAGAGATATTAATATTTCGTCATGCATTGAGAAATACTTTGATACAGGTAGTGACAGTTTTAGCACCACTGGTAGTAGGACTAATGACAGGATCATTGGTAATAGAAAAAATGTTCTCAATACCAGGAATTGGACAGTTATTGACAATGGGAATACAAGTAAATGACTACAATGTAATTATGGCATGTGCATTTGTCTACAGTTTGATGTACATTGTTGTAATGCTGGTAGTAGACCTGTTGTATGGAGTAATAGATCCACGTATCAGACTGGTAAAAGGAGGAACAAATGAGTGATCAAAGAATAGTTTTTCAGGAGGACGATTTTAAACTTGCTCATCGTAAAGACCTGTACATAGATAAGGTCTATGAGAACCATTCTTTCTGGAGAGATTTTTTTATACGTTTAAAAGCTAATAGAGGAGCAGTGGTTGGGCTTATCTGTATATGTATAATAATTTTATTGTCAATAATAGCTCCAATGATATCTCATTTTCAAATAAATGGAAATAATCTTGCTCATCAGAGTCTGCCTCCAAAGGTTCCTTTTCTCCAAAATTTAGGAATAGCTAATGGATACATGAGAGGGAAGGATATGTATGCACTGAAAAAAGTAAAAGATGTATTCTATCTTTTTGGAACTGATACAATGGGAAGAGATATCTGGCTGAGAACATGGAGTGGAACTCGTATTTCATTGCTGGTAGCAGGAGCGGCTATAATTATAGACATGGCAGTTGGTATGACATATGGACTTATCTCTGGATATTTTGGAGGAAAAGTAGATATGGTTATGCAGCGTATCATAGAGATAATCAACTCTATTCCTACTTTGGTAATTGCTACACTTATGCTGGTAATTTTAAAACCTGGAATTGTTCCTATTTTATTTGTTCTTGTATTGACAGGATGGATAGGAATGAGCCGTATTGCCCGTGCTCAGATGCTTAAATTAAAAGAGCAGGAATTTGTTCTGGCTTCAAAAACATTAGGTGCTTCAGATATGCATATAATATTTAAAGATATTCTGCCAAATATATTTGGGCAGCTTATTATCATGTCAATGTTTTCAATACCTAATGCAATATTTATGGAAACAACACTTTCTTTCGTAGGTCTGGGAATTCCAGCTCCAAATGTATCATTGGGAGTAATGATATCAGAAGGATTCAAGTCATTTATGATATCACCATATATGACTATTATTCCAGCTGTGATATTAGCTATTCTTATGCTGAGTTTTAACTTGCTTGCTGATGGATTAAAGGATGCCTTTGATCCTAAAATGAAAGAGATGTAGGAGAGGAAATATGGAAGAGAGAGAAAGAGTATTATCAATTCGTGATTTAGATATTTGTTTTCATACAGCTAATGGAGTTGTGAATGCCATACGTGGTGTTCGTTTAGACTTGTTTAAAGGAGAGACTATTGCTATAGTTGGAGAATCAGGGTCAGGAAAGTCTGTAACTGTAAAGGCTATAATGGGAATTTTGAGCGGCAATGGATTTATTAATAACGGAACAATTATATTTAATTATAAAAATGAAAAGGGAGAAAAGATAACAAGAGATATTATTAAATTAACTCCCAAGGAAATGCAGAAACATATTTGTGGAAAACGTATTGCAATGGTGTTTCAAGATCCTATGACATCTCTGAATCCTACTATGACTATTGGAAAACAGATTATGGAGGGAATGTGCTATCACTATAAAGTTTCTAAGAAGGATGCTTACCAAAAAGCAGTTGAACTGCTAGAAGAAGTAGGAATTACTGAGCCTGAAAAGCGTATGAAAAACTATCCTCACCAGTTGTCTGGAGGTATGCGTCAACGGGTGGTTATAGCTATAGCTCTGGCTTGTGATCCAGAAATATTAATATGTGATGAACCAACTACAGCCTTGGATGTTACTATTCAGGCAAAAATACTGGAGCTGATAAAAGAGCTACAGGTTAAGAAAAATATCTCTGTAATATATATAACACATGACCTTGGAGTAGTGGCAAAAGTAGCAGATTATGTAGCAGTTATGTATGCTGGAAAGATAATAGAAAAGGGAAGTGTAGATGAAATATTCTATGACCCTCGTCATCCATATACATGGGGACTTCTGTCTTCTATGCCTGATATAGAAACAAATGAAGAGGTACTGTATACTATTCCAGGAACTCCTCCAAATCTATTGAATAAAGTGCCAGGAGATGCTTTTGCAGTTCGTAACGAATATGCTTTAAATATAGATTTTAGAGCAGAACCTCCAATGTTCAATGTGGGAGGAAAGCATCGTGTATCCTCATGGCTTATTCATGAAAATGCACCTAAGGTAGAAATGCCATCATCTTTAAAACGTCGTATAGAAAAAATGATAAAGGGGGCTAAATAATTATGGAAAGAACTCCTTTACTTGAGGTAAAAAATTTAAAACAATATTTTAAAGTAAGCAAAAAATTTACAGTAAAAGCTGTAGATGGAATATCATTTAATATTTATCCAGGAGAAACATATGGATTGGTTGGAGAATCGGGATCAGGAAAATCTACAACAGGACGTTCTATTATTCGTTTGTATGAACCGACAGATGGAGAGGTTAATTTCAAAGGAGTAAAAATCTCTGGAAAATTGTCACTGAATCAATTACAGCATCTTCGTACAAAAATGCAGATGATATTTCAAGACCCTATGGCTTGTTTAAATCCTAGAATGAAAGTAATAGATATTATTGCTCAGGGATTGGATATTCATAAACTCTATAAAAATGAAAAAGAGAGAGAGGAAAAAGTATATCATATTCTTGAACTGGTAGGGTTGTCTCATGAACATGCTATGAGATATCCACATCAATTTTCTGGAGGGCAAAGACAGCGTATAGGAATAGCGAGAGCTTTAATAATGAATCCTGAACTGATAATTGCAGACGAAGCTATCTCAGCACTGGATGTATCAATACAGGCTCAGGTAGTGAATCTGATGAAGGAGCTTCAAAAGAAGACAGGGGCAGCATATTTATTTATTGCTCATGATTTATCTATGGTAAAATATATTTCTGACAGAATAGGAGTGCTTCATTTAGGACATTTAGTGGAGACAGGAACAACTGAGGAAATATTCAGCAACCCTATACACCCATATACAAAAAGTCTTTTGTCAGCAATTCCATTGCCTGATCCGAGAATGGAGAAGACAAGAATTGCAATGACCTATGACTACAAGAGCAGTGGAATAGATTACACAAAAGGAAAGCAAAATCATATAGATGGACAGCACTATGTATTGGCAACAGATGAAGAACTGAATCAATGGACTAAAAAATAAAATAAAAGACCTTGAAAAAAGAATCAGGGTCTTTTTTATTGCTTAAAAACAGCAAAAATAGATTTAAATAGTATTCTTCTCTATTTTCTTCTAAATATAAAACATATTAGAAAACAATAGTATATGCTATAATTAAGCTAAAATAAAAACAATACTGTTATCAAAGAAAGAGGGAATGCCATATGAATACTAAAACTCTAAAAATAAAAAAAATGCTGCCAATTATTATGATATTTTTTAGTTTTTTTATTTTAACTAATTGTTCAGCTCAACCAATAAATAAAACACCTGATTCAAAAAAATGGGCTGTTCCAATAAAAGTACAGGGAGCAGACAATTTTTATAAAGTTTCTGAAACTTTATTTCGTTCAGAACAACCTACAGAAGCTGGGATGGAAAATATAGAAGCTTTTGGAATTGGAACTGTAATTTCTTTGCGTTCTAGACAAAAGGATGTGGAACTGGCTAAAAATACAGAATTAAATCTCATACATGTAAGTATGAGAGCATGGAATCCTAAATATGAAGATGCAGTAAAAGTGATGTATTTTTTAAATCCAAATAATCCAGAAACAAATAAGAAACCAATATTAATTCATTGCTATCATGGAGCAGATCGTACAGGAATGATGGTTGCCTTATATAGAATGGTCTATCAGAACTGGGAGAGAGAAGAAGCTCTAAATGAAATGCTGAATGGAGGATATGGCTACCATTCAATGTGGAAGGATATAGTTGCTTTTATAAAAACAGTAGATATAGAGCAGCTTAGAAAAGACAGCCAAATAGTAAATTAAAGTAAAAAATATTGAAGAAAATTAAAAAGAGGAAGACTTAAAGACAAGTTATATTCAACTTGTAAGTATTCCTCTTTTTTAATATATTTATAAATTATTCTTTAATTTTTAATTCAAGCACATCAGGTCTAGAATAGTGCCCACAGGCATCAAATTCCATACGGCTCATAGGAACTTTTTCCATATCCAGTTCTGCATAAATAATTTCTTCTTTATCCCAAACAGGATCAGTTACATAATGTCCATAAGGATCAACTATGCAGCTTCCACCACGGCATACAGTATCAGAAAGTTTTGCAATTTCATCTGGACAGTGTAAATCATCAGGATACATATCTTTTGTAAAGTACATATCGCAGTTGATGAAGTAGCAGTGACCTTCAATAGCTATGTGACGAATAGTTGCCTGCCATTCTTCATTATCATTAGTGTTAGGAGAAATATACAGAGTAACACCTTTCTCGTATAGGGCAACTCTTGCTAAAGGCATATAGCTTTCCCAACAGATAAGGCTTCCCATTGTTCCCCAAGGAGTATCAACTACTGGGAAATATCCTTTGTCAGCATCTCCCCAAACAACACGTTCAGTACCAGTAGGTTTTAATTTTCTATGGACAGCGACTAGTTCTCCATCTGGCGAGAAAAATAGATTTGTATTATAAAGTGTAGCACTAACAGGGTCACGTTCAGAAACTCCAATACTTACATAGGCATTAGCTTTTTTGGCAGCTTCTCCTATAGCTTTTGTTTCTTCACCAGGGACTAAAATAGAATTGTCATAATACATTTTCCAGTCTTTACGACCTTCAGCATTACGGCTTCCTACAGTAAAACCAAAAGTCATTCCATATGGATATCCGGGAATAAACAGCTCTGGAAATACAATTAATTCGCTTTGTTTTTCAGCAGCTTCTTCAATAAACTTGATAGTTTTTTCAGTACAAAGCTGTTTATCAAACATTATTGGAGCAGCCTGCACAACGGCGATTTTACACTTGTTATTTAAATCTTTCATAATTTTCCCCCTTTTTAAACCAGAAATTTTATGTTAATCTTAAATATTTGACATTATTATTATATCAAAAATACAAGGGGGTTGTCATATATTTTATTTTTTATGCAGAATAATTTTATAAAAGTAAAGAACTTTTTTATATCTTTGGATAATCTTGGAGTGAAAAAATAATTGACTCAGTACAATAAAAATGTTAAAAGTAGATAGTTTTATTCTGTGAAGTAAGGAAGATATTATTGGGATCAATTAAATATTTTATATTAAATAAATATAAAGGTTTAGTGATTTTATACAGCAATTTTTGGAGGGGGAACTATGAATTTCATAATCAGAGAGTATAAAAATGAAGACCTGGATTTTATTGTTGGGAAGCATTGGGATATATATTCAACAGAGTATGGATATGTAAAAAGAAGTTTTTACGATTATGTAAAAAAACTTTGGAGGATTTTCTTGCTGTAACAAAGTTTGAAAGAGAAAAAATCTGGATTGCTGAAGCAGAAGGAAAGCCAATTGGAGCAATAGCTTTGATTATACCTGATTCTGACAAGCCATGGGAAGGGCAGCTTCGTTGGTTTATTGTTGAAAAAGAATATAGAAAATATGGAATAGGCAGAGCATTGATGGATAAACTACTGGAGTTTGCTGAAAAATGTGAGTATAAACATATTTTCCTTTGGACAGCAAGTAACTTAGGCAGAGCATTATCATTCTATAATCATCAAGGATTTTATGAAACAGATAGATTTTTGGAAACTGAATGGTGTGATGAACCAATTTATGAAATTAAATTGGAGAAAGATATTTAAAAATTATAAATAATAATTAATATGTAGAAAAATAAAAATCTAAATTAAATTAGAAAAATTTGTGTAATTAACGAAGCAAGTAAAATATAAAAAATAATATTGTTTGAACGAAGTGAGTTAAAATCCAGTAAATGATTAAAAAGTATTATTTTAAATAAAGTTATGAGGGATATTTCCATAAGAGGATATATCTCTTTTATTTTTTTGTAAATTATGTTATTCTATTAAATAAGGCTAAAGTTTTTGACAGGCTTTTTCGTAAAAAAATTAGGAGATCTTGATGAAATGTATAATGAAATCGACCTTCATCAAATGAACTTTGATGATGCTTTGAGGGTTTTTATAACTAAATATAATGCTTTATACAAAAAAGGCGAAAGAAAAGAGATAAAAGTGATACATGGATACGGCTCGAAATTTTTAGATGGAGAAGCTGTAATAAGAACGAAAATAAGGCAGTTCTTCTCTAAAAATAAAGACTGTGTGAGAATGAGAATAGATTTGAATCCTGGAGTGACATATGTCATGCCGTTGAAAAATCTTCCTCAGCCTAAAAAGAAAAAAATTGGATTTTAGCTGATAGAGAATCTAAACTATTTAATCGGAAGGTAATTATGTATATAAAAACTAAAAAAAATATTGGTGAACAGGAAAAAGAAAAAATAATAGAATTTTTAAAAAGCAATGGATTAGGAATTATAATAACAGAAGATGAGGATATCCTGAAAATAGGAGTAATGGGAAATAAAAAAAATGTAGATCTAGATGTACTTCTGTCTTTTGATGGTGTTGATGAAATGGTTCCCATTGGAAAAAGCTATAAATTTGTCAGCAGGGAATTTCAAAAAGAAGATACTGTGATAGACATTAAAGGAAGAAAAATAGGTGGAGGAAACTTCATGCTTATGGCTGGTCCTTGTGCTGTTGAGAGCAGAAAATCAATATTTGAAATAGCTGAAAGAGTAAAAAAATCTGGAGCTCAGGCATTGAGAGGAGGAGCTTTTAAACCAAGAACATCTCCTTATGATTTTCAAGGTTTGGGAGAAGAGGGACTAAAATACATGAAAGAGGCAGCAGACAAGTACGACCTTTTAGTAGTAACAGAAGTAATGGATACTCAAGATATATCTCTTGTATCCAAATATGCTGATATACTTCAAGTAGGGGCAAGAAATATGCAGAACTTCAGCCTTCTTAAAATGCTGGGGAAATGTGATAAGCCTATACTTTTAAAGAGAGGGCTAAGTGCTACAATGAGAGATCTTCTTATGGCAGCAGAATATATAGTTGCATATGGAAATACAAAAATAATACTGTGTGAAAGAGGAATCAGAACCTTTGAAACAATAACTAGAAATACTGTGGATATAAATGCCATTCCTTTAATAAAAGAGAAATCACATCTTCCAATAATAATAGATGCAAGTCATGGAACAGGAAGAAGAAATCTTGTAGAGCCTGTAACATTGGCAGGAGTAATAGCTGGGGCAGATGGGGCAATGGTAGAAGTACATGAAAATCCAGAATGTGCAATTTCTGATGGAGTTCAATCATTAGATTTCCCTGGATTTGAAAAACTGACAGAAAATTTGAAAAAAGTTTTGGAAGTAAAGAAAAATCTCGTATAGAAAGAGGTAAGATATGTTTGAAGATAAAGGAAATCATTTAATAATAAAAGAATTTGAAGATATGGGAATAGGAACTATATTTACAGATATAACTTATGGAAATGCAAAACAGAAAACACGTGAAGAACTTGTAAAAGATTTTGCCCTTGGAGAGAGAAAACTTGTATCTGGATATCAGACTCACAGTAAAAATATACAGATAATAAAAGAGATAGAGAAAGAATATTTTGAAAATACAGATGGATTTATAACAGACAGGAAAGATGTTGTTATATTTACCAAATATGCAGACTGTCTTCCTGTATATATCTATGATCCTGTAAAGGAAGTCATAGGACTGGTACATTCTGGATGGAGAGGAACTCTTCAGGAAATAGCTCTGGAAGCTGTAAAATTAATGGAAGAAAATTATGGAACAGATATAAAAAATGTTTATTTTGCTTTTGGTATAGGTATTGGTCAGGAAAATTATGAAGTAGGACAGGAATTTAAAGATCTATTTTCAGAAAAGTTTCCATCTGATATAGTAGCAGAAAGTTTTGTAGAAAAAAATGGAAAACTGTATTTTGATAATCAGAAATTTAATCATTTAAATTTAATAGCAAATGGAGCGGACAAATCTAAAATAATAACAAATGGATATTGTACATTCAGGGATAAGAGATTCCAATCTTTCAGAAGGGATAAAGAAAATTCGGGAAGAGCAGGAGGCTTTATTTATTTTAAATGATTATGAAACATTTATTGGGGGAGAGTAATCTTGGATAAAACTTTTTATAGAAATCTTTTGGCAATAACTATGCCCATTGCATTTCAAAATATAATTTCATATAGTGTAAATATGATGGATACACTTATGCTGGGAAGCTTAGGAGAAACTGTGTTGTCAGCTTCAAGTCTGGCTGGGCAGGTATTTTTTCTGTTCTCTATACTTGTATCTGGATTGGGATGTGGAGCAGGAGTTTTATGCAGTCAATATTTTGGAAAAAGAGATTTAAAAAATCTGAGAAAAATAGCAGCAATGGTATTAAAACTGGCAATAGGATTGAGTGTCATATTTACTTTGATACTTTTAATATGTCCAGCTGCGGTTATGAAAATATTTACTCCTGAAGCAGCAGTAATAGAACAGGGAGCAAAATATTTAAGGGTAGTTGCTGTATCATATATATGTTTTGGAATAACTACAACATTTTTAATAGTATTGAGAAGTCTGCAAGATGTAAAACTTTCTCTTTGGATATATACAGTATCATTTTTTACAAATGTATTTTTTAACTATGTATTCATCTTTGGACATTTTGGATTTCCAAGAATGGGAATAGTTGGAGCTGCATTAGGAACAGTAATGGCAAGAGGTGTAGAAGTAGCTCTTGTGATAATATATTTGAGAAAATATGAGAAAGTTTTAAAATTCAAGCCTATAATGTTAAAGCTTTATGATCGTATATTGTTTAAAGATATGATAAAATATGGGCTTCCTGTAATAGTTGGAGAATTGTTCTGGGGAATAGGACTTTCAGCTCACTCGGCAATCTTAGGGCATATGGGAGAAGCTGTAGTAGCAGCTAACAGTATATGTAATGTACTGCATCAATTTGCTCTTTCCTTTGTACAGGGAGTAGGAAGTGCTTCAGCTGTAATTATGGGGAGATATATTGGAGCTGGAGAATTTGATATGGCTAAGAAAGCTTCAAAAGCTCTTGTAAAATTCTTTGCTGTATGCGGAGTAATAACTGCTGCATTTTTATTGAGTGTAAGCGGACCATTTTTCTCATTCTACAGCTTACAGCCAGCTACATTGAAACTAGCTAAACATTTTATGCTTGCATATGCTTTTATTACTATGTTCAGAGCAGTATCAGCCCCTATTATAGGAGGAATATTGTGGGGAAGTGGAGATACAAGATTTGCAGCAACTGTAGATATATCATTCCTATGGTGTCTGCTTCCAATAGGATTTATGGCAGCTTTTAAATGGCACTGGAATCCAGCTCTAGTTCTTGTTATATTGAGGCTTGAGACGCCATTGAAAATGGTAGCCTGTTTAATAAGACTTCGTGGAGATAAATGGATAAAATCAACAGTGAGATAGAATATTCAGGAGGAAAAAATGAAAAAGAGTCTATTGATAATTTTAGCTGTACTTTCAATAAATCTTTATGGAGAAACTGTATATAGAGCAGCTGTAAAAGATTTAAAAATGGAAGAACTAGCAGGAACTTATTCAACAGAAAAAATAAGTAATTCTCTTAAAGGGTATAGAAATAAAAAAGAGGACTTGAATGAGCAGGCTGCAAAAGCAGTTCTTGTAGATTTAGGAGCATTATCTGTAGAAGAACTGAATTCTGGAAAGAATATAGATGAAAAACTAGGAAACTTTGTAACAGATTATATAAATACGCAAGAAAATTATATAGGAAATGTTTCTGATAAAAACCTTATAGAAAGATTAAATAATAAATGGAATAAAGGAAAAGTAATAGAAGATAGTTCTTTAAATTCTGCTTTGAATAAAGCTCTGCAAAAGGGGCTTACAACTGGATATAATATAAAAAACAGAAAAGAATATGCAAATTTTGATAAAAATCTTACAGTAAGCTATGGGCACAGTGATATGATACATGCCTCACAAATTATTGGACTTTTAAAAAGTGAAGGGATAGATGCTAAAGTACAGTTAGAACTTAAAACATCAGCTTTCATATATTTGCCAGGATGGGGAAAACCAGGTTACACACATACAAAAATGTCAGATGGAACTATAATAGCTCATCCATTGGAGTATGATCTTAAACTACAATTTGAAAATAAAAAAGATAAAGAAAAGTTTTTTGAGCTTATAGATAAATATGCTAAAAAAGATAGTGAAGATAAGAAAGGATTATTATATGAGTCATGGTGGCAGCCTTTTATACAGACAGAAAAAATAGAGGGGTATGAAATGCTTATAGACAACATAGCTTCTGACAGTAAATATGATGCTCATATTCTTACACTTCCTGAAAAATCAAAAGCTTTAGTTGAGGAATTGAAAAAAAATAAAAATATTAAAGTAACAACAAAGGAAGTATGGGTTAATCCAGCATTTTACAGATTCATGCTTGGAGAATATAAATAAAAAAAGAGGGTTCCCTCTTTTTTTATTTATTGAATATCATTTACAACTTTTAATACTTTCCCTATAACGCTAAACTCTTCACCAGGTCCAATATAAATAGGTTGATAATTAGGATTATCACTAATAAGTGCAATATAATTTGCAGTTATTTTTAATCTTTTTACATATGATTCTCCATTTACTATAAAAGCTCCTATTTCACCATTTCTAACTTCTACTCCTTTTCTGCAAAGTATTATAGAAGAATTTTTAATAGTAGGCTCCATAGAATCTCCTTTCACATTAACAGCAAAAAGAGTATCAATATTTCTTATTCCTGGGATAGAGATAAAGTCCACAGGCCCTTCTTCAGTAAATACTCCTATTCCAGCACTTATTCTTGAATAAAGAGGAATATAGTTGTCGAAATTTTTTAATTCATAAATATCAGCCTTTGGTGGAGCGTCTTTTTGTTTTTCTAGTCTTTTAAGCTCTTCTAATATAAGGGGAGGAGTTTTCTCAATAGCTGCCAGATATTTAAAATCAGCAGCTTCCTTATCACTAAGCTGTAGTATTGCAATCATCTTATCAAGTATCTCTTCACTAGGTGGATTTCTTACCTCTCCTCTTTCAATTGTATTATAATACGATTGAGTAATTCCTATTGTTTTGGCTAACTTATTTTGGCTGTAACCAAGTTCCTCTCTTTTGAATCTCAAAAAGGTTTTAAAGTCCATTGTAATACCTCCCATATCTATATATAATTAATTATAGTATAAAAATAAAAATTTTACAACAAAAATAAAAAAAAATACAATAAAAATAAAAAAGTATTGACAAAAGCGTCATCATATAATAATATATAATTAAATATAGATATCAGTGTTTTTAGATATGGTGAAGGGGGTAAAGGATATGAAAATATTAATAAAGAATAAAAAATGGGAGACTTCATTTAAGACTGTAAAACTAATATGTAATGTATCTTCTGAAAATAAAATATTTAATATAAGCTTTAATTACAATGGGAAAAATATTAATATAAAGACTTACAACCTTGACTATACATTTAAATATCTTGAAAAACTTTTTGACAGCGCAAATATGCAGGAAGCAGCCAGACTTGCAAGCTGAATAGATATAAATAAAAAAAGATAATAAAATAAGAGGAAATTTTTATGATCTGTAGGATTTTAAAGATTTCTTTTTTTATTTTCAAAAAAAAATAACACTATATATAAAAGTTATGTTATAATATAAAAGTTGAAAAACAGTGTCAAAAGTATGAATAAAAACCAAAAAATATTTTCAGCTATTGACAATTAAATAAAAAGAAGTTATATAGGTTAGTATAAAAATATAAGTTTCTATGGGGGAAATATGGTAGGAATAGTAGTAGTTGCACATAATCCTAAACTTTCACAAGAGATAATCAATTTTTGTATGGAGCTTAAAAATAGTGATTTTATGCTGGAGAATGGTGGCGGACTAGAAAATGATAATGGGTATGGGACCTGTCCTGAAGTTATAACCAAAGCAATAAGAAGAGCTAATCAAGGTGATGGAGTAGTAATACTTTGCGATCTTGGAAGTTCAGTGAGCAATGCAGAAACAGCAAAAGAAAAACTAAAAAATGAAATAAGGGTAGAAATAGTGGATGCACCAATAGTGGAAGGAACAATAGTAGGAGTTTCTTCTAATCATCCAAAGGTAAATTTAGAGACATTAGTAGAATTTATAAAGGAATCAAAAGAGTTTCCAAAGTTTTAAGGGAAAGATAACTTAAGAGGGATACCAGCTTTTAGGTTATCTTTTTCTTTTGTAATAGAGAAGGTGAGAAAAATGAGTAATGAATTAGAAAGTAAAAATGTCAGCAGGCTGTTTTTTAAGTTTGCTGTTCCTAGTATAGTAGGAATGTTGATAGTATCTATACAAATGATGGTAGATGGTATATTTATAGCAAATACTCAGGGAGCTTCAGGACTTGCAGCAATTAATTTGTCTATGCCCATAATATTGTTTACCAACAGTATAGCCCTAATGATAGCAGCTGGTGGAGGAGTATACTGTTCAATTGCTTTAGGAAAAGGAAAATTTAAAAGAGCTAATGAGATAATGTCTTTTACTCTTCAAATATTTGTAGTGTTTTTAGGAAGCATATCTCTTTTAGGATTTCTTTTTATAAATGGAATAATAGGAATATTAGGAGCAACGGAAATTCTAGCACCATTAGTAAAAGCCTATCTTTTGACTATGCTGGTATTGAATATACCATATAATATACCAATATTTACAGAGGGATTTATAAAAATAGCTGGAAAGCCAAATCTTGTATTTTTAAGCTGTATAATATGTCTTACAGGAAATGTTTTAATGGACTATCTTTTCATAGTAAAGTTGGATATGGGAGTATTTGGAGCAGCTCTTGCTACTTCTATAGCTAATGGAACTGCTGGAGTAGTTCTTATGTGGAATTATTTTAAAAACAGAAGCAGACTTAATATAGTAAAACCTAATGGAAGCAGAATACTTTTAGGGAAAATATTATATAATGGAAGTTCTGAAATGCTGACAATGGTATCAAGTGCTCTTGCTACTTTTATCTTCAACTATATACTTATCAGAAGAATAGGAGAAATAGGAGTATCAGCTCTAACTATAGTTTTCTATGTGAATACAGTGGTAAATATATGCCTTTTTGGATTATCTCAGGCACTTCAGCCAATAGTTTCCTATAATCTTGGAGCTAGAAGAATGGAACAGATATATAAGGTAATGAAAACAGCTTTCTTTACTGGAGGGAGCATAGGATTTTTCTTTTTCTTTGTAATGAAATTCAACAGTGGCCCTATTATAAGAGTATTTTCAAAAGATAATGTTGATTTGATGGCTCTGACAGGAAGAGCTTTGAGTTTTGTAGTATTTCAATATCTGTTTTCATTTGTGAATGTTATAACCAGCTCATTTTTAACTGCTGTAGAAAAACCTATGGAATCAGCAGCTGTGGCAATGTGTCGTTCTCTTATATGTGTAGCAGGACTCCTTTTCATACTGCCTATATTTTTGGGAGAAAAGGGATTGTGGCTGGCTCTTCCTCTGGGAGAACTTTTGTGCATGACTGTGAGCGTACCTCTTTTGATAGTATCATATAAGAAAATAAAAATAAGAATAACTAAAAATCTAGTATAGATAATTAGATAGTCATATAAACAAAAATAAAAAAATATGTTAAATTTCTTATAATAAAAAATTGTGAAGAAAAATAGAGATATAGAATTATTTAATAAGATTGAGGGAAATAAAAGAGATATAAAAGCGGAAATAACAAATAGATAAAAACTTGTTGAAAATATTAAGGATTATTATATAAACTTATACTTAAAGAAAATTAAAATGGGGTTTACTTTTGTATAGGATATGTGATATATTGTACTTAGAAAATATAACAAGGAGAAGAAAATGACTTTAAGAGCTGCCATAATTATAATAATATCAATAATATGCTTTCAATAAAAATATTATAGATGTTATTTATGTAGTCTAAGTTATTCTTCTTAAGGAAATAAATTAAAAGTTGAAGACAGCCTGCATAGCTGTCTTTTTTATTACAATCTAAACTTTTTATCAGGAGGGTTTTATGTACAAAAAAGTGTCTACGAGTTTGAATTTCGTAGAAAGAGAAAAAGAAATTGAAAAATATTGGGAAGAGAACAAAATTTTTGAAAAGAGTCTGGAATTAAGAAAAGGGGATAAGACATATACTTTCTATGATGGACCTCCTACAGCTAATGGTAAACCGCATATAGGGCACGTTTTAACTCGTGTAATAAAAGATATGGTACCTAGATATAGAACTATGAAAGGCTATGATGTACCAAGAAAAGCGGGATGGGATACTCATGGGCTTCCAGTAGAGCTTGAGGTAGAAAAATTATTGGGAATAAATGGAAAAGATCAAATAGAAAGTTATGGACTACAACCATTTATTGAAGAGTGTAAAACAAGTGTGTGGAAATATAAGGGAATGTGGGAGGACTTTTCTAAAACAGTTGGATTCTGGGCTGACATGGAAAAGCCATATGTAACTTATGACAATAACTTCATTGAATCTGAATGGTGGGCATTGAAGCAAATATGGGAAAAGGATCTATTGTACAAAGGATTTAAAATTGTTCCTTACTGCCCAAGATGTGGAACACCTCTATCAAGTCACGAAGTGGCACAAGGATATAAAGATGTAAAAGAAAGATCAGCAATAGTTAGATTTAAAGTAAAAGATGAAGACGCATATATTCTAGCTTGGACAACTACTCCTTGGACACTGCCTTCAAATGTGGCTCTTTGTGTAAATCCAAATGAAACTTATGTAAAAGTTCAGCATGAAGGATATACTTACTACATGGCAGAAGCTTTAGTTCCAACAGTATTGAAAGAAAATTATACTATCCTTGAAAGCTATAAAGGAAAAGATTTAGAGTATAAAGAATATGTACCTCTATTTAATTTTGTAAAACCAGATAAAAAATGCTGGTATGTAACTTGTGATACTTATGTTACATTGACTGATGGTACTGGAGTAGTTCATACAGCCCCTGCATTTGGAGAAGATGACGCCAATGTAGGAAGAAAATATGATCTTCCATTTGTACAATTAGTAGATTCTAAAGGAGAAATGACAGAAGAAACACTTTGGCCTGGAGTATTCTGTAAAAAAGCAGATAAAGACATTTTGAAAACTCTTGAACAGAATGGACTTCTTTTTGATGCACCTGTATTCGAGCATAATTATCCTCACTGCTGGAGATGTGACACTCCTCTTATCTATTATGCAAGAGAATCTTGGTTTATCAAAATGACAGCTGTAAAAGAAGACCTTATCAGAAACAATGACACTATCAACTGGATACCAAAAACTATAGGAAAAGGACGTTTTGGTGACTGGCTTGAAAATGTTCAAGACTGGGGAATCAGCCGTAATCGTTACTGGGGAACTCCTCTGAATGTATGGGAATGTGAATGCGGACATAATCATGCTATTGGAAGCATAGAAGAATTAAAATCTATGTCACCTAACTGTCCAGAAAATATTGAGCTTCACCGTCCATATATAGATGCAGTAACTATAACTTGTCCTCACTGTGGAAAACAAATGACAAGAGTGCCAGAAGTTATTGACTGTTGGTTTGACTCAGGATCAATGCCTTTTGCTCAGCATCATTATCCATTTGAAAATAAAGATTTATTTGAAAAACAATTCCCAGCAGACTTCATATCTGAAGCTGTTGACCAAACAAGAGGTTGGTTCTATTCACTTCTTGCAATATCTACATTGATTTTCAATAAAGCACCATACAAAAATGTAATTGTATTGGGACATGTCCAAGATGAGAATGGACAGAAAATGTCTAAATCTAAAGGAAATGCAGTAGACCCATTTGATGCACTTGCTACTTATGGAGCAGATGCTATTCGTTGGTACTTCTATATAAATTCAGCTCCTTGGCTTCCTAACAGATTCCATGGAAAAGCAGTTCAGGAAGGACAGCGTAAATTCATGGCTACATTATGGAATACATATGCTTTCTTTGTTCTTTATGCTGAGATAGATCAGTTTGATGCTACAAAATATACTTTAGACAAAGATAAATTAACTGTTATGGATAAATGGCTTCTTTCTAAATTAAATACAGTAGTAAAAGGTGTAGATGAAAATCTTGCTGACTACAAACTTCTTGAAGCTGCAAGACTTCTTCAGGATTTTGTAGATGAATTAAGCAACTGGTATGTAAGAAGAAGCAGAGAGCGTTTCTGGGTACAAGATATGACTGATGATAAAATCACAGCATACATGACTTTATATACAGCTCTTGTTACTATTTCAAAAGCTGCTGCACCAATTATTCCGTTTATGACAGAGGAAATTTATCGTAATCTGGTATGCAGTATAGATAAAAATGCACCTGAAAGTATTCATTTGACTGATTTCCCTGAAGTGCATGAAGACCTTATAGATAAAGCACTTGAAGAGGATATGGAAGAAGTTCTTCAGGTAGTTACTCTAGGAAGAGCAGCAAGAAATGCAGCTAATATTAAAAATAGACAGCCAGTAGCTAATATCTATGTAAAAGCTGGACATAAAGTTGGAGAACTTTATCAAAATATTATAAAAGAAGAACTTAATATTAAAGAAATTCACTTTGTAGAGGATACATCGCAATTTACTTCATATACTTTCAAACCTCAGCTAAAAGTATTGGGACAAAAATATGGTAAGAAAGTAAATGAAATCCGTACTCTTCTGGCAGAGATGGATGGAAGCAAAGCTAAAAAAGAGCTGGACACTAATGGAGTTTTAGTTCTTAAATTAGCTGATGGAGAGGAAGCATCTCTTACTGTAGATGATCTGTTGATAGAAACAGCTCAAACAGAAGGATATATGCCGCTTGAAGATAGAGGAATAACTGTTGTACTTGATACTAAACTTACTCCTGAATTAATAGAAGAGGGATTTGTAAGAGAAATTATCAGTAAAATTCAATCTATGCGTAAAGAGGCAGACTTTGATGTAACTGACCACATTACATTCTATGAAAAAGATAATGACAAAATTAAAGAAATCATTGAAAGAAATTCTGAAGAAATTAAGCATGATACTCTTGCTGATGAAATAGTTTTTGGAGAAGCAGATGGATTCACAGGAGAATTTAATGTAAATGGAGAAAAGGTTGTCTTTGGAGTAAAAGTAAATAAGTAATATAAATAAAAAAGAGGTTGATTTATTAAGAAAAGTATAATTTTAGAACTTTTCCAGTAGAAAGGGTTGTTATTAATTTCGTTCCTAAAATATAAAAGACAGATGAAGGATTACAACAGTTCCACTGTTGCATCTCAGTAATTATAGCAGTTAAAATTCTAACTGCTTAATTACTGGAAACTCACTAACGTTCAGACATACTGTTTTTCACGTTTTACTTACTTCATTAATTACACAAGCCTTTCTAATTTTCAAATTTCTAAAATCTATCTTAGCTTATTAGTCAACCTCTTTAATTTTTAGTTGAAATATGGTTTAATTTTTTCTATCCATTCTTTAATTCTATCTGGAGTGTCTGTTCCTTGATTTCCTTCATCAAGAGCAAGACCTACAAATTTTCCATCTACAACTGCTTCAGTTTCTTCATAATGATATCCTTCTGTAGAAGTGAATCCAATAACTTTTGCCCCATTTTTTACAACAGCATCATAAAGTATTTTCATAGCTCCAACATATGATTCACCAAAAGCAAACTGGTTTCCAAGTCCTGCTATGGCAACAGTTTTACCAGTGAAATCTATATTTTTAAACTCTTCAAAAATATTGTTCCAATCCTCTTGTAATTCTCCAACTCCATAAGTAGGAGATACAAGAATAAGATTTTCATAATCTTTTATTTCAGATATTCCATCAGCTACATTATATGTTTGGTAGTCATCTTTTCTAAGATAGAATTCTATCTCATCAACTATACCAGTAGTATTTCCAGATGTTGTTCCATAAAAAATTCCTATTTTTTTCATCTTTATTCCTCCTATAAATTACAGATATCTTTTATAACTTCACTTGCTATTATAAGTCCAGCACTTGAAGGGACAAAAGATATGCTGCCAACATTTACTTTTTTCTCTCTGCTCCCAGTTTCATTCTCAGGCTTTCTGGGAATCTCTTTTGAATAAACCACTTTTAATTTTTTAATTCTTCTATTTTTTAATTCTTTTCTCATAACACGAGCTAAAGGGCATACAGAAGTTTTATAAATATCAGCTACTTCAAGCATTGTCGGCTCGATTTTATTTCCAGTTCCCATGGAAGAAATAATTGGAGTGCCAGTATTTTGAGCTGTTTCAGCTAATATCAGTTTAGAAGTTACTAAATCAATAGCATCAACTATATAATCATATTTTTTATCTTTAAAAAATTTATCATAATTTTCCATTGAAAATTTTTCAGGATACTCATGTATTTTTATATCTGGATTGATAGAAAGAAGTCTGTCTTTCATAACAGAGGTTTTTAATTTTCCTACAGTATTTTGTAGGGCAATAATCTGTCTGTTAAGATTGGTGATATCCACAGTATCAAAATCTACAATGGATAATTCTCCAACACCAGCTCTGGCTAGAGCTTCTATGACAAAGCCTCCCACTCCTCCAACGCCAAATACTATTACATGAGAATTTTGAAGTTTTTCAAGGTTTTCCTTTCCTATCAAAAGTTCAGTTCTTTGAAATATCATGTCATCATCCTCAAATATATTATTTACTATCTTAGTAAATAATATATTATTTTTCATAAAAAATCAACAATATATTTTTTATAATTTAAACATTACAGAGGGTTTTTAAAATAAAAAATGAAAATAATTGGAAGAAAATGTAAGTAAATAGAAAAAAATGTTTAAAAAGCTATTGACAAAGTAGAGATCATGAGTTATATAATTTATCAACAGGAGAAATGAAAACGTTTTCAAAAAGAGGTGTACAACAAGATGAAAATAAATGATGTAGCAGAATATGCAGGAGTTTCATTAGCTACTGTTTCGAGAGTTATAAATGGAAAAAATGTAAAAAAAGAGACAAGAGAAAAGGTAGAAGAAGCTATAAAGAAATTAAATTATACACCAAATTTTATGGCAAGCAGCCTTCAAAGAACTAAGAGCAATATGCTTTTGATAATAGTTCCAGAGATATCAAACCCTTACTACTCTGCTATTTTAGAAGGAGTAGAAGTAACAGCAAAAAGCATGGGGTACAATATTATTTTGGGAAGCAGCTACTCATCAGAAGCACAATTATTAGATTATCTCACTCTACTAAATACCAAACTTGTAGATGGGATAATACTTATGGAGAAAATAAGAAAAGATAAGATAATGGAAAAGATAAAAGATGAAAACGTTTTCAAAAAGATAGTTCAGTGCAGTGAGTACATAGAAGAAAACGAACTTACTTATGTAACTATAGATCATAAAAAAGCAGCATATGAAGCTGTAAGTCATCTTATATCAATAGGGAAGAAAGATATATATCTTTTCTCAATGAAAAAAGACTATACATATTCTACATTGAGAAGAGAAGGTTTGATAGAAGCTATGAGAGATAATGGGCTGGAATTTAAAAAGGAGAATGAAGTACTTTTAGATGAATTATCTATAAAAGAAGCTCAAAAGCATATGAATATAATTTTAAATAACAGAGAGGTAGAAAATATAGGAATATTTGCAGTATCAGATGTGATAGCTATAGGAATATTAAAAGCTCTCAATACTAAAAATATAAAAATACCACAGGAAGCAGCAGTAATAGGATTTGACAACATAGATTTTTCAGCGGTTACAGAACCATCACTTACAACAGTATCACAGCCGGGATATGAATTAGGAGCAGAATCAGTAAAAAGCTTGGTAAGAAAAATAACAGGAGAATGCAATGATCCTGAAAAAATTATTTTAGACCATGAGCTTATAGTCAGAGAAACAACCAATAAATTTGTTTTAAAGTAGAGAGACATCTCTAATAAAATATAAGGAGGATTGATTTGATGAAGAGATTTTTTACATTATTAGCGGCATTATTGCTTTTAAGTGTAGCTGCATTTGCAAGTGCTGGAGGGAAAGTTTTAGGAATTGTTATGCCTAATGCAACTCACGGATTTTTAGGAGAGAGTATAAAACACGCTAGAGCAGCAGCTGAAGAGTATTCTAAAGCTAATGGATTTAGCTACAAATTCCTTACTTCTGCTGAAGCATCAGAACAAAATAACCAGTTAGATACTTTAATCAATGAAAAAGTTGATTGTATTGTTTTATGGCCACACAATGGAAATGAATTGAGATCTGGAGCTATGAAAGTTATGGAAGCTAAGATTCCATTAATTATTTATGACCGTTTAATTGATGAATTTAAACCTACTGCTGAAGTTATGGGAGATAACTTTACAATAGGGGAAGAGACTGGAAGATATCTGAATAAATACTTTGCTGAAGATTTGAAAAAAGGAAAAGTTAATATCCTTGAGTTCAAAGGGGATAACTCTACAGTTCCTCAACAACGTTCAGATGGATTTGCAAAAACTGCTGATAAAAATATCAACATTCTTCAACAATTCAGTACTGACTGGCAAAGAGCAAAAGCTCAAGAACAAATGGAAACACTTCTTAACAGTTTGAAAAAAGATGAAGTAGAAAGTATAAAAGCTGTATTTACTCATGATGATGAAGTTATGCTTGGAGTATTAGATGCAATAATGAGTTATAGTGGAAATGCTAAACTTAATATTAAACTTGTAACTGGTGTTGGTGGAAGAAGAGAAAATATAGAAACTTTTGATATATTCAAAAATGATTTAGGAATAGATCAAGTAACTTATCTGTTCTCTCCTACAATGGTAAGAGATGCAGTTAAAATGGGTGCAGATATATTAGATGGAAAAACATTCTCTGGATTATATCTTATCCCTACAGAAACAATAGATAACAATAACTATAAAGACTATATGAAGAGTGAGCATTGGAAAATAAGATACGAAAGCGGAATCTAAAATAAATTAATTTGAGGGTGGGAATTCCCACCCTTATTTAAAAAATGGGGTAGGTGATAAAAATCATGCTTTTGGAGATGAGGAATATAGTGAAATGTTTTGGTCCTGTACAGGCTTTGAAAGATGTTTCCCTCAGTGTAGATAAAGGTGAAATACATGGACTATTAGGAGAGAATGGAGCAGGGAAATCCACTCTGATGAATATTCTGGCAGGGACATTTCCGCCTACACAGGGAGAGATTTATTTTAATGGAGAGAAAATAGAGGATCTGAATACTAAGAAAACACAGGGAATGGGGATAAGATTTATACATCAGGAATTAAATCTTGTAAATGATCTTACTGTCTATGAAAATCTTTTTCTTGGAGAGGAGCTTCTTAATAAATATGGACTTCTAAATAAAAAAGAGATGATAAAACGATCTAAAGAAATTCTTGAAAAAATGAATCTGGATATTGACCCTGAAATGGAAGTAAGACATTTGGAGACATCAAGAAAACAGCTCGTTGAAATAGCGAAAGCTCTTCTTTTTGATGCAAAGCTTATAATAATGGACGAACCTACAACAGCCTTAACTAATAAAGAGATAGAAATGCTTTTTGTTCTTATGAGAAGATTAAAGGAACAGGGAGTAACTATGATTTATATATCTCATAAAATGCCGGAGCTTTTCAGTATCTGTGACAGATATACAGTGCTTAGAGATGGAAGATTTATAGAAAGCGGTTATTTTAAGGATATAAACGAAAGAAAAGCTACTGAACTTTTAGTGGGAAGATGTATAGAAAATGAAAAGATAGAAAAAGAAAAAATATCAGAAGAAATATTGATGGAAGTAAAAAATATAACTTCAGAAGGAAAATTTAAAGATATATCTTTTAATTTGAGAAAAGGGGAAGTTATAGCAGTTACAGGACTGCATGGAGATGGAAGAGATCAGCTTGCAGAGGCGTTATATGGGGTATGTAAAATAAATTCTGGAGAAGTGTGGGTAAATGGAAAGAAACTTGGATATAGAAGTATAAAAGATACAGTGGAAAATGGAATAAGTATGGTACAGAGAAATAGAAAAGAACGTTCTATTATAAAAGATATGAGTATACTTAATAATTTTTCTGTTTCAAGATTTGTTTCAAAACATAAAAAACTTTTTATTGATGATAAATCAGAAATAGAAAGATTTGATACAAGAAAAAAAGAGATGTCCACAAAAATCGGACACTATGATGACTATATAACATCACTTTCAGGAGGAAATCAGCAAAAGATAATTATTGGAAGATGTCTTGAACTGGATACTGATGTGATAATTTTAGATAATCCTACACAGGGGATAGATGTAGGGGCTAAATTTGAAATTTACAAGATAATCAATGAATTGGCTAAAACTGGAAAGGGAATAATAATATTCAGTTCTGAATATCCAGAGATAAATAAAGTAGCAGACAGGTGTTTTGTAATGTATAAAGGAAGAATAAATAAAGAACTGACAAGAGATGAGTTCAGTGAGATAAATATCATGCACTATGCTACAGGAGCAAATATGGAGGAAAAAATATGAGTCAGTTGAATAAAAATCTAGATATGAAAAAAATATATTCTAATTATACATTTGTATTTTCTTTTTTAGTACTTGTTGTAATAGCAACTGTAATAAACCACTCATTCCTGTCATGGACAAATTTATCTACACTTATGCTTCAATCATCTATTAAAGGGATAATAGCACTTGGAATGACTCTTATTATCATATCAGGGCAGATAGATTTGTCAGTGGGATCACAATGTGCCCTTGTAGCAGGATTAGGAGTAGTTGTTCTCAATAGAACAGAGAGCCCTTTTATAATGCTCCTTTTCTGTATGGCATTTGGAGCTTTGCTTGGAACTATCAATGGACTGATAACAAATAAAGGAAAAATAGCTCCTTTCATAGTTACCCTTGCTACAATGAGTGCCTACAGATCAATAATAGTTCAGCTAGGACAAGGTGGACCTTTCAATATTAAGATGAAGATACTTATGAGTTTCAGAAAGATAGCAGCAGGAAAATTTTTAGGTGTGCCTAACCTTGCAATAATTTTTGTAATAATAACTATACTTATGGTTATTTTAGTGAAATATACAAAATTTGGAAGATATGTTTATGCTGTAGGTTCTAATGAGAATGCTACTTTCCTTACTGGAGTAAATGTAGTGAAAGTAAAAACATTATGTTTTACCCTTACAGGATTTTTAACAGGAATAGCTTCATTCCTTCTATCATCAAGACTTACTTCTATCACAGCAGCCAATGTGGGAATGTCTTTTGAGTTGGATGCAATAGCAGCAGTTGCTATTGGAGGAACATCTATGAGTGGAGGAAGAGGAAAAATAATGGGAACTTTTCTGGGAGCTATAATGCTTCAAATGATAGAAGGTATCCTTATAGCAGCTCGTATTCCGCCATTCCTGTCAGGTTTGGTAAAAGGAATAATAATAATTCTGGCAGTAATTTTCCAAAGTAAAAAAGGTAATGATTAAAATATAACAAACTTATGGAGGTTCATATGAAATTAGGATTTTTAACTGGTATCATGGGAGATATGTCTATATATGAAAAAATAGAATGGGCTCATAAGATAGGTTTTGAAACATTAGAAGTTTCATGCTGGCCTAAAACTAATTCCAGAGATTACTCAGGAAGTGATATAGATGTAGCGAATTTTACTAAGGAAGAGGCGGATAAATTAAACAGATTCCTTAAAGAAAATGAGATGACTATTGTAACTCTTGCTTACTATGATAATAACTTAGACCATAATCCTGTAAAGAGAAAGGGATATAATGATCATTTGATAAAAGTAATAGATGCAGCTTCACTTTTAGGAGTAAAAAATGTAGGAACTTTCATAGGAAGAGATATGACACTTCCAATAGAGGAAAACTTTGATGAAATGGAAAAAGTTTTTAAGCCTATACTTGAGTATGCAAAAGAAAAAAATGTGAGAATAATAATAGAAAATTGCTCTATGCCAGGATGGCATGAAAGCGGATGGGCAGGAACTATATCATATTCTCCAGAATTATGGGATGAGATGTTTAAAAGACTTCCATATGATAACTTCGGATTGAACTATGATCCATCACATTTGTTATGGCTGGGAATAGACTATATTCAAGCTTTGAAAGATTACAAGGATAAAATATTTGAAGTTCATGCTAAAGATACAGAGGTATTTGAAGATAAGAAAAAATATTACAGTATTTTAGGAAAACAATTAGGGAGAAAAGATAACTGGGATCTGGGATTCTGGAGACATAGAATGCCTGGAAAAGGTGATATAGACTGGAAAAAATTTATTGATACATTAAAAGAGATTGGTTATGATGATGAATTGGTAATAGAACATGAAGATTTAGAGTATCAGGATACAGTTGAAAAAGTAAAAGAGGGTCTTGAATTGGGGTATAAATATTTAAAGGAAAGGATGTAGGAGGCAGAGATGAAAAAAATAAAAGTAGGAATAATCGGATGTGGTTCTATAACTGAAAAAAGACATGCTCCTGAATATTTAGATAACCCTCATGTAGAGATAACGGCATTTTATGATTTGAATAAAAAAAGAGCTGAATTGATGGTGGAAAAATTCGGTGGAAAAGCTGTAGATGAATATATGGAAATCTTAAATGATCCAGAAATAGATGCTGTAAGCGACTGTACTCCTAATAATATGCACTGTATTATATCTACCAAAGCTATGGAGCTTGGAAAACATGTATTGTGCGAAAAACCTATGACTAAAAATGTAGAGGAAGCAGAAGAGATAGCAGAGATGCAGAAAAAAACTGGAAAAATATTTATGATGGATCATAATCAAAGATTTACAGAAGCTCATAAAAGAGTGAGAGATATAATAAGAAGTGGGAAATTAGGAAAAGTAATAACTTTCAGAACTACTTTTGGGCATGGAGGCCCTGAATCATGGACAGAGAGTAAATCTAAAAATACATGGTTCTTCCAGAAAGATAAGTGTGAATTTGGAGTAATAGGAGATTTGGGAGTTCATAAAATAGATCTTATCAGATATCTTACAGACTCAGAGTTTGAAAGTGTATGTGGAATGGGAGGAACTCTTCATAAAACTTTTGAAAATGGAGATCCTGTAGAAGTTTATGATAATGCAATCTGTGTATTGAAAATGGTGTGTGGAGCAATAGGAACAGGAACTTTCAGCTGGACATATTATGGACAGGAAGATAATTCAACTATTTTGTACATGGAGAAAGGGATAATCAGAATATATGATGACCCTAAATATCAAATAAAAATAATCTATGAAGATGGAAAAATGGAAGAATTGGAAGTTGAAGCTATACAGACAAATGATAATCAGACAAAAACTGGAGTGATAGATGCTTTTGTAGATACTATTTTGGAGAATAAGAAATCTCCTGTAACAGCGGAAGATGGACTTATTTCTATTAGAGTAGTAAAAGGAATAATAAAAGCTATTGAAGAGAAAAAAGAGATAAAATTATAAATTTTAAAAAAGATAGTTTTAGAATTAAGGTAACTGATAAATTCTGAAACTTTCTTTTAGTTTATAGATTTTTAATTCTCTTTAGGGAAAGAAAATATTTTACATCAAAGCTTAATAAATATCTTCTTTTTATTGACATTTCATATGTATTATGATATACTTTACCGTAGATTACGCTTGGAAAGGGTCATCAGCAACCCTAAACCAGCGATTGCAATACTTTTGGAGGTGTTAAAATGTACGCAGTTATAAAAACTGGTGGTAAACAGTACAAAGTAGCAGAAGGTGACGTATTAAGAGTAGAAAAATTAAATGCTGAAGTTAACGCAACTGTAGAATTAACTGAAGTTCTTTTAGTAGCTAATGGAGAAACTGTAAAAGTTGGAACTCCTGTAGTTGACGGAGCTAAGGTTGTAGCAGAAGTAGTAGCTCAAGGTAAAGGTGCTAAAGTTGTTAACTTCAAATACAAGCCAAAAACAGGATACCACAGAAAAAAAGGTCACAGACAATCATTTACTGAGATCAAAGTTACTTCAATCAACGCTTAATTAATTTATGACAAGAGTTGAAATCTTTAGAAAAAATGGTAGAATTGTGGGATACAAGGCTACTGGTCATTCGGACTATGCTGAATATGGAGAAGATATAGTATGTGCAGCACTGTCAATGGCGTTACAAATGCCCTTGGGAGGAATGCAGGACGTTCTTGAGCTGATACCCAAATTTGATATAGATTCTGATGGATACCTTAGGGTAGATATGAGAGGAATGGATAATAAAGGTAAAGAAAGGGAACTAGATACTCTTCTAGAAAGCATGGCTTTAATGGTTGAAAATTTATCAAAAGAATATCCTAAAAATGTAAAGCTTGTAGAGAAGGAGGAAAAATAGATGCAATTTACTTTAAATATACAATTATTTGCACATAAAAAAGGGCAAGGTTCTGTTAAAAACGGAAGAGACTCAAATCCTAAATATCTTGGAATCAAAAAATATGATGGAGAAGTTGTTAAAGCTGGAAACATCATAGTTAGACAAAGAGGAACTGCTATCCATGCAGGAAACAACATGGGAGTTGGGAAAGACCACACTTTATTTGCTTTAATTGATGGTTATGTAAAATTTGAAAGACTTGGAAAAGACAAAAAACAAGTTTCAATTTACTCTGAAAAATAATAGCATTTAATAAAAATACTGAGAAGCTAGAGAAATCAAAGCTTCTCATTTTTTTTTTACTCAAAAAAAGATAAGAAAAATGAGATAAAAATAAAGAGAAATTTTAATATATTATAATTAAAATGATAAAAAGGAAGTCTAATATTGTTAGACTTCCTAAAATGATATTATTTAATCTAAAAGATTATTTCCATTAGTAGCTATTACTTCTTTATACCATTCAAATGACTTTTTTTTGTATCTTTTATAACTTCCATTGCCATCATCATCTAAATCAACATAGATAAATCCATAACGTTTACTCATTTGACAAGTTGACATGCTTATTAAATCTATACAACCCCAAGGAGTATATCCCATTACCTCTACTCCCTCTTCTATTGCTTCTGCAATAGCTGAAATATGTTCTTTAAAATATTGAATACGATAATCATCTTGAATAGTTCCATCAGCTTCAATAGTATCATTATATCCCAAACCATTTTCTACTATAAATAGTGGTTTTTCATATCTGTCATATAAGTCAATCAATGAAGTTGTTAGACCTGTAGGGTCAATTTGCCAGTCCCACTCTGTTATATCAAGATATGGATTTTTAACACTACTGCTTATATTTCCACTTACTCTTTCTTTTCCCACTTCATTTATACTTGAAATTTTACTCATATAATAACTAAATGCCACATAGTCAACAGTATATTTCTTTAAGACTTCCTCATCTTCTTTTTCAAAATGGATAATAAGATTCTTTCTTTTCCATTCATTTTTTACGTGTTGTGGGTAAGCACCTCTTACCTGAACATCTGAATAAAAATTATTTTTTCTATTATCTTTTAAAGCTAATAACACATTTTGAGGATGGCAATTTTCTGGATAAGATAATGTTTTAGTAATCATACATCCCATCTCAGCTTCTGGTATTATCTCATGGAGATATTTTGTTGCTAATGCACTTGCCACAAATTGATGATGTAATGATTGGTATACAACTTCCTCAAATTTATCTTTTGGAAATCTGTCGGGAACCATTCCTAATGTTGTAAAAGGATGTCTGAATACACTATCAATTTCATTAAATGTAAGCCAATATTTTACTAATCCTTTATATCTTGTATAAACTGTTTTACAAAATTTTAAAAATAGTTCTATTACTTCACGTTGATACCACCCTTGAAAATTGTTGCAGATATATAGTGGCAGTTCATAGTGATGCAGTGTTACAAGAGGTTCTATATTTCTTTTTCTCATTTCTTTGAAAAGGTCTTCATAAAATTTTAATCCTGCTTCATTTGGCTCTTCTTCTATTCCTGTTGGATATATTCTTGTCCACTGAATAGAGACTCTAAGAGTTTTAAATCCCATCTCTTGAAACAAATCCAAATCCTCTTTATAGTGATGATAAAAATCTATTCCATGTCTTTTTGGATATTCAACAGTATCATTTGTAGCCATTGCATGTTCAATATCTTCGCTTTTAATTTCATGGAGTGATTTATAATCTTTTTTATTGATATTCTTTTTTAATCTAGTGCAGTCTGCAATAGATATTCCTTTTCCATCTATATTCCAAGCTCCTTCACATTGATTCGCTGCAGTAGCTCCTCCCCATAAAAAATTTTCTGGAAAAATATTTTTTTTCACAAAATTACCTCCTAATTTAAACTAAATATAAATTTTAAAGATTTAATAAATCTTTTTTCTTAAGCTCAAAAATTTAAAATTAAGTTTATTTTAAACTTTATTAATTTTCATTACCTTGTCTGATTACTAAAATATCATTATTTTGTTTTACTTCACCTAGATTTAATACTTCTACATCAGAATAATCTTCAGTATTTGAAATTACCATTATAGTAGTTGTATCATATCCTGCTTTTTTTATTTTTTCTATATCAAATTCTATTAAGATATCTCCTGCTTTTACTTTCTGTCCATCTTTTACCTTTTTTATAAAGCCTTCTCCATTCATTTCAACTGTATTAATACCAATGTGCATCAATATCTCAGCTTCTTTATCAGTTACCATTCCTACTGCATGTCCTGTGACAAATACAGTTGAAATTTCTCCATCAGCTGGAGCATAAAGTATTCCTTTTTGAGGTATGATACCCACTCCTTTTCCAATAGATCCTGATGCAAAAGCTTCATCCTTTACCTTGCTGAGTTCTATTACCTCTCCTTCAATACAAGATTTAATAATTATATCTTCAAAATCACTTTTAGTTTTACTACTATTTTCTTTATAAACTTCTGGATCTACTTTAATTTCTTCATCTTCTTTTTCATCTATTCCTAAAAAGAAAGTAATTGCTGCTGTTATTACAAAGGCAAGTGTAATTCCTATAATATAGTATATAAATGTATCACCTAAAAATGCAGGTAAAGTAGTTAGTGCTGGAAATACATAAACTATAGCTTTAGTATGCATCATTCCCATAAATCCACCTGCTATTGCTCCTCCTATTACTTGAGCTATAAAAGGCTTTCTATATTTTAAAGAGATTCCATACACAATTGGCTCTGTAATTCCTCCTAGTAAAGCTGGAATTGTAGCTGAAAGTGCATATGCTTTATTTTCTTTATTTTTTGCTTTTAAAAATACTCCAAATGCAGCTCCTGCACTGGCAAATGTTGCTGCTGCTATCATGGGACGTATTACATCATAACCATATGTTGAAATATTATTTATCATAATAGGGACAACACCCCACTGAACTCCCAACATTACAAGAAAAGTCCATCCAGCTCCAATAACGGCTCCTGTTAATAGCCCATTTTTTACACTTAAAAAATTAACTAAATTACCTACCTGATCTGCAAGGTATACTCCAATTGGTCCAATTACAATAATAGTAAGAGGAACCATTATAAGAAGAGCAACAAATGAAAGAGCAAATAATTCTATATTTTTAGGAATGAATTTTTTTAAAACCTTTTCTAATTTAGAATAAATCAAAATAGAAACAATGGCTGGAACCAGACTTCCAGAATACCCTATCAAGACTACAGGAATTCCTAAAAATGATGTCATATCACCTGGTTTTGACATAAGTTTTGTAAAATTCGGCTCCATTAATGTCGCCACTATTGCTAGTGCTATATATGGATTGCATTTAAAAGCTTTTGCAGAAGAATAAGCTAAAAATAATGGTAAAAAGTAAAATACACTGTTTCCAGCTGCTGCTAAAATCTTGTATGTTCCTCCACTTGTATCCAATATTCCTAATGTTGTTGTAAGAATAACAAGAAGAGCTTTTATCATACCAGCTCCTGCTAAAGCAATAACAATTGGATTTAGAATTGCTGACATCATATTTAAAGCTCGTGTAAACAAAGTTCCACTTTTTTTCTCTTCTTTTACTTCTGTTTCTCCTATTGAATACTGTCTTTGAATTGCATTAAAAATATCTTCTACAGCATTTCCCACTACCACTTGAAATTGACCATTTCCTTTTACTATTGAAATTACTCCCTTAAGTTTTGATAAACTATTTTCATCAGTTTTTGTTTCATCTTTTAGTTTAAATCTTAATCTAGTTACACAATGTGTCAAATTTACTATATTATCATCTCCACCAATAAGAAATATAATCTCTTTTGCTAATTGGTCATAATTTTGTTTCGCCATGTTATAACCTCCATAATATTTTACTTTCTGAATTTATAGCCATATCATATCATATTTTTTTATCAACATTTAAAAGTTCGTTTTTTGGAAACTGTATACTATTAATCTCTTAAAAATAAAAATAGTGTATTATTTAATTTGATATAATACACTATTTCTATAAAATTATTTGTTTTTTATTAACTGACGATATTTATTTACAATATGATCATTTATCAAAGGATAAATTATAGAATGACTTTGAATTTCTGAATTATGATGGAAGGCTATGCAATTATCAATACCAGAATAATTTTTCATCTCTTCATTTCCAGTTATCAAAACAATCTTTGCTTTTGTTCTTGAATAATCTTTTTCTTCTTGAAATTCAGACAGCTGATATTTCTTTAAATAAAATCCAGAATTAGAATATATAATTATCAATGTTTCTTCATCTGCTCTTCTAATAAATGTATCTTGTTTCACATCATCTAAATTTGTAATTAAAAATTTACCATTATAAGCCAGCTTCATTTGCAGATCAATAGCCCCAATTTCTGAAAAGAGCAAGCCAAAACTTGCTACTTTTTTGTAGTGGATGAGGTCTTGTGCCAGCTTCTCTATATTTTTTAAATTTTCTTCTTCATTCAATGAAGCTATATCCTGCTGAATACATTTTAAATATGAACTGTAGCCATATTTTTCGATATACTCAGCTATATTTTGATTATAATTTAAATTAAAACCATATCTATTTTCCTTGAAGGAAGCTGAAGCCTTAAAATCTGCATAGTCTTCCAAATTTAAAATTCTAATAAACTTAGAAATTGTAGATTTTGAAACACTGCATAACTTTGCTACTTCTCCAATGGAAAGTTTATACAATGAATGAAAATTCATTAGTAATGTCATTGCAATGTGATAGTTTGTAGAGTCTAAATCATTATCATTTAACATAATTAAAAGTCGATTTAATAAATTTCCCATATTATTCCTCCAATATATTTCCATATTGTTATAATAAAAATTTAATGATTTAATAAAGTATAAATTATATTTTATATTATGTCAAGAAACGCCTTGTAGCTTGTTTCTCTTTTGCTAATACTAAAATTAAAGTTATAAGATGGAGAAGATTTATAATAGAGAATCTAAAATCCTATGCAATTTTTAGTATGGTATTTTGTAGGATGAAGAAATTTACTGATTTCAATTAATGAAAATATATAAAAAAACTCCTTTGATGTAATTAATTAGGTTTGCCAGTCAATCAACTAATTAATCAAAGGAGGTCATAAGGTATATGACGAAAATGGTTTATCATACAAAATATGGAATTGTAAATACTATATTATATAATAAGAACAATTAAAGTATTTACATCTATCTAAATATCCCCAGTATTATTTTTGTTATAAACATTGCTACAGCTGTGTCAATTAAAGGAATGAATAATAATATTTTATAATATTTTTTTGAAACTCCTGATACCAATACGATTCTGGCATAGTGTCTAATCAAAGTTCCCATTAATATTACAGCTGGATATAGTATAGTAGCCTGTTCCTGAGTAATTGTTCCATTTTGATAGAGCATTAATCCAGCAGCAGCTCCAGCAGCTTTAGCAAAAAAGGCAGCGATGATAACTAATGCAGCTTCATCTGGGAGCCCAAATATTCCCATAACAGGATTCAATACTTTGGCTATTATATTCATCAGCCCTGTTGTCTGAAGAAAAACTATCAAAGCATAAGCTAGTACCATAGCTGGAGCAATTTGTTCAAGTGCAATAGTTAATCCTTTTTTTCTAATTCAGCTTGAGTCATTTTATTCTTTTTTCTAGTATCAATTACTTTTAAGTAAGTATTATTATTGCTTTCTATATTATTTTCGGACATAATTATCACCTTTTGATCTATTTTTATTTTTAATGATAAGATAGTTCGATTATATTGTCAATAAAAAAAATTCTTTACCTATTTTATGGTTCTTTTAGAAATATTTTTATTTTCACTGTCTCAAAAATGTCTTTTAAAAAATTGATATAAAATTTTTAAAATGATTAATAATTAAAAATATTGTAATGCTTTACAAGTATGATGAAAGATAGAAACTAAGTATTAGACATTATAAAAAATATAAGATATTATAGAACTGATAAATTTAATTTGATAATATCAAGGAGGAGAGTTGTGAAAAGAAAAAATAAAATTTTATTGAGATTAATTTCACAGGTATTTTGTGTTTAGGCTGAGAAAAGCTTACAAAACTTATTAGGAGAATAAAATGAGAGAAGGAATATTTAATGGAAAAAATAGAAAACTTAATATTTTCAAATAAAGATTTATTCAAACTATTTTTTCCTCTGATTATAGAGCAGTTTCTAGAATTTTTGGTAGGACTTGCAGATTCTATTATGATAGCTCATGTAAGTGAATCAGCTGTATCAGGGGTAGCTCTTGTAGATTTTATAATGCAATTTTTAATAAGCCTCTTTGCAGCTTTAGCCACAGGAGGAACAGTTATTGCAGGACAGTATCTAGGTAAAAAACAAGAAAAAGAAGCAATAGAGACATCAAATCAGTTAATTTGGTTTATAGGAATATTGTCTTTTGCTATAATGGCTTCTATCTATATACTTAAATCTGTAATTCTTCATGGACTTTTTGGAAAAATCTCTCAGGAAGTTTATGAAAATGCCAATATTTATTTTTTAATAGTTACTGCTTCAATTCCATTTTTAGCATTATATAATTCTGGAGCAGCAGTATTTCGTACAATGAAAAATTCAAAACTTCCTATGCAGATAATGCTTGTGATGAATTTGCTAAATATAGCAGGAAATGCAATCTTTGTTTATGGAATGAAGCTTGGAACAATAGGAGTAGCAATACCTACTCTTATTTCACGTATAGGAGCAGCAGTGGGTGTTTTAAGTTTTTTAGTTAATAAAAAGTATCCTTTAGCTTTGAAAAAAACATTAAATTATAAATTGGATAAAAAAATTATAAAACAGATATTAAGAATAGGAATACCTTATGGGCTTGAAAATGGGATGTTTTATTTTGGGAGACTTATTATATTAAGTCTTATTTCAACCTTTGGGACAGCAGCTATTGCTGCTAACTCTGTAGGAGGAACTATTGCAACCTTTGAAGCACTTCCAGGAATGGCAATTGGTTTTGGAATGACAGTTGTAATATCCAGATGTGCAGGGGTAAAAGATTATGATCAAGCAAGATATTATACAAAAAAAATTCTAAAAATTATCTACATATCTTTTTTGATGGTATCAATTGTTGTATTGATTTTATTACCTGCAATTCTTAATATATATGGGTTATCAGAGGAAGCAACAAAAGGAGCTTACCAGATTGTCTGGGCACACGCTTTTGGATTAATTATCTGGCCTTTAGCTTATACTCTTCCAGTAACATTTCGTGCTTCTGGAGATGCTAGATTTCCAATGATTGTCAGCATGACATCAATGATTTTATGTCGTATTTTACTAGCTTTTATTTTTGGGATTTATTTTAATATGGGAATACTAGGTACATGGGCAGCAATGTTTGTAGATTGGATTATAAAAGCCATTATATTTACATGGAGATATTTAAGTGAAAAGTGGACAAAATTTCATGCTGTTTGACTATTTAGTTAGAGGGTGATTTTTGTTTTAACTATTAGAAAATAAATGTTACAATATAACAAAAATTGAAGGAGAAAAGTATGGAAATCAGAGTTCTGAATTATTTTTTAGTAGTAGCTAGAGAAGAAAATATAACAAGAGCTTCTGAAGTGCTTTGTATCACACAGCCAACTTTAAGTCGACAGCTTACACAATTAGAGGAGGAAGTAGGGATTCAACTTATGGTAAGAGGGAAAAGAAAAGTTACTTTGACAGAAGCAGGAATATTACTTCGCAGACGTGCAGAAGAGATTATAGAATTGGTAGATAAAACAGAAAAAGAATTACAAGAACAGGAAAAATTAGTGAGTGGAGAAATTTCTATTGGAAGTGGAGAAATGGAAGGAACAAAAATATTTCCAAAACTGTTTAAGAATTTCAAAGAAAGATATCCTAGAGTTAGATATGAACTTTATACTGGAAATGCAGATCAGATAAAGGAGAAAATAGATCAAGGACTTTTAGATTTTGGACTTTTATTAGAGCCAGTAAGTATAGAAAAATATGATTTTATTAGACTTAATATAAAGGAAAGATGGGTTGTGTTAATGCTGCCTGATGATCCTCTTGCTAAAAAAGAATTCATAACTCCAGAAGATTTGTGTGGATCACCAATAATTATAGTAAAAAGAGCAAGTGTACATAATGAATTAGCAAACTGGTTTGGAAATTATTATGAAAATATACCTATTTTTGCAACTCATAATATGAGTAATAATGCAGCAGTATTAGTTGAGCAAGGCTTAGGATATGCTTTTGTTCTTGAAGGTTCAGTAAATTTTTATGATAAAAATAAAATATGTTATAGACCATTATCACCTGATATTTTAATGAATTCTGTCATAGTATGGAAAAAGAATCAAATTTTTAGTCATACATCAAAAAAATTTTTAGAGCATATAAAACAGTTTTTAGAAAATTCGAAGGTGTAGTTAAATAATTGCTTTTTTATAAAAAAATATAAATTTAATAGAGAGATACTCAAGCAGAGATATAATTTTAAAATTTTTTAAAATTTGTTCTAGGTTTTTGGGTTCTCTCTTTTTATTTTGGCTAAAAATTATAATACTTTTCAAGCATAATAAATGATAAAAACAAGGTATTAGACATTTTAAGAAATAACAATTATACTAAAAATATAAAAAGAATATCTAATATTAGGAGGAATATTTATGAAAAAATTATTATTAACTTTATCATTTTTCTTATTTACATTTAGTGCTTTTTCTACAGATAATAAACCATTGACAATATATTTTAGTCATACTGGAAATACAGAGAAAGTGGCTGAAGTAATTCAAAAAGAAACAGGAGCAGATATTTTTAGAATAGAAACAGAAAAACCATATCCAAGAAGCTATAGAGAAACAACTGAAATAGTACAGGAGGAATTTAATAAAAAATATTATCCCCCATTAAAAATATCAAAGTTGGATAGTCTTTCTTCGTATAATACAGTATTTATAGGATATCCAATTTGGTGGGGAACTATGCCTATGGCAGTTCAGAATTTTATAAAACAGAATAATTTTGAAGGTAAAAAGATAATACCTTTCTGCACTCATGGAGGAAGTGAATTTGGAAGAAGTATAACAGAATTAAAAGAAATTGCTTCTGGAGCAGATGTTTTAGATAATGGATTTGAAACAAGAAATGCTGGTTCTGCAAGAACAGAAGAGGAAATTAAAAGATGGATTAAATCAACTCTATAACTTTGATTAAGGGGGAATATTTATGTATAAAAAAATAATAGTATTGTTTTTGCTAATCTTTACAGTTTCAATTTCAAGTTTTGCAAGCAGCGGAAATAATAAAATATTAATTGCATATTTCAGTCGTTTTGGAAATACAGATTTTGATAGAAATATAGATGCAACAGCAGCAGCAAGCATCATAATGAATGGGAATGAGAGAATAGGAACAACAGGAAGAATGGCAGAAATTATTCAAAGTAATGTAGGAGGAGATATTCATCTAATTAAAAGTGCCAAACCTTATCCTACAGATTTTGATGATGTTGTGGTACAGGCAAGAAAAGAGAGAAATAGTGACTATATATCTGAATTGGCTAATAAAGTTACAAATATGGATGACTATGACATAATTTTTATAGGATATCCAGTATGGGGAACTACTATTCCCGCTCCAGTTCAATCATTTTTGTCAGAATATAATTTTTCTGGGAAAAAGATAATTCCTTTCTGTACTCATGATGGTTATGGATCTGGAGTAAGTTTTAGAGAAGTAAGAAGACTTGTTTCAGGAGCAGAAGTATTAGAGGGAATTGCTGTTGAAACTAAAGATGTAAGAAATGCTCAAAATAGAGTAAATCAGTGGCTGAAATCACTAGGAATTACAAAATCTGAAGAAAGCAGTATACCTAGAAATGTTACTCCAATAAATATTAATATTGGAAGTAGAAAACTTTCAGGATATCTTAATAATAGCAGTACTGCACAAGAATTTATAAAGAGGCTTCCACAAAAAATATCAATGGTAGGTTTTGGAGGACGTGAATATTATGGTGGTATAGATGAAGAAATAAAAACAAGTGAGCAGGGAAAATTAAATTTTGAAGATGGAGATATAACTTATTGTCCTGCAAATAATACCATAGCTATTTTTTATGCTCAAACCAGCAGACCAAATTTATCTATGAGAGTTATTTCGATAGGGAAAGTTACTGAAGATTTATCAATATTTAATAATCTGGGGCGGTATATAGAAATAACATTTGAATCAGTTAAATAAATATCTATGGAGGAAAGATGAAAAGATTTCTATTTTTGATATATATATTTTTAACATTTTCTGCAATAGGTTACAGCAAAACATTAATTGCATATTTTACGTGGGCAGAAAATACAATAGTGAAAAATCCCAGCAATATTAATGTGGACAGTGTTGCTTCTGCAAGTGTACTTAGTCCAGGAAATACTGCTCAAGTAGCCCAACATATTCAAAGTATTGGTGGTGGAGACATATTTTCTATCACTGTAACAAATCCTTACCCAGATAATTTTAAAGAATGCTTGGAACGTGTTACAGATGAAAGAAATTCAAATATTCGGCCAAAATTAAAAAAATATCTTGAGAATATAGATGATTATGATGTGATTTTTTTAGGATATCCTAATTGGGGCTATACTTCTCCTATGGCGGTTTTTACATTTTTAGAGAGATATGATTTTTCAGGAAAGATTATAATTCCTTTCAGCGTTCATGGAACAGGAGGATTAGCAGAAAGTATAGATGATATTAGAAAGACAGTACCTAGAGCAAAATTCTTAAAACCTTTGAGTTTGACACGTTCAGATATGAAAAATTCTAAAGAATATGTTGAAAAATGGCTTAATGAAATTAAAATAACTAAATAAAAAATTTTATATAAAGAAGGCTGGCTCAAAATTACTTTGAATCAGCCTTTTTTCTCAATAACCTTTATTAAATTTTTCTAAATTTAAAATAATTAATTTCCCTGTTTAACTGTTAATTCTAAATAATCAAGCAGAATACTTATAAAATCAGAACCTTTAATTCTATTTAATCCACCTTGAAGGAGCTATTATAAATCAGTAATTTATTTTACAGATTTTTCAGCTCCTTTTAAATTTATATAAAATTATTTATTTTTCATTAATTTCTGATATTGTAATCCCCAGTTTTCCAATGAGGCAATAATAGGCTTCATACTATTTCCTATTTCACTTAAGCTGTATTCTACACGTACAGGAACTTCAGGATAAACTGTTCTATTTAAAATTCCATCTCTTTCCATTTCACGAAGATTATCAGTTAAAACTCTCTGACTGATTCCGGGAATATTTTTTTGAAGCTCATTAAATCTCCATGGACGTTCTAAAAGCCTTTGTAGAATTAAAACTTTCCATTTATTTCCAATCAGCCATAATGTTGTTGCAACAGGGCATAGAGGCAATTCTTCTTTTGTTAGCATAATATGCTCCCTTCATTATATAATATACACTTTTGTATATAAGTGATAAAAAACTCACTAACTAATAAAAATGTGCCTACTTGTTGTTTTAAATGTAATATGATACACTCAGTTTAAGACAAATAATAATTTATGTCAAGATATTCTTATACATCTTTTTATCTAATTTAAAAAGAGTTGAGGATATTTTATCATTACACAAATTTTTGTAAGATTATTTGAAAGAAAAAATTTCTTTCTGGATCTGTTGTGGCAGCTATAATAATTAATGTTAAAAATACCTGACAATCATTCTAATGGAATAGTTGCAGGATTTTGTTGTGTTTATTTTTTTGATAAATAAATTTAAATGGAGGGAACTAGATGCATGATATTTGGAACCCATGGCATGGGTGTACAAAGTGTAGCGAAGGTTGTGAGAACTGCTATATGTTTTTTCTTGATAAAATTCATGGAAATAAAAATGGATCTGAAATATATAAAACTTCATCATTTCGTTATCCTTTACAAAAAGATAGAAAAAAGAACTATAAAATAAAGAGTGGTGAGTTGATTAGAGTTTGTATGACTTCAGATTTCTTTTTGGAAGAAGCTGATATTTGGAGAAAAGAAGCCTGGGAAATAATGAAGAGACGTTCAGATGTAAAGTTTTTTCTAGTAACGAAACGTCCAGAACGTGTTAAAGAGTGTCTGCCTGATGATTGGGGTGATGGCTGGGAAAATATATTTTTTAATGTTACCTGTGAAAATCAGAAAAGAGCAGATGAAAGGATTCCTCTATTATTAGAATTACCTTTTAAGCATAAGGGGGTTATGTGTACTCCTTTTTTAGAAGCTGTTGATATTTCTAAATATTTGAAGACTGGAGAAATAGAACAGGTTATCTGTGGGGGAGAAAATTACAGTGGGGTTCGTCCATGTAATTTTGACTGGGTAAAATCTTTAAGAGCTCAATGCAAAGAATATAATATTTCATTTTATAGAAACTGGGACAAATTTTATTAAAGATGGAAAAAAATATTTTATGCCTAAGAAAGAAATTCAAAGTGAAATGGCATATAAGTCAGGAATGAGTTTTGTAGGAAAACCAGTAGTTTTTAAATTAAAAGATTCATGGGGGCATTTAATTCCTGAAGATATGTTATACACTCCACATTATAAAGACAACTGCAACAAATGTGGAAGCCGTTTAATATGTAATGGGTGCTCAGACTGTGGGAAATGTGATTAAAGAAAGATTTTAAGTAGATATTAAGAAAAGCAGGGAGGTATTTTACTCCCTGCTTTGATTTTTTTATGGTACAGTTAAAAAAGTTCTTCAAATTAAAAAAATAATCTAGAGTTCTCTTTTATGGATAAGAGCGAACATTAATTCCTCTAAAACCCCATATTTTCAAGGGATTTAAAAAAAAGGGGGGAGGAAGAGTAAAAAAACAACAAATCTTGACTTTTTTAATTTTATAGAATATAATGATACTTGTTAAGTCTAAAATAGAGTTCGTTTTTATCCATTAAAGAGAACTTTAGCTCTTCTTAAGAAAATATTAAATGTGAAATAGACTTAAACATTGAAAGAAAGAATAATAATATAATTTTGCTGGATTAAATAATATTAATAAATATAGATTGTTTAAAAAAGAAATTTTAAAAATATTTTTGGGGAGGAAAGCTATGATAGAAAATTTGATAAAAGCAGTAAAAAGCAGCAAAAAAAAAGAGGAAGAAATATAACAATAGGAGCAGTAGTAGGATTTTTACTGTCATGTACAGCAGTAATGGGAGCAGATGAATTTTTGTGGATAAAAGGTGAAGGTGGGAAAATAGAATTTAGTACAGATTCTACTGATGGTACAGATGGAACTTGGCATGCTGAAAATCCATATAGTGATGAAAATAGTTGGAATGAAAATACTTATATAAACAATATGAAATTAACAGGAAAAAATAATAATACTTATATGGGTTTTTATAAAATGATTAGAGGTTATGGGTTAAGGTTAAATGGTCATTTAGGAAAGTTTAATTTTATAAACAATGGAATAGTAAGTGGAACTGGAACTGAAGATGGAGCTGATGTTTCTGGTTCAGGAATATATATTTATATTCCATATGAAACAGCTATAACTATAACAAATGAAGGAGTAATAAGTGGAGCTGCTAGTAATTATGGTAGTGGAATATATATGAATTACTTGAGTGAAGGAGTTATAAAAAATGAAGGGGCAATAATTGGAACTGGTGCTCAAGAGGGTCGTGGAATATATATTGAGAGTATTGGTGATGTGAGTGCATCTATAACAAATGAAGGAGTTATTTATGGGCAAACTGATGCTATATATAATAATGGAAAAGTTAACAATGCAGTCAACTATGGAATACTTGCAAATTTGGGTAATGGCTGGAACACAGTTGGTGGATTGACAGTTGTTTATGATGGGACCCCTAAAAAAAATGAGTTGTTAAATAAAGGGTTAATATTCAAAGCAGAAGGAACTTATAAAGCAAAAACTGAAGATTTTAACAACTTTGGACAAACTTTTGAAAAAGTAGATGGATACACAATAATAAATGCTAAAGCTGAAGGCTCTGGTGAAAATAATATAACTGGAACTAAAAGTATAACAATAGAAGGTGGAAGTTTATCTTATGATTATAAAGACAATACTGGTAATGAACTAAAAACACATAAAGCTGAAAGTGTAATTTTAAATGGAATAACAGATACACTTCTTGTATCAGGAAATAGTGATAATAATCTTTTTAATAATTCAGTAATAAATGCCTATACAATAGCAGTTGCATTTGATTCAAATGGAGGAAACCTTACTCTATCTGGAACAACTGTCAATGGTGGAATAGATGGAACAAGCAATACCATAGAGGGAAAAGGTGGAGCAGATATATTGGGGCTTTATAATACCATAATCAACGGAAATATTGATATGGGAGGTAAAGCTGATACTCTTACAATAGGAAATGGAACAATAATCAACGGAACTCTTGATGGAGGAGCTGATAATGATACTCTTAATTTTAATTCATCATCAGCAAGAGCATCAAATAGTGATGAGATAAATATTCAGCATAATGTATCTAGATTTGAGGAGATGAATATAAATACAAATGTAACTCTATTTGATAGGAATATTGGAAGTGATGGAAAGTTAGCAGATGTAAAAGTAACAGGAGCAGATAAGATAACAATAGGAAAAAATGGAGTACTTACTTTAAGAATAAATTCAGCAGATAATAATAAGTATGCTCTGTCAACAGGAAACATTGGAACAATAAAATCAGAAAATGGAGGAAAGCTTCTTCTAGCTCTAAATGGAGCTGGAAACGATAGTATAATAAATTTTGGAGGTCTTGAATTAGAAAGTAGTTTAGTGACAGAATATGAAGGAACATATTTGGAAGACGTAACTTTAGGTACAACATCTATATTTCACTCAGTAGAAAGAGTAAAGGGACAAAATAGTGAAATAAAAATTGCAGTTAAAAAAAATCTGCCTAGAAAGAGTATCCCATCATATGAAAAATTGAATAAAATATATCAAGGAATAATATCAGTAGATAAATTAGAAAACTTCAATGTAGAAGAAGGAGAGTTGCCACTATTCTTAGAATATCTGAATAGTATCTACGGAGGAAGTCCATACTCTTTCAGCTCTGAACTTTCAAGAAAGTCAGCTGGAATGTTTAGAGATATAGTTACTGAAAATCAGTTTAAAGCCAATACAGGAAAATGGATGATTTATGGTGGACTGACTCATGTAGATGGTGGAACTAAAGATACATATTATGGAAAAGGATACTATACATATGATGTAGGAAGTTCGGATATAGACGCAGATACTAAAATCACAGGAGCATATATGCTTGGAGAATATGGAGTATCTGATACACTTACTTCTGGTGTGGTAATCGGAGGAAACAAACTTAAATCTGACCTGTCTAACGGCTCAAAAGTAGATGGAAGCGCGTTGTATCTTGGAGCTTATGCTAAGAAATATCTTGGAAATCTAAAAGTAACAGCAGGAGCAGGATTCCAGTATGGAGACTATGACGCTGACAGACTGGCGATAAATAAGGTAGCTTCAAGTAAAGCAGAACCAGTGATGAAATATTCAGACAACTACAATGACATGACTTATGATATTTACTTAAATGGAAGATATTCACATCAAGTGGGAGACAACTTATTCCTGGAACCTTATGCAACTCTATCATATACATATATAGACCAAGATGGAGCAGATGAAGGAAGCAAGACTTTAGCTATAGAGACAGATTCTAAATCATTTGACTACACAACAGCTAAGGTGGGAGCAGACCTTAAGAAAGTAATCCCTCACGAAAAAGGAAAGAGTACACTGTCAGCTGGGGTAAGCTATACAAGAATCCTAGACGGAGCAGATGAGGAATACATCACAGGAAGATTTAAAGGTGGAAGCGACTTTGATATTCTTGTGGCGCATAAGAATGAACACAGTATAGGATTGAATGCAAAATATACACTTGAGCTGGAAAATGGAATCCTCTTTGATGTAAAGGGAACTTACTCTGTAGAGAGAGATTCACACAATCAATCTGGAAAGAATAAGACTAAAGGGGAATGGATAGTAGGAACAGGATTAGGGTATAAGTTCTAAAAATAAAATTTAATAATTAATTAAAGGGGCATTGCATTTTTCTAAAAAAAATGTAATCCCCTTTTTTTCTTTTCTTAGAAATAATCTATAACTATAAGGTCTTGTTCCATACAAGTAGGCTGGTTAAAAGCTTCCTGATACAATTTTTGAATATCTTGAATATATTAACTCTAATTTGCTGTATTCATCAGCAGCATAAGATATAAAGTCGATATTTGTCTTATCTTTTAGTTCATAAAGATTATTCTGTAATTCTATTAGAATAATAATTAAACAAGTATAATGGCTTTTAATTTTAAAGGAAAAATTTTTTTATAAGTGAAATAAAATCTTTAGCATATGCAGTTAAATAGAAATTTTTTCTATAGGCAATACAAATGTCTACAAAAAAATCAGGTGATCCAACTTCAAAAAAATTGAGAGGTTTAGGATAAGAAAAAAATCTTGCATAACTTGCCATAGTAAAAGCCACTCCATATTCTTCAGCAGCAAGCTGGGAAGCAGCTTCCATATTCTGAATGATGAAAACTTTCTCAGGATTAACTTTGGAATATGCAAGAGCTTTATTAGTAAAAGCTCTTGTAGCCTGTATAGGATTCTGCATTATAAACCTGTTATTTTTAACATAGTTTAAATCTAGCCATGGATATTCATGATCTTTAAGTTTAACACTATACTGACAGGCAGGATTATTAGGAGATATAGCAAGAAGCAATTTATCTTTATAGACAGATATAATATTTAATTTATCAATAGCTGCCACTTTATTTGTAAAAATAATATCCAGTTCACCATCTAATAATTTTGCTTCCATTATTTCACTTTTAGTTTCAATAAAAATTACTTCTATATTTGGATATTTTTTCTCAAACTCTACAAGAAGTTTTGGAATAAAAAAACTGCTGCGGCGAAGGTGGATTCCTATTCTTATTCTACCAGTATATCCAGCAACTAAATCTGTAAGTTCTCCAAAAAACTGATCTTGGATTATGAGGAGTTCTTTTGCTTTTTTTACATACAGTTCTCCTGCTGGGGTGGGAATCATCTTTTTCCCAATATATTGAAATAATTTTATTCCCATTCTTTCTTCTAAACGTTTTATAAAAATGCTGAGAGTAGGTTGAGAAACATATAATTCTTCAGCAGCTTTTGTAATATTTCCATGTTTAGCTAAAACTGTGACATACTCCTGTTCTCTTAAATCCATATTTTTTTCCCTCCTGATCAAATATAGCCTAAAGCTATAGCAAATGAAACATCTTTAAATTAGACTAATAGTTATAATTGTATTATAATAAGTTTAAATTTAAAAAGCAACATAAAACTATGCATGGTTTTAATACAAAAAAACATGAAAGAGGAGAGTTCTTATGGAAAGAGGAAAAGAAAAGGTGAAAAAGCAGTTTAAAATGCCACATACTTTTGTAATTATTTTTGTTATTATAGTAGTAGCTGTAGTTTTGACTTGGATTATCCCAGGAGGAGAATATGCAAGATATGCTAATGAAAAAGGGATAAAAGTAATAGATCCAACTAAATTTAATTATATAAAAAATACTCCAGTGAATCCACTGATGATTCCTATGTATATAGTAGAAGCCTTTATTAAGAATATAGATCTTCTATTGGTAATATTGTTTTCAGGTGGAGCATTTCACATGCTGACTAAAAGTGAAGCTCTTCAAACTGTAATAGCTAAACTAGCAAAGAAATTTTCTAATCATATAGGGGTATTTATTCCTATTCTTACTTTAGTATTTGGACTTATATGCACAACTCAAGGAGTAAATATGTTTATTGCCTTTGCTCCTGTAATGGTAATGATGTCACTGGCATTGGGATTGGATTCTCTTTGTGGAGTAGCTATAATTCTATTGGGAGGAGCTATTGGTTTCTCTACAGGAACTCTTAATGTCAGTACAACAATAATCAGCCAAAAAATAGCAGATCTTCCTTTGTATTCAGGAATAGGCTATCGTTCTATATGTTTTGTAGTATATTTTATAGCAACAAATATATATCTGGTAAGATATGCAAAGAAAGTAAGAAAAAATCCAGAGATTTCTCCTATGTATGATTTAGATTTGAAAAATGAACTTAAAGAAACTACTAATTTAGAAAATTTTGGAGATATGGATGGACGTAAATGGGCTATAATTTTATGTCTGGTAGCAGCATTGGGAGCAATAGTTTATGGATGTATACTTCTTGGTTGGAGCCTGAAGGAACAATCTTGTATTTTTCTTACTTTAGGAATAGTAGTAGGAATAATAGCTGGATTTGACGCTAATACAATATGTAAAGAATTTCTAAATGGATGTAAAATAATGTTGGGAGCAGCATTTATAATTGGACTTGCAAGAAGTATAGGTAGTATAATGGCAGATGGACAGATCATTGATACTGTTGTTCATTCCCTAGCTAAAGTACTGAATCTTATTCCTTTCTATTTACAGGGAGTAGGAATGTTGATTGCTAATACTATAATTAATGTATTTATAACATCAGGTTCAGGACAGGCATCAGTAGTTATGCCAATAATGATTCCTTTAGCTGACTTAATTGGAATGACAAGACAGACTACAATTTTAGCATTTAACTTTGGAGATGGATTCTGTAACTATATTCTTCCTACATCAACTGCATTAATGGGAATAATAGGAGCAGCCAATATTCCTTATGATCGTTGGATGAAATTTATGTGGAAATGTTTTGTTCTGTGGTTGGTAGTAGGATCAGTCATGATTATAATAGCACAAATTATAAAATTAGGCCCAATGTAAAAAAGAGGAGAAAAAAATGAAAGAAAACTTATTTAAAGAAATAGAAATAGAGAAAAAGAAATTAATAGAGATGTCAGATTTTATCTTTGATAATCCAGAGTATGATGGAAATGAGATAAAAGCAGCAGAGTTACTGACAAAATATTTAGAAGAAAATGGCTTTCAGGTGGAGAGAGGAATAGCTGATCTGCCTACAGCTTTTAGAGCAGTATATAAAAAGGGAAATGAAGGGGCAAGAATAGGAATACTTTGTGAGTATGATGCATTACAGGGACTGGGACATGGATGTGGTCATCATATGCAGGGACCTTCTTGTGTAGGAGCAGCAGTAGCACTAAAAAATATAATTAAAGATAAAGACTTTTCAATAGTGGTCTATGGAACTCCTGGAGAAGAAACTTTTGGAGGAAAGCTAAATATGCTCAAAGCAGGATATTTCAAAGATATAGATGTAGCTTTGATGATGCATGGAGCACCAGATACTTGTACAGATATAAAATGTCTGGCTCAATCAGCTTTTACTGTAACTTATCATGGAAAGAGAGCTCATGCTGCTCTTATGCCAGAAAGTGGAAGAAGTGCTTTTGATGCTTTATTATTATCATTCCAAGGAATAGAATTTATGAGGGAACATGTAAAAGATGATGTACGTATGCACTATACTGTTAAAGAGTTGCCTGGACCAGAAAATGTAGTTCCAGCAAGAGCAGTAGGGAAATTTTCACTTCGTTCTTTTTCAAGAGAATATCTTGATACTGTAGTAGAACGTTTCAAAGATGTAATCAGAGGAGCAGCTATTATGAATGGAGTAGAATATGAACTCACAGAAGGAAAGGCTCTTGATAATAAAATACCAGTATTGTCATTAAATGACCTCTTTATTAAAAATGCTGAATTAATAGGAATCCCTGGAATTACAAAACCTAGAGAAAAAACTGGTTCAACTGATTTTGGAAATGTTATGCATGAGATACCAGGAAGCTGTATCAGAGTAAAATTTGTTCCAACAGGAACATCTTCACATTCTCTTGATTATGTAAATGCTGGAAAGTCAGAGGATGCACATAATTGTGTAATATATGGAGCAAAAGCTATTGCTGGAACAGCTTATGACATGATTAATGATGAAAAAATATTGCAGGAAATTAAAGAAGAGTATATAAATAATAGAAAGATATATAAATAAAATTTAAAATAGAAGGAGGAGTATGGTAATTTCTGTAATTATCATATAAGAAATATGGAGAAGAATTTAAAAAAAAGATTAAAAGAAGAAACTTTATATGGAACATTTGTTCCTTTTGCATTGGGAGATGTTGCTGACTATACTTCAAGACTTGGATTTGATTTTATTATTATTGATAACGAACATGGAATTATGAATCAGGAAACAATATTCGATATGATAAGAGCAGCTCAATGCCAGAGAACTCCTGTTCTTGTTAGATGCACAAACAGTACTCCAGATATGATTCACAAGGTGCTGGATATGGGAGCAGAGGGAATACTTGTCCCTGTTATAAATACAGCTGAAGATGCCAGAGAAGTATTAAAATCAGCACTTTATCCACCAATGGGAGAGAGAGGAATAGCATATTTCACAAGAGCATCATCATATGGAATGATAGAAGATAAAACTGAATTTCTGAAAAAAGCAAATGAAGAGGTCTTTATAAGTATTCAACTGGAAACAGGAGCTGCTATAGAAAATCTAGATGAAATATTAGAGGTAGAAGGAATAGATATGTTCTTCATAGGGCCAAATGATCTGGCAGCATCTTTAGGACTTCCAAATTCACATCCAGAAATGGGAAGAATTATAAAGGAAACTATAGATAAAATTACAGCTAAAGGAAAAACAGCAGGAATTTTTGTAACTGATGATGAAACAGCTAGAAAATACACTGGATATGGAGCTAAGCTTATACTTACTTCTATAACTAAATATTTGACACAGGGAGTAAAAGAATATTTGAGAAAAGCTAAGAATAGCTAATACTGATAAAAGAGGATGACACTTAAGCAGAGATTTAGGTCTGGTTTTTAGTCACCTCTTTTATGAACTTTATATTAATTCTATATTAAGAAAAAATTGAGTATAATATGAATATCTAAAAAGCTAGATTAATAAGAGAAACAAAGGAGGAAGTAATATGGTAGGAGTATGTGGAAATGAAAAAGATTCAGATGCTTTGGTTACTGTGAATTTAGATAATGTTGGAATTGAAATAGAGATAGAATCAAAGAATAAAAAGATGTTTGGGAATCTTATGGAAAAAGCTGTAAGAGAAGTACTGGCTGATATGAAAATAGAAAATGCAAAAGTACTGGTACAAGATTTTGGAGCTTTGGACTTTGTAATAAAAGGAAGAACAAGAACAGCAGTGAGAAGAGCTGTAGCAGGAGGGGAAAAATAATGGAAAGAAGAGCAAGAAGAACCATGATGTTTGCACCAGCAAATAATCCCAAAATGTTGGTAACAGCTCATCTTTATGGTCCAGACTGTGTATTGTTTGATCTGGAAGATGCTGTTAAATATGCAGATAAAGATGCTGCAAGAGATTTGTTGGCTGAAGCATTAAAAGTGGTAGATTATGGAGATACTGAAATTTTTGCAAGAATTAATCCTTTGAGGACAGAATTTGGAAAAGATGATGTAAGAGTATTGGTTCCAGCTGGGCTTAGAAAAATGAGACTGGCTATGTGTGAAACTCCAGAACAGGTAAAAGAACTAGATCAGTTATTGACTGAAGTTGAGAAAGAACATGGAATAGAAAATGGAGCCTGTAAAATACAGTGTTCTTTAGAAACTCCTTTGGCAGTTATGAATGCAGTAAGCATTGCAACAGCATCTTCAAGGGTGACATCTATATCTTTTGGAGCAGAGGATTTCACAAGAACTATGGGAGCAGAGAGAACTAAAGAGGGAAAAGAACTGTTTGTAGCTAGAACTATGGTAGTAATGGCAGCGGCTATTGCAGGAGTAGATGCTATTGATACTGTATGGTCTGACTTAGATGATGAAGAAGGATTCAAAGAAGAGGTAAAAACCTCAATGAACTTAGGATTTGCAGGAAAATCTTGTATTCATCCATCACAGGTAAAAATAGTTCATAAGATATTTACACCAAATAAAGAGGAACTTGAAAAATCATTGGAAATAGTGAAAGCGGCAGAAGCTGCCAATATTAATAAAGGTGGAGTAATCACTGTAAATGGAAAAATGGTAGATATTCCAGTAATAGCCAAGGCAGAAAAAGTAGTTAGACTGGCTAAAAGTGCAGGAATGATTAAATAGTTAGGAGGACGAGATAAGGTGGAAATAAAAAATATAAAAAATAAAGCAGAAAGAGAAATCCCTGAATATATTGAAGGATATGGAGAGGTAAAACCTTATGCTGGGCCTTTTGCTACAGAACCAACAGGAAGAAAATATGCTCCATTAAAAAGTTTTTCCAGACCAGGGGACTCAAAAATATTAAGTTCAATAAAGGAAGCAGTAGAGAAATGTGAAATAAAAGATGGAATGACAATATCTTTCCATCATCATTTAAGAAATGGAGACTATGTACTTAATATGGTAATGGATGAAATTGCTAAGTTAGGAATAAAAAACCTTAATTTAGTATGTTCTTCATTGACAAAGGCACATGAACCATTGATTGAACATATCAGAAATGGAGTAGTTACTGGGATAAATACTTCTGGTCTGAGAGGTGAAATAGCTAAAGAGATTTCTAAAAATAATATCTTGGGAAGACCAGTAGTATTTAGAACTCATGGTGGAAGAGCAAGAGCTATAGAAGCAGGAGAATTGAAAATAGATGTAGCCTTTATAGCAGCTCCAGCCTGTGACAGAATGGGAAATATGAATGGAACAGAAGGAAAATCAGCATTTGGAGCTATGGGGTATCCAATGGTAGATGCTCAATATGCAGAAAAAGTTGTGGCTATAACTGACAACTTAATGCCATTTCCTCTAAAGAAAATAAGTATTCCAATGACACAGACAGATTATGTAGTAGAAGTTGAATCTATTGGAGATCCTGAACAGATAGCAACTGGAGCAACAAGAATAACTAAAAATCCTCAGGAGCTTTTAATTGCTGAGAAAGCATCTGAAGTATTGACAGCATCTGGATATATAAAAAATGGTTTTTCATTTCAGGCAGGTTCTGGAGGAGCTTCTCTGGCAGTGTGCAAATATTTGAAAGAATATATGAATGAAAATAATATCAAGGGGTCATTTGCAGCTGGAGGAATAACAGCTACTATGGTTGAACTTTTAGAAGAGGGATATTTTGAAGCTTTGCTGGATACTCAGAGTTTTGACAGTGCAGCAGCAGAATCAATGATTAAAAATCCAACTCATATAGAGATGTCAGCTTCTATGTATGCAAATCCCCATAATAAAGGATGTAGTGCTCATCAATTGGATGTAATGATATTGTCAGCAACAGAAATAGATGTGAACTACAATATAAATTCACTTACTGGGTCAACAGGAATAATAATGGGAGCATTAGGGGGAGCACCTGATACAGCAGCAGGGGCAAAACTTACAGTGGTAGTAGCTCCGACTATGAGAAAGAGAATCCCAATAGTTACAGACAGAGTGACTACTGTGGTAACACCAGGAGAGACAGTTGATGTATTGGTCACTGAAAGAGGGATCTGTGTAAACCCTAAAAGACCAGAATTAATTGAGATTCTGACAAAAGCAGGAATTCAACTGAAAACTATAGAGCAGTTAAAAGAGGAAATTGAAAAATTGACAGGAGTTCCAGAAAAAACTGTACCTTCTGAAACTATAGTAGCTGTTGTTGAATATAGAGATGGAACTGTAATAGATGTGGTTAGACAAACTAAATAAGAAGAAAAATAGTAAAAATTGATATATTAAAGATGAAGACAAAAGATTTCCAAAATATCCCTAAACCATATGAAGAAGATACGGCTTAGGGATATATGAAGTCTTTAATTTAAGGATAAAAGATGATTATTATATACTAAAAGATTAATTTTAGAAATAAAAATTTTTTTATCATAGAAAGTTATTATTTACAGAAATTTTTTCACACTCTCTTTTAAATATTACAAACGTTAAAAGCTTGTTCTAAATCACTAATAAGATCTTCTGCTGATTCCAATCCTACACTAAAACGAAAAAAACCTTGTTGAAATATTTCAGGATAATAAGGTAATTTATCACTATCTTTCCCATAATAAACTATTAAACTTTCAATATCTCCTAATGACACAGCATGTGTTACTAGCTTTAAAGAATTTAAAAATTTTTGGTGAACTTGTTCATCTCCTTTAATATCAAAGGAAATCATTCCTGAATATTGATTATTCATTAGTTTCTCTGCTCTATCATATTGTGGATGAGATTTAAGACCAGGATACCAAACAAAACGTACTGCTGGACTCTTTTCCAAAAATTCAGCAATTTTTAATGCTGTATCACTATGTTGTTTCATTCTTAATGGCAATGTTGTTAAACCACGTGAAATTAGCCAAGCATTAAAAGGGCTTAAAATACCACCAAAATTCACCATTGTTGTTTCTTTTAAAGTATGTAGAAGTTGTTTACTTCCCAGAACACAACCTCCCAATGAATCTCCATGGCCATTAATATATTTTGTCATACTATGAATCTCTAAATCTGCTCCTTGTAAAAGTGGATAAAAACAAATTGGCCCAGCAAATGTTGCATCTACAGATAATAATGCATTTGAAGTGTGAGCAATATTAGCAATCTCTTTTATATCACTAATTCCAGTTGTAGGGTTTCCAGGAGTTTCTACATGAATTAATTTTGTATTAGGTTTTATTGCTGCTTTTACAGCCTCTGTATCTGTTGTATCTATAAAAGTTACATCAATGTTATATTTTTGAGGAAGTATTTTACTAAATAGTAAATTTGTTGCACTGTAGCATACTTTAGATACTATAACATGATCATTGCTATTCAAAAATGTAATAAAAACAGCAGCCAAAGCAGCCACTCCACTAGCAAAAACAGCACAATCCTCTGCCTGAGCCAATATACAAAGTTTTTCTTGTAAAACCATTTGATTTATATTACGATTACGAGCATAGATGTTGCTATCAATTCCGCTCCAATCTACTGGAGTTCCATCAGTAGGAATACGATAATTTGAAGTCATATAAATTGGTTCATTAATTGCACCAAAAATATCATCTTTTCTTGCCCCACCATGAACTGCTAAAGTATTTGTACTCTGTTTTTTTTTCATAATAGAATTCCTCCTAAATAAGATTTAATAATATAATACATTATATTATTAAATCTTTACATTTGTAAAACGAATAATTTTAATGAAATCAATCGAAAAAAACGATTGTAAAACAATAAAAAAAATTATATATTATTTATAACATATAGTTAAATATAGGAGATGCAATATGGAAATTAATTATCTAAAAACATTTTTACAAGTTGCTTTTACTAAAAATTTTACTAAAACTGGAAAAATTTTAGGATATTCACAATCTAGTATTAGTGCTCAGATACAACAGTTAGAAAAAGAAGTTGGAGTAAAACTTTTTGATAGAATTGGAAAAAAAGTTGCTTTGACACAACATGGTGAAGAAATGCTTCCCTATGCTCAACAAATTATTTCAACTTATACACAAATAGAAAATTTTATGCGTTCAGAATCAATTATGAATGGAACAATTCATCTTGGTATGGTAGAATCATTATTTGAAATATTTTTTGAAAAAATATTTTTTAAATATCACCAACGCTTTCCTAAAGTAAAAATCGAATTGAATGTAGATGCAACTTTTGAATTATTAGATCAATTACGACAAAATAAATTAGATATTGCTTGTTTAATAGGAGATATTCTACCTCCAAAAGAATGGATATCATGGTATTCTAAAGAAGTAGAAATTTTAATAATTGCAAATCCTAACAGTCAAATAAATTCAAAGAAAATATTAAAATTACAAGACTTAGCTTCTGAAGAATTTATTCTTATGGAAGATACAGCATCATATAATGTAAATTTTCAAAATGAAATGTTGAAGCAAAAAGTAAAAGTTAATTCATTTATTAGAATGCAAAATGCTGGAATGGCAAGAAATTTAGTAGCACATGCAAATTATTTAGCTGTTTTACCAAAGTATACAGTACAGAAGGCTATAGAGGAAAATTTAGTAAAAGAACTCTCAGTTTCAGATTTTACACAAACACAATATGTTCAGATAATACTTCATAAAAATAAAAGTATTTCACCACAATTAAAAGGAATTCTTGAAGAAATAACAAAAATATTCTCAGTAAAATTATAAAAATAATAATATTGAAAATAGATGTAAAATTATATTTGATAAAATTATAATTTTATATTATTTCTTATACTACTCTGTTATTCATGGTTATTATAACAATGTTAGAAATTTTTTTATATGGCTTAAATATAATTGATTTTAGTGATAAAATAAATTACAATACCTTAACATTGGTTAGCTCAAAGGGGGAAGAATTATGAAAAGAATATTATTTCTGCTTCTGCTGTGTTTCTTATTTTCATATGTTGCAATAAGTAAATTTACTCTTGGAATATTGATTTCAGCAGTATATATAGGATTTGCCCTACTGGCATTGAAAAAGAATAATACTCTGAGTTCTATTCTTGATGTTTCCTTTGAGTACAGTAAAAAATCAAAAGTTGTTTTAACAATATTTATATTTGTAGGGGCACTTACTGGGAGCTGGCTTTCTTCAGGAACAATTCCAGGTATTGTATATTTTGGAATAAAATTTATAAACCCTAATCTTTTTATATTTTTTACATTTTTCATAACAAGCATAATAGCTTTTTTCCTAGGGAGTTCCTTCGGAACAGCGAGTACGATAGGTATTGCTCTTATGGCAATAGCCAGAAGTGGTGATATAGATGTGAATATTGTAGGAGCTGCAATAATTTCAGGAATTTATTTTGGGGATAGATGGTCCCCACTTTCATCTAGTGCTAATTTAGTAGCCAGCCTTACAGGGATAGATATATATTCAAATTTAAAAAATATGGTAAAATCAATGATAATACCATATATTCTCACAAGTTTATTTTATATATTTCTCTCTGGAAATTATGTACTTAATACAAGTGAAAATAGCATTTCACAACTTATTTTAAACAGATATAGCTTAGATACAAGATTTATCTTCATACCAGTGGCGTCAATTATAGTTTTCTCTCTTTTGAGAATAAATGTAAGAATTTCTATGGGGGTAAGTATAATCTTAGCTTCAGTTGTAGCTGTAATTGTTCAAAAGGAAAAAATTCTAGATGTAATAAAGTATCTGATTTTAGGATTTTATAAATTTGATGGAACTCCCTTGGAGAAAATAATAAAAGGGGGAGGAACTTTGTCAATGGTCAATGCCTTTATCCTCATAATTATTTCCTGTTCCCTTGTTGGAGTCTTTGAACAGTTGAATATCCTCAGTTATATAAAAAATAAAATAATGAATGTAAAAAATAGAGCTGAGCTATTTAGAAATACAATACTTGTAAGTATCGTTACAGGGATGGTGGGAGCTAATCAGACTATTGCAGTTATAATGACTGAAAATATTGTAGAAAAAGTTTATGATGAAAAGAAAGTACCTAGATTAGAACTGGCAAAAGATATAGAGAATTCAGCAATAGTTTTGCCAGCAATTATTCCGTGGAATATAGCATGTTACCTTCCCTGCACAATGCTGGGAATCGGAAGTGTGAAATTTATTCCCTATGCAGCCTACATATATTTGATTCCAGCGTGTACTTACATATATTATAGATTTATTCTAAAGGAAAAAGAACTTTAAAAGAAAGGATAAGATTATGGAAGAAAAATTTGAAGTATCAGAGTTATTATCAGGAAGGCCAGACAGAGAGATTTCAGACAAAGAAAAAGATTGTTATGATATGCTGGATGAATTAGATATTTATTATGAAAGAGTAGAATTTAATATCTTTCCTGAAACACTGGAAGATTTATGCAAATCAGATGAGAAATTGAAAATGCCTGGTATAAAAAATTTAATGTTTAAAACTAAAAATGGAAGTCAGTTTTTTTTACTGGTCTTAGCAAGAAGTGAAAAGTTGGATATAAAAGAATTTAGAGCAAAACATGGTCTTTCTAAGATAGAAATGGCAAAGGATGCCGACTTGGAAAAAGTTTTGAATACTCACTCTGGAGCAGTGAGCATAACAGAATTGATGTATGATAAAGATAATAAAATAAAATTATATATAGATGAGAAGCTTTTAGAGCAGGAATATATGCGTTTTCATCCAAATGAAAATTTAGCTACTCTTAAAATAAAGATGAAAGACTTTAAGGAAAAGGTGATTCCATATTTAAAGCATGAAGTTAATATCTTATAATTCAGAAAAGATTAGTTTAAATATAATATTGGTAAAAAAGGGGAGATTAAGATGGTAGAAATAAGAATGGCTGAAAAAGAAGATGTGGCAAAAATAGTAATGATCGAGAGGGAATGTTTTCCAGCAGCTGAAGCAGCAAAAGAGGAAGATATTTATAAAAGATTTGAAGCATTTGGAGAGAATTTTATAGTAGCAGTGGAAGATGGAAAAGTGATTGGTTTTGTAAATGGCTGTACAACAGATAAACCAGAACTTCCAGATGAATTATACCATAATCCATTATTGCATAATGCAGCAGGAGATTATCAGACAGTATTTGGACTTGATGTGCTTCCAGAATACAGAAAAAAAGGAGTAGCTGGAGAGTTGCTGAAACACATGATATCTTTGAGTAAAGCAAGAAAGAAAAAAGGTATTATTTTAACTTGTAAAGATTATTTAATTGGATACTATGAAAAATTTGGATTTGAAAATCAGGGAGTATCTGCATCTTCTCATGGAGGAGCAAAGTGGAATAATATGTTTTTGAATCTTGAAAAATAGAAAAAAATAGAAGTAAAGATAAATATTTGAAAAAATATAAAATGCTTTTTAAGCATTGGCTGCAATACAACATAGGTATTTGACGTGATGTGAATAGAATAGTAATATAAAAGTAGTTAAATACAAATTTTAGCTACTTTTTTTAATTAATTTGGGAGGTTCTTATGACTGAGTTTGAAAAAATGATAAATGGACAGGAATATAATACTAAGGACAAAGAACTTAGAGCAATGAGCAGCAGAGCTAAGAATTTAATTAGAGAATATAATATGCTTCCTGCTGAGGATATAAATGAGAGAGAAAAGAAGATAAAAGAAATATTAGGAAAATGTGGAAAAAATGTCAGAATCAATCAGCCTTTTTATGTAGACTATGGCTGCAATATTTCAGTGGGAGATAATGTTGTAATTAATATGAACTGCACATTTCTGGATACCTCTAAAATCATAATAGGAAACAATGTATTGATAGCTCCAGATGTAAAAATATATACAGCTGTTCATCCTTTAAGGAGAGAAGAGAGAATGATAATCAATAGTGATGGAAGTGTAGATATAAAAACAAATGCTTTATCTGTAACAATAGGGAATGATGTGTGGATAGGAGGAGGAACTATCATAATATCTGGGGTGACAATAGGAAATAATGTTGTCATAGGAGCTGGGAGTGTAGTGGCAAAATCTATTCCAGATAATGTAATAGCTTATGGAAATCCTTGCAAAGTGGTAAGAGAAAATAAGTAGATGATATAAAAACTATAAAAAATTAAATAAGGAGGGGAAAATGAGTATGAAAATATTACTGATGGGAATTATGGTATTTTTTTCAATAACAGTATTTGGAGAAACAGGAGCTGAGAGAATAAAGTTTTCTTTTGAAGAGAAGGAAATAGTAGTGTTATTGAGAGATAACAGTGCAGCAAAAAGTCTGCTGGAGCAGCTGCCATTGACATTGAAATTTGAAAATTATGGAGGAATAGAAAAAATAAGCTATCCACCTGAAAAGTTGGATATCAGTAAAGCACCTAACAACTGTACTCCATCAGCAGGAGATTTGACATACTATGCCCCTTGGGGAAATTTGGCATTTTTCCATAAAGATTATAGAAATTCTGATGGATTGGTACCTCTTGGAAGGATTGAGTCTGGAATTGAAAATCTGCAAGAAATCAATGAAAATTTTTCTGTAACAGTTGAAAGAATAAAATAACAGAAAAAGTTTATAAAAAATATATGTATATGAGCAATAATAATATGAGGGATTTATGAAAGAAAGATCGTAGTGAAATAAGAAAAAGTATAGAGATAATGCTGAAAAATTTTTAAGCCCATGTTTTAGAAAAAAATTCTAAAATCTATGGGCTTTTTATATTGGATTTTAAATCATTTTATAAACTCATCAAGCTCCTTCTGTTTCTCTTCCTCCTTGATAAACATCATCAAGAAAACTAAAAGAAGTATTACACATGGAATAAGAACAGCTTTTTCTAGAAATCGATTAGTGAGAAAGTAACTTGCAACAGCACCAAAGAGAAAAAACAGAATAATTATAAAGCAAAGGAATCCTTTACCTTTTGCACTTTTATCTCTTTTTTTACGCCAGATAAAAAAATATTCAGTACCTGAACGCAAATTTCCTGTGCACATAGTTGTAGTAAGAGAACAGCCTTGAATTTTTCGAAATGCCTCAAACTGCATAGAGCATACAAAAGAAACATTGATATTTACCAAAATATTATATTTCTGTGGGATAAAGGCATCAGCTATAAGCATTATCAGCTCAATAAGTATAATAACTTGCCGCCAGTGTATGTTGATATCTTGATTTTCTTTTTCTTGATAGTGAGACCTGACTCTTTCCACTAAAATTACGGCAAGTGCAAAAGCAATAATTGGAAAGATATATCGTATTGCATGTTTCCATTCTCTTTGAGCTAGATAGAGAGATAAAAATATCATGTTGCCTGTTTGAGCATTAGCAAATACTTTTCCACGACAAACATAGGTATACAAATCTAAAAAACCGCCAGAAAAAGCAAGCAGAGCACCAAGCAGAAAAGATTCTGACATTTGTCCATGACTTTTTTTCATTTAATTCATCTCCTCTTATTTTAAGGTATGAATGGGCAGTCGAACTTATAGTGAAAAGTTAAGTATCAAAGAGCTCTTTATAAAAATTATATCACAAAATAGATACTAGATATATAAACTATTTTTAAATGAAAAATTCTGTAAAAATAAAAAAAATATATAGTAACCTTGTATCTTATAAGTTTTAAATGATTATTATAAAGAATTATATAAAAAAGAGGAAATATGTATTATAATATAGATATGAAGAATAAAGTCTTATAAGGGTGAGTACAATGAAACAGACTAAAATAAATCTATTAAAAATAAAAGAACGGTTTAAAAAAGTTTTTCCAGTTATATTTGTTTCGCTTTTCCTCTTTTTTACACTGTGGCACTTTTTTGGAATAGGTAATACTATATTGCCTCCTTTTCTAACTTTGCTGTTTTTATTCAGATATCAGGAAGATTTTAATATAAAGAAACTTTTGAGAATGTATGGAATTATATTTGTTGTAGCACTTATGGCATTTCTGAGCAGAAGAAATCTTATACTTTGTGCATCTCTGAATTTTTTAGTTCCTTTTATGCTGGTGTATCTATTTACAAATAAATTTAATCCAAAAGCTTATTATATTTATGGAATGGAATTTATCTTTTTGCAGTTCATTCCTCTTCCATTAGAAGGATTTATACTACAGTTGGGAGCTTTGCTCTATGGTGTTTCAGTTATTACTATAGCACTGTATGTTCATTCTAAAATAATCAAGAGAAAGAGAAATTATGGTACAGTGAGAAAAGGAATGAAAAATCTCACATGTCAAATTGAAAAATTGATAAAGAATGAAGATTTTTCAACTGAAGCAGAAGAACTTATGGAAATGATGGTTCATCTGAATCAGGTTATTTACTCAACACGAAATTATAAATATCTGGCAACTGGATATGGAAAAATCAACTATTATTTTATGGTTATTTTTCAAAGATTCCACTATTTTATGAAGTATCTATCTGAAGAAAAGCAAGAACTTAATGCAGAGGATAAGGAATATCTTCTGCATTTAAGTGAGATTTTTACTCTTGTGGGAGAAAATCTAAATGAGAAAGATAACAGTTTTTTGAAAGAGAAAATTGAAGAATTTTTAAATGGATATGATTTGAGTTTGCTTAAAGAGAGAGAAGCAATAACAGCAATATTAGACGTTTTAAAATTTATTCTCTCTGAGATAGAAAAAACTTCTAAGTATAAAACAGAAAAGAAATGGCAGCTTCCAAATCCAGTTCATAAACCTGAAAGTATAAGAGAAATATTAAAATTAGATCTGTTTCAGGTAAGATTTGCAATTCGTCTTTCAATAACTTTGTGTATAGCTTTTTCTTTTGTGCAATATACTAAACTGGATCACTCTTACTGGTATCCAATGAGTGTATTCTTTATGCTTATGCCTTATTCTGAGGAAAGTATCTTAAAAATAAATAATCGTATATTGGGAACAGTAATCGGACTTTTTATTGTATTCTTTATGGGAGTATTTTTTCAGGGAACAGTGGAAAGAGCAATTCTGATAGTTCTTCTTACTTCACTGATGTATTATTCCACTCCTACTTCATGGATAATGACTATGTATAGTACTTGTTTTGGAATGGTTCTTACAACAATGATTCTGCAAGTGGAACAGGCAGTTATTTTAAGGATAATGTATGTGGGAATGGCTGTTGTTACAGCATTTTTCATGAACTATTTTGTATTTCCAAATACAGTAAAAAGAGAATTTCAGCATAATCTAAATCAGCTCTTTGATATAGATACTAAAATAATCAAGGAAATAACTAAAACTTTAAAGGGAAATATAGATTTTAATGTAGTTCGTGATTTAATTGTTCATTCAAATATGGTTTCCAAAGAGATAAAAACATATGTAAGCGAAAATTTATCAGAGGGAGAAAAGGAATTTTATCTGCATCTTCTTTCAATAAATCATAAGCTTATCATGGAGATGGAGCAGCTCAATGGATATATTTACAAGAATAAATCCGATATGGATTTAGAAAACAATATGATTATTCAGGAATTGTTTAATAACTTTGAAGAAGCCATAAATGAAATACAGAAAAATTATGAGAAAAATGAGTTATCTAATTTCCCAAAATTAGACAAAGAATTAAGATTTTCTAAAAAGTTAGATGACAAACTGTATTTTAATTTTCTGGCATTTAACTGCTTGAAAACAGTGGGACATTTGACAGAATATACTTCTAAAATTCATGCAGGTTCTCATTAGATTATAAAATATGGAAGTATATAAAAAATAATCTAAATAGAGTATAATACAGATAACAGCTTCAGAGATATCAGCTTTAGGAGGAAAATATGGTAGAATTGGCAAAATATTTTGATGATTTGACTAATAGTGAAAAGATAGTTTTTAACTATATATATAACCATCAAAAAGAAGTAATAAATATGAAAATAACTGATCTTGCCAGAGAAGCTTTGACTTCTAAAACAGTTATCATTAATATGGCGCAGAAATTAGGATTTTTAGGATATGCAGATTTTAAATATTATTTAAAAAGTGGTAATCTTCCTAAGAAAAATAAAAATAAATATGAAGAGCTAGAAGATGAATTAAAGGATAATATCCAAAAAACATTTTCTCTGGTAAATATAGAAAGTATAAAAGGGGTAATTAAAGAGATACAGAAGGCTAAAACGATTTATATAGCTGCCAGAGGAACAAGTAAATCTGTAGGTTCTCATTTGAATCATCTTTTACTTACATTAGGAATAAGATGTATATTTTTAGAAGATTATAACCTTACGTCTATAGTGAGCAGGACATTAGATATAAATGAAATGGTTATACTGATTTCACTTTCTGGAAAAACTGAAAAAATATTGGAAGTGGCTAATATAGCAAAATTAAGAAAGGCTAAAGTTATTTCAGTAACATGTTTTGATAGAAATCCTTTAAGTGATATAGCTGATTACAAACTTTATTGTGCTTCCCAAAGTTGTGATACAAAATTTAATGACAGTGTTTCAAGGATAGGAATGTTTTTAATAGTAGAAATGATAATAGCAATGTTGAAAGATAAAATGACCTAGGTCATTTTAAGTGACATAAGTAATGAGATAAGTGCTAGGTCAGCTGTTTTTTGTTGTACCTGTAATGTAAGTATGATAACATGAAATCACTTAGGGGGAAACTAAGAGGATTTCATGTTTTTTATTTAAAAGGGAGGGAAAATGTTAAAAAAATACAGCGATCAAATACAAAAATTTGGACGATCATTGTTACTGCCAATAGGAGTAATGGCACCAGTAGGAATGATTTTGGGGATTACAGGAGCATTTGTGCAGTCATATATGATTGCTAGATTTCCAGGACTTGGCAATCCTATTATTAATACAACATTAGTGAGTTTGAGAACTATAGCTGGAACAGTTTTTGACAACATACCATTGATGTTTGCTATGGGAGTGGCATATGGTATGAGTAAAAGGGATAAGGGAATAGCAGTTTTTGCTTCTGTTCTGGGGTATCTTATTTTAATAATATCAATGAGTGTATGGTTGAGCGTAACAGGAAATATGGCAGCACCAAATGTAATGAGTCAAATGGGGCAGATAAAGGTATTGGGTATTCAAACATTAAATATAAATGCAATGGGTGGAATAGCAGCAGGATTAGTAGCAGCATGGGCAACAGATAAATTTTATAATTTAGAACTGCCAATAGCTTTTGCATTCTTTGCTGGAAAGAAATCAGTTTCTATAATATGTATGGGAATAATGTTGGTAATTGGAATTACATTACCATTTATATGGCAATATTTTGTAACTGGCTTAACAGGACTGTCTGTTATATTTTTGAGTAAAGTCGGACCTTTCTTTACTGCTGCTGGAGAGAGATTATTTATACCATTTGGATTACATCATTTATGGAATGCTCTTTTTAGATTTACAGAAGCAGGAGGAAGTTATGTAATAGATGGAACTACTTATGTAGGAGTGGTGCCAACTATGAATCATGTATTATTTACACTTGGACCTAATAGTGAGTATTGGGCACTTATGCCGAAACTTACTAGATTTATGGCTCAACAGCAAATGTTATGTACAATGTTTGCTTTTCCAGCAATAGCACTTGCCATGTATCATACAGCATATAAGGAAAATAAGAAAATGGTAAAAGGTTTGATGATTACATGTGTAATGACAGCATTATTAGGAAATGTAACAGAGCCCCTTGAGTTTTCATTTGTTTTTATAGCTCCATTGCTATATGTTATTTATGCTTGTATCATAGGAATTGGAGCAGTTGCACTTTCTCTGGTAAATGTAGGAATAGGGTATATTCGTGGAACGATATTTGACTTTGCTATTTTTGGATTATTATATAAAGATACAAATTGGGTATCTTTCATAATTGTAGGATTAATATTATCAGTAGCTACTTATTTTATATTTAAATATTTTATACTGAAATTTAACATAAAGACACCAGGTAGAGAAGATGCTCCATCATTAGATAATACTTTAATAAAGGAAAAAAGATATAGTGAAATAGCAGATATAGTAATAGAAGGACTTGGAGGAAGAAGCAATATAGTTAATGTAGATAATTGCATTACAAGATTAAGAATAGATTTAGTAGATACAAAATTAGTAGATCAAAAAATATTAGAGAAATCAGGATATTCTGGATTATTTTTTCCACTGCCAAAACATATACATATTGTTTATGGACCATTAGTTGAATTTGTAAGAAATGCCATAGATGATAAATTAAAGAAATAATAAACTGAAAATAAGGAAGGTAAAACAGATGAAAAGAAAATCACATATTATAACTATAGCTGGAGCTGGAAGTGCTCGTGTACCTGCACTTTTGGGGAATTTAATAGAATATAAAGATAGATTTCCAGTAAGTAAAATAATTATGTATGATATAGACAATGAACGTATGGGGCAAATGGAAGCTTATGACAGACTTGTATTAAAATGTTATTATCCAGAAGCAGAAATTGTATTTACAACAGATGCAGAGACTGCATATTCAAAAACAGATTTCATATTTTGCCAGATGCGTGTGGGTAAAGGAGAAATGCGTAGTAATGATGAAAAAATTCCATTAAAATATGGTCTTGTAGGTCAGGAAACATGTGGACCGGGAGGGTTTTCATATGGAATGCGTTCTTTACAGGGAATGAAAGAAATGGTGGAAAAGGTTCGTTCATATTCAAAAGAAACATGGATATTGAATTATACTAATCCAGCAGCTATAGTGGCTTTGGGGTTGGATCGTATGTTTCCTGAGGATAAAAGAATATTAAATTTATGTGATCAGCCATATTCATTATTAAAATCTTATGCCAAGATATTAGAAGTGGATCAGGAAGAGCTTGTACCTAAATATTTTGGACTTAATCATTTTGGGTGGTTTACTGATTTAAAAGATAAAGCTGGAAATGATCTTTTTGAAAAATTAAGAACATATTTAAGAGATCATGATTTTCAGCCGTTTAATGCAGAGCAAAGAGCAAAATCTTGGCTGGACACTTATGTGAGAGTAAATAAATATATGAAGTTTTTTGATGAATACATTCCAACTACATATATGCAGTATTATATGTTTGCTGATGAAATAGTAGAAGAATCTGATCCTGAATATACGAGGGCAGATGAAGCTAAAGATGGAAGAGAAAAAGAGGTATTTGAAACTTGTAAATCGGCAGAAGGCAAAACTACTATGAAAGGTATCGAGATGCTGACAAATAGTGTATTTGGAAAATTGATGGTGGAAGTTGCAGAATCAATAGCATATGATTTAAATAATCCTTTTGTTGTAATGGTGAAAAATAATGGACTTATAACTAATTTTCCAGCAGAAGCGATAGTGGAAGTAGATGGAACAATAGGAAAAGATGGAGCTAGGGGAAATTATGTAGGAGAAATAAAACCATTCTATAAAGGACTTATGGAAGGACAGTATGCTTATGAATTATTAACAGTTGAAGCTTTTATGGAAAAAAGTTATATGAAAGCTCTTCAGGCATTAACATTAAATAGGACAGTAATAAGTCCTGTAAAAGCAAAAATGGTGTTGGATGACTTAATGAGTGTGAGCAAAGATTTTTGGGTTTTAGAAAAGTAACATATAAATAAGCTGACTATAAAGTTAGAATGATTTCTACTTATAAGTCAGCTTTTTTTTTCATATTTTAATTATTTTTCGTAGGCTTCTAATTTTCTTACAGCTTCCCAAATTATTTCTTTAGTAACAGGGAAAGCAGATACATTTAAATCAGGAACATCTACAGCTTTTTGGATTACTCCCTTCATTTCCTTTTCACTTGTATCAAGATTTTTATACGATACAGGAAGTCCAATACTCTTATAAAATGGCATTATTCTATTGATTTCATCAGTTTTTCCATCTACCATAAGCAGTACAAGAACTCCATAAGAAACTATCTCACCATGCAAATGGCTGACTTCAACATGATGTATAGTGGAGAATCCATAGCACAGTGCATGAGCAATAGAGCTGTTATAATCATTTATTACATAGTTTGAAACGATTCCAGTTGTAACAATTATAGCTAGAACTGTTTCTTCTAATTCAGTAGAAATTTTATTAGCTTTGCAGTCATCAAGAGCTTTTTTCCCATATTTAACAAGGGGTTCCTGACATAGTTTTGATAGAGTTACCCCAAGAGCATTTGAATGATTTAGTGATTTCCCTCTTGAAGAAAATTCAGGTTCATATCCCTTTGCCATAGTATCTCCAATTCCTGCCCAAAGATATCTCTCTGGAGCTTCTGTAATTATTTTTGTGCTGATGAAAGTATGTTCTGCTGGTGCAAATCTCCAGTATAGATTTTTAAAAGACCCATTTTCATTATACATTGCACAAACTGAAGTAACAGAAGCACAAGTTGAAGATATAGTTGGAAAAGTGAAAAGAGGCTTTTTTAATTGTCCAGTAAGACATTTACAGGTATCTATAGCTTTTCCACCACCAAAGACAAAAACCATATCAGCTTTTATAACTGATTTTTCCTGTTTCAGTTTTTCAACATTCTCATAACATGCCTCCCCGCCAAACCAAAGAGTATCAATAACTTCAAGAGTGCTGTTTTTAATTATATCTTTTACTATACCACTTGCTTTAGCTAAAGCTGTTTTTCCTCCTATAAAGACTACTTTTTTTCCATATGCTTCACAAATAGAAGGAACTTCTGTATAGGGATTTTCTCCAATGCTGTAATTTGGTAAAAATATATTTCTTGTTTCCATTTAAAATTCTCCTTTGTATTTTAATTTTTGTATGATAATTTCTATTTAGCAAAAGCCTGTTTCCTTTTTACAACTACTGTAAAGTTATTTTCAGCTGCATATTTTCTATTTTTATAGACTCCAACTGTTAAAAATGGAATGATGATAATTGCAATTCCTAAATATCCACAGTATCCATATCCATATTTTATGATTTTGCTAAGTCCTATCATTGATACACTCATAGATATAATCATACAGAAACTTGAAGTTATAATTCTTCTTATGATTGGTTTTTCAATTTTTTCCATAACTTTTATAGAAGAGAATCTTGAAACAAATCCATATATAGTAGTTACACCAGTTGAGATGAAACATAACAGCAAAGCAATATTATAGAACCAGTACAAAATATTAGTATCTAACTGCTGACAGATATACAAAGAAGGCAATGTAGTAGCTCCAGCCTGAGTAAAGTCACCATGCCATCCCAACAGCATAACTACTGACATTCCCAAAGCAATAGAATTCATTACAAAAGCTATTATCATTGATTTTGATACATTTTCCTTTTCTCCCAACTGTTTTCCACAGGCTATCATTGTAGGAATAACAACTGACTGGAATCCAGCATATGTAAAAGCATTTAAAATAGATTTTTTTACTACAGATCCATCTGTAAAAAATCCCTGAGAAAAGATTAAAGATATTTCAGGTGCTTTAGCTTTTATTCCCATGAAAAATATTATGAAAGTAGATATTAAAATGCATATAGACATTACAGTAGAAACTTTAGACACCAAACTGGAACCAAATATAGTCATAACAAGTAAAATAGCTCCGACGCTCATTACAGCCATTTTATATCCCATGATTCCATTAGCTGATATCAATGAAGCTGCTCCAGCAATAACTGCTCCCACAGCACAGATTACCATTATATTGAAATATACTTCAAAGATCCATTCCAACTTATCAAAAGGGTGATACAAAGTTTCAAAAAGTTCTTTGTAGTTTTTTAGGTTTCTTGAATTTCTCATAATGATGCATTCTCTTATAGTAAGAGCTAAAAGAGCCATTGCTACTATGGCAGAAACTATTCCCCATACACCAGTTACAACAAAGTATTGTGTAGCCTGATTACCACTGGCAAAACCTCCTCCAGCATGTGAGCTGAATAAAACACTTGCAACTGCAAATACTGCTCCGAATCCAATTTTAGCATAGTTATTATTTTCTTTTATCATGATTTCTCTCCTCTGTCTTATATTTTCTAAATAATGATGAATTTCCACAATTAGCAGCCCTATTTAGAAGCAGAGTAGTATTGATTTGAAATTGATATATTTTATTATTATTTTATTTATATTTTTTTCTTTAAAGTTTTTTTCAAATATTGTTATTGTTTTCATACTGACCTCCAAAATTTTATAATAAAAAAAGACCCCATCAAAATTAGGGTCTCCAAGTTTCAAATTTAAAACTTTATATAATAAAATTTAGAGGAAGTTCCTAATATGATTTTTCGTACTCAAAAATATATTGCTTATAAGAGTTATAACCAATAAACTGAGTATGAGGTTTGTCATATTAGAAATAAACATACTGTGCCTTCTCCTTTTTAATTATTTTTTTAAATTAATTGACTAATGATACAACATATAAAAATAAAATGCAAGTATTTTTTCAAAAATAATTTTGAAGAAAATAAATTATTACATGAATAAATAAAAAATGAATAAGATTATACAATAGCAAAGAATTCTTTTTTTCTGAAATTATTTTAGCTCTAAATTTTTTGAAAAGACTGAATAAAATACAAAATAAAGTTTTTAGAAAAAATATACTTGACTTAGAGTTAACTCTAGGTGATACACTAATTTAACTAAAGTTAGTTATTCATGTGCAATTGGGCATATTTTATGAAACTTGACTGATTATTGATTTATTTTTTATAAATCTTGATATTTGAAGGAGGAAAATTATGAAAAAATTATTGCTCATCCTGTCTTTATTCAGTATTTTTTCTTTAACTGGATATGGTGCTGAAAGTAAAATTTTGATAGCTTATTTTACACGTACTAACAACACTGAAAAAATAGCTGAGATGATACAGGAATATACAAAAGGAGATATATTTAAAATAGAAGTTCTCAATCCTTATCCTGAAGCATACAGAGCAACTACTGACCAGGCAAAAAAAGAATTGGAATCAGAATATCTTCCACCTTTAAAATCTAAAATTGAAAACTTAGATTCTTATGATACAATATTTATTGGATATCCTATATGGTGGGGAACTGTTCCTACTCCAATGAGAACTTTCCTATCAGAAAATGATTTATCTGGAAAAACTATCATTCCTTTCTGCACACATGGTGGAGGCGGAGCAGGTACAAGTATAGCAGATTTAACAGCCCTTGCTCCAAAGTCTACAGTAGTAAGTGATGGATATGTAACAAGAAATGCTGGTGCTGGAAGAACTCAGGGAGAAGTTACTCAGTGGCTGGATTCACTAAAAGACAGATGGAACAAAAATTAATTTTGAGAAGAGATAAAAAATTATATACAAATTTTAGAACGGAGTTGAACAAATGAGTTATTTTTTTCTAGCATTATCCACAACACTATTTATTCTTAATTTTTTTGTTATGTGGAAAACAGTTAAATATGTATTTCCCTCAGATAAAAAAATATTTTTTATAATACTATTTTTAATATTAATTGTACTTTTATATGGATATCAGTTTTTCAACTCATATTTTGTATCTAATTTTTCATATGGAAGTAATAGAATTCTTTCATATATAGTTTACTATTATTTAGCATTTGTTATCTATGGATCAATGGTATACTTTATAGTTTCGATTATAGAAATGATATTTAGATATAAATTAAATCTGAATTTATATAAGCCTGGCTTTATAATTATCTTTATAATATTAGCAATAGGAACTTTTTATAAACACAATACTTTATTGACTGAATATGAAATAGATAGTGGAGGGAAAATATCTGCTCCTCTGAATATAGTTTTGGTTTCAGATGTTCATTTAGGACATATAAACGGAAATGCTTCATTAATAAAGATAATAGACAAAGTAAATTCTCTGAAACCAGATGTTGTTCTTATAGCTGGAGATCTTATAGATATGTATTTAGAACCTGTTTTAGAAAGAAATATGTTAGATGAATTAAAAAATATAAAAAGCACTTATGGATCTTATTTCACTCTTGGAAATCATGATATATATGGAAGTAAAGCTGACATGCTTACAGAAATACTTAGGAATAATGCTGAAACTATCGTATTGAGAGATGAAAAAATGCTTGTTAATAATGAAATATACATAGCTGGAAGAGATAATTTTTCTAAAAAGCCTATAAGTGAGATATTAGATGGAAAAGAGGATAAACCTGTTATTCTTATCCAACATACACCTGATACAATAGATGAAGCAGTGGAGAATAAAACTTTTCTGCAAGTTTCGGGACATACTCACAAAGGACAGATGTTTCCAGGGAGATTATTTACTAAAAAAATGTTTAAAGTTGATTATGGACATGAAAAGATAGAAGATACTAATATAATAGTTTCTTCTGGATATGGAACTTGGGGGCCTCCTATTCGTATAGGAAGTCAGTCAGAAATAGTTTTAATTAAAATTAGATAAAATATCTAAGAACAGAGCAAAGTTAAAGTGATAAAATAAATCTAAAAAAATTATATGTGTAGCTGAAAGTTGATAAGCTCCTTTACAGTAGACAGATGAAATAATAAAAATTTCTCTGCTGTGAAGGGGCATTTTTTATGGAAAAATTATTATATAGATTCTCTTCATATCATATTTTTTATAAAAAAGTTAAACTTCCTATCAAATTTAGCTGTAAAATGATAAAATATTCTTTGGATAGTGTTCAAACAGGAGGAAAAATATGGAAACGAATTTAATTGAAAGCTTCAAAACAAGCTCAATAAATTTAAATATAGAATCAAGTAAAAACTTTCAGCATAGACTGCTTTGTAATAAAGATGAGAAAATTATAACAACTTTAAGAAAAGAACTGGAGAGCTGTGATGAGTTTATAATTTCAGTAGCCTTTATAACAGAAGGAGGGGTGGCTCTGATTTTAGAAGAACTGAAAGAACTTGAAAACAGGAATATAAAAGGGAAAATTCTTACAGGAGATTATTTGAATTTTACTGAGCCTAAAGCTCTAAAGAGACTGCTAAATTATAAAAATATAGAATTGAAAATATTATCTAAAGAAAAATTTCATGCTAAGGGGTATTTTTTTAGAAAAGATAATTTGTGGACTTTAGTAGTTGGGAGCAGCAATTTAACTCAGACAGCTTTAACAGTAAATTTCGAGTGGAATTTAAAAGTAAATTCTCTGGAAAACGGGAAGATTGCAAAGGATATTTTAAGCAGCTTCAATGATATTTTTGAAAGACTTCCAAAGTTAGATTTAGAAATGATAGAAAACTATGAAAAAGTATATAAACTTTCAAAGAGTTATTCTAAAGCTCAGGAAAAATTACAAAATCCTTTGTTTAAAAAAGAGATAAAGCCAAATATTATGCAGAAAGAAGCATTGGATAATTTAAGTGAGCTGAGAGAAAATGAAAAAGAAGGGCTGTTGATTAGTGCAACTGGAACAGGAAAAACATATTTAAGTGCCTTTGATGTAAAAAAAGTAAAACCTGAAAAAATGCTTTTTATAGCTCATAGAAAAACTATAATAAAAAAAGCTAAGTATACTTTTGAAAGTATTATAAGCAATAAAAAAATGGCAATCTATGGAGATGAAGATATTTCAGATGCAGACTATATATTTGCCATGGTTCAGACTTTAAATAAAAAAGAACATTTAGAAAGATTTCCTAAAGACTATTTTAATTATATAATAATTGATGAAGTTCATCATAGTGGAGCTAAAACTTATCAAAGTGTAATAAATTATTTTAAGCCAGATTTTTTGCTGGGGATGACAGCAACTCCAGAGAGAAGTGATGATTTTGATATATATGGACTTTTTAATCACAATATAGCTTATGAAATAAGACTTTATGATGCTTTGAGAGAAAATCTTCTGTGTCCATTTCATTATTTTGGAATCTCAGATATAACTGTAAATGGTGAATGTATTGATGGAAAAACTTCTATAAAAAATCTTACTTTAGATCAAAGGATAGATCATATAATTGAAAAGAGCAGATATTATGGATATAGTGGAGAAAAACTCCATGGGCTGATGTTTGTATCAAGAGTGGAAGAGGCAAATATATTAGCTGAAAAGCTTAATGAAAAAGGAATAAAATCTATAGCACTTACAGGAGACCATGGGGATAATGCAAGAGAAAATGCTATTGAAAAGCTAGAGAAAGGTGAAGTAGAATATCTGATAACTGTTGATATATTTAATGAAGGAGTTGATATACCATGTGTAAATCAAGTTATTCTTCTAAGACCAACGGAATCTTCTATTGTATATATTCAGCAACTTGGAAGAGGGTTGAGAAAAAATGAGAATAAGGAGTTTGTTGTAGTTTTAGACTTTATAGGAAACTATGAAAAGAACTTCTTAATTCCAACTGCTATTTCCCAAAATAATAGCTTTGACAAAGATTTTATGAAGAGATTTATTTTAAATGGAACAAATATGATTCCAGGAGAAAGCTCAATATCTTTTGAAGAAATAGTAAAAGAGAGAATATTTGAAAATATAAACAAGACAAATTTTTCAACTAAGAAAAATATAGAGCATGATTTTGAACTTCTGGAAAAACAATTAGGAAGGATCCCATTGTTAAATGATTTCTTTGTAAGAAATATGATAGATCCAAGTGTAATATTAAAGTTTAAAAAAGATTATGACAGTGTTTTGAAAGCTTTGAGACCTGATACAGAATTTGGTATTTTATCAGAGCTGGAAAAGAATTTTTTGACTTTCCTGTCAAGTTTCTTTACTCCTGCTAAAAGAGTTCATGAAATGGTAATATTGCTGGAAGGGATTAAAGAATCAAAAATTTTATTGAAGAAGATAGAAGATATTTTAGAGAAAGAATATAAGCTAAAAGATCAAAAAGAAAATATTGAAAATGGAATAAAACATCTTTCTAAAGAAATATTTACAAGCCTTTCTACAATGAAAGGATTTGAACCTATTTTAGAAAAAATTGATGAAGAATATCAAATAGATAAAAGTTTTAAAAATGGATATGAGAATAATAAGTATTTCAGAGATTTAATTGATGACTTGATTAAATATAATCTTGCTTATGTAGAGAAAAACTATAAACAATCTGGAAAAGATTCTATTCAAAAATATAAGCAATACACAAAACTGGAAGGATTCTGGCAGCTGAATATGGATTTTAATAATGGATATCAGGTAAGTGGTTATATGGTATTTGAAGAAGCTAAAAAAGTTGTAATGTTTGTGACAATGGAAGACTCAAGTATTTTTGATAATAAGTTTTTAGATCAGCAAAGATTTCCATGGTTTTCTAAAAATAACAGATGCCTGAGCAGAAATAATAAGTTGACAGCTGAGGGAAAAATAGCAAAAAATTATTATATATTGGAAATATTTGTTAAGAAAAGTTCAGGAGAAAGTTTTTACTATTTAGGTCAAGCTGAAAAGGTTTTAAAAGCAAAGGAATGCTTTACTGAAAAGGGAGTTCCTCGTGTGGAGTATGAACTGAAATTAAAGAATGAAGTGCCAAAGGATCTTTTTGATTATTTAATGGTATAGTTAAAAAGAGAAGGAAATGCAGAGATGCTTTCAAAATATATAATAAAATTTGTACAGAAAAATAGAAATTAAGAAGTTTAAAATAAATATATATTTCATATAAAAATTGGATTGATTAAATGAATACAAAAATTATCTGTCTAAGAAAAAATATTTTTAAAATTATTATTATTGAAATATATTTTCAGAATATATTTAAAGTATATATAAAATACAAAGGGAAGCAACATAAAAAAGAACAAAGAGAAAATATAAATCATAGATTCACCAAGATATAATATTTATATTCTATAAATTGTATTAATATTGAAAATTCATTGACAAAATGTTACACTAAGTTTATATTATAAATGGATGTTTTTTATTTTTTATAAAATTAAAAAACCTTTATGATATCAGGAGGAACTCATGAAAGATTTATTAGATAAGTTAGTAAAGAAAAATATAGCAGAAACAAAATTAGGGACAGTTGCAAGCTATATTCCAGAACTTGATAAGGCTAAAAAAGATGCATTGGGATTATACATAATTGATGTAAATGGAAATGAATATTGTTCTGGAGACTGGGATACAAAATTTACAATTCAGAGCATATCTAAAATAGTAACTTTGATGCTGGCAATATTAGATAATGGAGAGGAATATGTTTTTTCTAAAGTGGGAATGGAGCCAACAGGAGATCCATTCAATTCTATTAAAAAGCTTGAAACTTCCAGCAGAAGAAAACCTTACAATCCTCTTATAAATGCAGGAGCTATAGCAATAGCTTCAATGATAAAAGGAAAAGATGTAAGAGATAAATTTCAGAGACTTTTAGATTTTCTTAGAAAAATATCTGAAGATGAAACTTTAGATGTAAATTATAAGATTTATTGTGGAGAATCTGAAACAGGAAATAGAAACAGAGCGATGGGATATTTCCTTAAAGGAGAAGGAATAATAGAGGGAGATGTTGAAGACGCATTGGATATATATTTTAAACAATGTTCAATAGAAGTAACAGCAAAAACACTTGCAAAGATAGCATTATTTTTAGCAAATAATGGTAAACTAAGCAGTGGAGAAATTGTAATTACTCCTAGAATAGCTACTATTGTAAAAACTTTAATGGTAACTTGTGGAATGTATGATAGCTCTGGAGAATTTGCTGTAAGAGCAGGAATTCCATCTAAAAGTGGTGTAGGAGGAGGAATTCTTTCTGTAGTACCAGGAAAAATGGGAATAGGAGTGTACGGACCATCTCTTGATAAAAAAGGAAATTCAATTGCAGGGGTACTTTTGCTGGAAGATTTATCCAGTGAGTTAAATCTGACAATATTTTAACCAGAAAAAATTTTGTTCAAGTAAATAAAATATGGTAAAATAAACAGAACTATATAATAAAATACTAGCATAGGAGGAAAGAATGGTTTTTTTGTATGATGCATTTAACTGGCTGAACAATTTTATCTGGTCGTATATATTGATTATACTTCTTGTAGGATTAGGTGTATATTTTAGTTTTAAAACAGGGTTTGTTCAATTTAGAATGTTAGGGGAAATGTTTAGACTTCTTGGTGAAGGAGCTATGAAGAATGAAAGCTCTAATGAAAAACATGGGTCAAGTGGAATCTCTTCATTTCAGGCATTTTGTATTTCAACAGCTTCGAGAGTTGGGACAGGAAATATGGCAGGAGTTGCTATAGCTATTGTTATAGGAGGTCCAGGAGCTGTATTCTGGATGTGGGTAATGGCTCTTATAGGTTCAAGTTCAAGCTTTGTAGAAAGTACACTTGCACAAATATATAAAGTAAAAGAGGGAGATCACTTTAGAGGTGGGCCAGCTTACTATATGGAAAAAGCTTTAGGAAAAAGATGGATGGGAGTTGTATTTTCAATTCTTATTTCTATAACTTTTGGACTTATATTTAATTCAGTACAGGCTAATACAGTATCATTTGCATTTGAAAAAGCTTTTAACATTAATAGAATGTATTTAGGAATAGCAATATCTATTGCTACTGCTATTATCATTTTTGGTGGAGTAAAAAGAATAGCTCGTGCAGTGGAATATATAGTTCCTGTGATGGCTGTAGCATATGTTGCTGTAGCGCTGTTCGTTCTAGTAAAAAACTTCACAATGATACCATCTGTTATTGAATCTATAGTTTCTAATGCTCTTGGATTTAAACAAGCAGTAGGTGGAGGACTTGGAGTTGTAATAATGCAGGGGGTAAAAAGAGGATTGTTTTCAAATGAGGCTGGAATGGGAAGTGCTCCCAATGCAGCAGCAACTGCAAATGTTACACATCCAGTAAAGCAAGGACTTATTCAAACTTTGGGAGTATTTACAGATACTATATTAATATGTTCTGCAACTGCTTTCATTATATTGATGTCTGGAGTAGATTTACAGGGAGAATCTAATGGAATACAGCTGACTCAGGAAGCTCTTGTTTCGCAGGTTGGACCTTGGGGAAGTATATTCATTGCTATATGTATATTTTTATTTGCCTTCTCGTCTATCATAGGAAATTATTACTATGGAGAAACAAATATAGAATTCTTAAATGGAAATAAAATATGGTTAAATATTTACAGATGCTTTGTTGTATTTATGGTAATGTATGGATGTCTTGCTAAAGTTCAGATAGTTTGGGATATGGCAGACTTATTTATGGGATTCATGGCGATAATGAATCTAGTGGTAATAGCAATACTTTATAAAGTGGCAATTGTAGCTCTTCGCGATTATATAACTCAGAAGAAAAAAGGTTTAAATCCTCAATTTAAAACTTCAGCTGTTCCAGGATTAAAAAATGCTGAATGTTGGGATGAATAAAAATAACTAGATAATAATTAATAAAAAGATGATCAAGAGTTTGATGATATTTCAACTTTTAGTCATCTTTTTTATTGCTTAATTTTTTTTGAAAAATTAATTCTTTTTATGATGTGTGATATTGAAAAATGATTCAGTATAAGAAAAAAACGTTTTAAAATAAGTCACAAAAAAGTTGACAACAAAAAAATGATAGAGTATACTAAGATTAATTAATAAAGTTTCTTTATTAGAAAAGAGAGGAGAATATTATGACAACAATTAATGGAAAACCTAAAATAATAAAAGAAATAAACATGGCTTTAGTTAGAAAAAATATCATAAGAAATTCACCTATAACAAAGCCAGAGTTGTCAAAATTATTAGGGCTCAGCCTTCCTACTGTAAATAAATGTGTAGATGAACTTCTTGAAAAAGAAATTGTAAAAGTATTTGAAGGAGAAGTAGAAGTAAAGGGGAGCGGAAAGAAACCTATATTCTATGAGATAAACAGCGATCATGTATCATATATAGCTGCGTACTTTAAAGGAACTGTCCTTACAGTGAGAGAATACAATCTTCTTGGTAAAGTGAAAAATGAAAAAGTAAAAAAATTAAAAGAAGACAGTGATGAAAAAATATTGATTTCTGTTTTAGATAAAATGATAAAAGAATCTAAAAATAAAGAGAATATAGAGGCTATTTCCATTGGAATAGCAGGAATAATGGAAGAAAATGGAAGTATAAATAATGTCTATACTCTGAAAAATTTTAATGGAATATTTTTGAAAGAGGTATTGGAAGGAAGATATGATATTCCAATAATAATAGAAAATGATGCAAATCTAGTAACTTTTGGACTTGTGGATAAGATAGAATTTAATACAAGAGATCTTGTATATATTTATTTAGGAACTGGAATAGGAACTGGAACTGTAATAAATGGAAAACTTCACAAAGGAAAATCTAATTTTTCAGGAGAGATAGGGGAGCTTCCAGTATCAACAGATAAGACTTTGGAAGATGACTATAAGGAAATAATAAAAAGAAAAGATATGGAAAAATTTGAGAAACTGATAATCTTTATACTTATGATAAATATTTCTATATTAAATCCTGAAATAATAGTATTGAGCAGTGATATATTAAAAATAGAAAAAAGTCTGTTAAAACGTATAATCAAGAAAATATCTGAAAGATTTGGAGAAGAAAATATGCCAGAGATAATTCTTGACAGCAATGATATTGAAAATGGAATGAAGGGAGCTTTAAAACTAGCTCTTCAAGAAAGTGACAAAGACTTGAAAATAATAGGGAAATAGGGGTAGAAAATGGGATATATATTATCAGTAGATGGTGGGGGAAGTAAAACTTCATATTGTCTTTATGAGATAGAAAGTAGTCATAAAGAATATATTAAAGGAGAAAGTACCAACTATAAAAATATAGGGATAGAAACAGTAAAAAAAAATCTGGAAGAAAATATAAATAAAATAATGGAAAGTAGGAATATTACTTTTCAAGATATAAAATATTTTGTATTTGGTCTTTCTAGTTGTGATACAGCTGAAGATTACAAGCTTTTCAAAGAATTACTTAATAGTATTGGTATAAAAGAAAATCTTGTGATAATGAATGATGCAGAACTGGCATTCAGAGCTATATGTCCATTTGAAGATGGAGGAGTTATTGTATCAGGAACAGGGGCTATAGGTTTTGCTTTTGACAAAGACAAAGTCATAAGAGTTGGAGGCTGGGGAAAGGACCTCAGTGATCTTGGTTCAGGATACTGGATTGGAAGAAAATTTCTTGAGAAATATATTCTTTATTTAGAAGATATGGAAGAGAAAGATGATTCTTTTGACAGAATGGAAATTTTGGGAAATGACAGAAAAAAACAACTGGAAAAAATAGTTGAAAAATATGACACAGCAGAAAAAATAGCAAGTGTAGCAAGATTTGTTATAGAGGAAAAAGATACTTCTCTATGCAGTAAAATATTGGATAAAGCAGTGGAAAAACTTATGATGATGATAAAAGAAATATCTAAGAGCATAGAAAAAGACAGCTACATATTGGTATTATCTGGAGGTGTAGCTATAAGTGATGCAGTTACAGATAAGATACAGAAAAAAATAGTAGAAAATGCTTTAGGGAATAGAATAAAGCTGATACCTAATAGATATGAACCAGTAGATGGAGGAATAAATATAGGACTTAACTATCTTCAAAAGAATAAATAAATGGTGGTGGAAATGAAAAAGTATTTACAGGTATTTTCTGGAGGATTCTCAAATTTAGAAGTAGATATAGACAAACTAAAAGAAAAACTTTTAAAGATAATGGCTATAAAGAAAATAGATGGAATTATTATTGGATGGAATGAAAATAGGGAACTGTATAGTGAATTGAAAGATTTTCTAAAATCTTATGGAACAAAGCTATATTTCTGGCTTCCTGTATTTTCTGAACTGTCTCATTATAAAGAATTTAATAAAGTTTTAGATTATACTGGAAAAGAAATAGAAAATTTCTCATTTCAAGAGGGAGAAAATTTTGAATTTTACTGTCCTAATGCCATTAAAAATATAGAAAATGTAAAAAATATATTTGATGAAAAGTTTTCAGATTATGAGATAGATGGAGTATTTCTGGATAAAATAAGATACCCAGCATTTTCAAATGGAGGAAAAGCTGTATTCAGCTGTTTCTGTCCTGTATGTGTGGAAAAGATGAAAAAAAGAGGGATAGATGTAGAAAAATTAAAAGAATACATTGATAAAACTTTTGAAAATCAAGGAAATAATCCACTTGAAATACAAAGTTATAAAGATTTTAGGTATGAATTTCAAGATAAAGAAATGAATCAATATTTTCAATTTAAAAATGATTCAATAACTGAAAAAATAAATGAACTGATAAATTTCTTTAAAAATAAGGGATTGGAAGTGGGGCTGGATACATATGCCTCTGATATTTCTTATTTCTTTGGGCAGGATATAATCAGGCTCAGTGAGAAAGCGGATTTTATAAAACCTATGTATTACAGAAAAACTTATGCTCCAGCAGGAATTCCTTTTGAAATACAGACTTATGGAGAACTATATAATAAAAAAGCTGGAGAGTTTCTTTTGAATATCATAGGAGAAAAGGATTTAAAAGATAATATAGGAAAAGAGCAGATGATAAAAGAGATAAAATATCTGACTGAAAATTTAAAAAATATATGTGTAGGAATAGATTTCAATAAGAAGGAAAATATAGCATTAAGTGATGCAGAATATATAAAAGAGGTATTTGATATTTTAGAAGAGGGAAATTCAGAAGGGATAGTTCTTTCGTGGGATTTAATGAGCATACCAGAAGAACATCTGGAGATATTTTTGAAAAGGGAGGAGAAATGCCAATAGGAGATGTAATTCTAAATTGTAAAAATATAAGCAAATCTTTTTCTAAAGTAGAAGTTTTAAAAAATATAAATATTGAAATAAAAAAGGGAGAAGTCCATGCCATAATAGGTGCAAATGGAGCTGGGAAATCTACTTTGATGAAAATAATCTGCGGAGTGCATGAAGCTAACGGTGGGGAACTGATCTATAAAGGGAAGGCAGAGAAATTTAAAACGCCTCTTGAAGCACAGGAAAAAGGAATTAGTATAATATATCAAGAGCTGAGTCTTGTATCTACGCTTAAAAACTATGAAAATCTTTTTGTAGGAAATGAAATAAAAAAATATGGAATATTTACTGACGACACAGCAATGATAAAAAGATTTAAGGAGCTGTGTGAGAGACTGAATTTTGATATAGATCCTATGGAAATAACAAGAAATATGAGTATATCAAAACAGCAGATGATAGAGATACTTAAAGTAGTGGCAAATGATTCTGACATTATAATAATGGATGAACCAACAACTTCACTATCAGAAAAAGAAAAAAAATCTTTGTTTGATGTAATAAGAAAATTGAAAGAAGCAGGAAAAACAGTTATATATATTTCCCATATGCTGGAAGAAGTATTTTTAGTATGTGACAGGATAAGTGTATTGAGAGATGGAGAATTTATAGCTACTAAAAAAGTTTCAGAGCTTACAAAGGATAAAGTAGTGGAACTGATGACAGGAAAAGTAGTTAAAAGAGGAAGCATAAGAGAGAAAAAAGATAATAGAAATGAAACAGTCCTTGAGGTAAAGGGTCTGGAATATAAGAATATATTAAAAGATCTATCTTTTCAGGTAAAAAGAGGGGAAGTAGTAGGGATAGCAGGGCTGGTTGGCTCTGGAAGAAGTGAACTGGCAGAATGTATATTTGGAGCAAGGGAGATAAATAAAGGAGATATTTATTTAGAAGGAGAAAAGCAGAACTTCTCACATCCTAAAGATGCTATAAAAAATGGAATAGGGCTGATACCTGAAGACAGAAAGAATTTTGGGCTTATAATGAAACATACAATTAAAGATAACTCCACATTGATACAGATAAAGAAAATGTTAGCAGGACCTCTTTTGAGTAATAAAAAAGAGAATGAACATATTGAGGAAGCTATAAAAGATCTTTCAATAAAAGTTTCAGATTATAATTTAAAAGTATCAAGTCTCAGTGGTGGAAATCAGCAGAAAATAGTTATATCAAAGTGGAAAGATATGGACTTAAAAATATTAATATTTGATGAGCCTACAAAAGGAATAGATGTAAATGCCAAAGAAGATATTTTTAAAGTAATAGAGGATTATGCAGCTAAAGGAGTGGGAATAATCTTTATATCCTCTGATCTTGAAGAGGTAGAAAGAGTAGCTGACAGAGTTCTGGTTCTGAAAAGAGGAAATTTTATAAGTGAACTTAGGGGAAATGATATAAATATAGAGAAAATAAACTATTTGGCGTTGAATGGTTAGAATGGAGGATATATGTTAGAACAGGTAAAAAATTCTTTTAGAAGAGAGAATCTTTTGAAAAATTATGGAATAATAATAGGGTTTTTAGTACTATGTACAATAATAAGTTTTGCAACACCTAATTTTCTTACTAGAAACAATATACTTAATTTATTGAGACAATCATCTATAATCGGAGTTATTGCAACAGGAATGACTTTTGTAATAATATCTGGAAATTTTGACATATCAGTAGGAAAAATAGCTGCCTTAGGGGGAACTATAATAATGAGTATGATTTCAAATGGTCATAGCTTTATTGTTGCTCTTCTGGCTGCACTTTTAGCAGGAGCAGTTATTGGATTAATTAACGGATTTGCAGTTGCAGTCATTAAAATACCATCTCTTATAGCAACTATGGGAATGGTCGTAATTTTACAGGGGCTCATTTTTATATATACAGGGGGATATCCAATTTCAGGAACTAATCCAGTTCTTTCTCTTATTGGAAGAGGCTATATCTTAGGAATACCTGTACCTGTTATAATTTTCTTCCTTGGGGTAATACTGGCTAATGTAGTTTTAAGAAAAACAGTAATGGGAAGAAGAATATATGCAGTAGGAGGGAATGAAGATTCCAGCAGACTGTCAGGTATAGATACTATAAAGTATAAAATAATGGTATTCATGATAAATGGTATGGCCTCAATAATAGGGGGACTTATTCTTGTATCAAGATTGAGCACAGCTACTCCTACAGCAGGAGAGGGATACGATATGGATGCAATAGCTTCAGTAGTTATCGGGGGAACAAGTGTAAACGGTGGAGAAGGAAACGTTATGAGAACAATAATCGGAGTTCTTCTCATGAGTGTTATAAGCAATAGTTTCAATCTTATAGGTGTGAGTATATATTTCCAATATGTATTTAAAGGAATAATAATACTGGCAGCAGTAGGATTTGGAAGTTTTAAGAAAAAATAGATTTCAATATAATAAAAAGGAGGAAGAAGATGAAAAAATTATTATTAGGTGCTTTATGTTTAGTAGTTGGTGCAACTGCTTTTGCAGCAGAAAAAGTTATTGGAGTGTCTTTACCTGGACCAGTAGGATATTTTATAGCAGTAAGAGATGGAATGGATACACAGGCTAAAAAAGAGGGATTAAAGTTGGAATATACTGATGCTAACTGGGATCCAATCAAACAGTTATCACAAATAGAAGATCTAGTAGCTAAAAAAGTAGATGTAATAGCAGTGGCAGCAGCAGATTCAGAAGCTATCAAAGGAGCAATTGCAATAGCTAATGAAGCAAAAATACCAGTTATAGCTTTTACAAATGCAATTGGAAGTGACGAAGATGGTAAGTATGATGGTGTAGTTACTTATGTTGGACAAAACGAAGTAAAAACAGGAGCTTTAACAGGGAAAATAGCTAAAAATTTATTAAAAAAAGATGACGCTAAAATAGTTCTTATAGAAGGAGTTCCAGGAACACCTCCTCAAAGAAACAGAAAAAAAGGACTTACTGAAGAAATAGCTGGAACAAAAATGGAAATTGTATATAATCAAACAAGCAGATGGGAAAAAGAAAGAGCTATGAAAATAGTTGAAGACCTTATCCAAAAAAATCAAAAGATGGATATAATAATAACTCAAGATGATAACTCAGCTATGGGTGCTGGAATGGCTTTACAAGAAGCTGGATTAAAAGATAAAATATATGTAATAGGACTTGGAGGAAGCAAGGAAGGTCTTGCAGCAATAAAAGATGGTCTTATTGATGGAACTACATATATGTCAGCAGTAGAAGAGGGAGCAAAAACTATAGAAGCAGCAGGAAAATTATTAAAAGGTGAAAAACTTGATCCTGTAACTCCTATGATTCAAGTGGAAGTAAATAAAGAAAATGTAAATAACTTTAAAGGTGAATGGTAAAATAATTTAGAAGGAAGTGCAAAATACTTTGTACTTCCTTCTTTTTTTGTGGTATGCTATATTTGTATATATGAAAATTGAGAGGTGTAAAAATGCAGTATAAAAGTAAAGATATAGCAAAAGCTTCAGTTATAATGGCTATGAGTTCAAGAGAGGAAGAAGCAGAACTTAAAATAAAATATTTAGATTCAGGAATAAAAACAGCTGCTGTAGATATAGGAGGAAATGTTGTAGATTCTATCTCTAAAATATTGGAGAGAGCTCTGGTAGCATCTAAAAGAAATGGAATAATATCAGAATCACATATATATGAAGGAGCTTTGACAGGAGCAACTAGAGAAGCCATAGCACAGATAATGGATAAAGCAGTTGGATTTAATGTAGGAGGAAAAATAGGAATTGCAAGATGTCAGGAACATCTTTCAGTATGTATTTTTCTTACAATAGGTATGTTCAGACTAGATGAAGTAGTAATAGGGCTTGGTCACAGAGCAGTACCAATAGATCACGAATAAAATAACGGTTGACAAAAGTGAGGATTTTTTATATAATCATCATTAATGAAGTATGTAGAATAGTAGAAATTGAAGAAGAAATGAAAAACAGTAGAGTAGAATTGTAGGATAGTAGGAAAATTTAATACTTTGTAGCAGAGTCACCTTATTTTTAAGGGGGATTTGTTGTATTATGTTTATTTTACCTTTTTACAATTTTATGTAAAAAGGTTTTTTTAATTTCCTCATCAATAATAATCAGGAGGAGAGAATGAAGATGAGAGTAGGACAGAGATTAATAATGATGGTGATAATGTTTTTAGTTATAGCAGGAGTAAAGAGTAATGCACAGGAAGGAAAAAAATTTAAAATAGGTATTTCACAATTTGCAGAACACCCAGCATTAGATGATGTCAGAAGAGGTTTTGAAGATGAATTAAAATCTTTAGGGGTAGAGGCAGATATAACATATAAAAACTCACAGGGAGATACTGGTGTAGCTGGAGTAATAGCACAGAAATTTGTATCAGATAAATCAGATCTTATTTTTGGAATAGCAACTGTATCAGCTCAGGCTGCTAAACAGTCAACTGATAGGATACCTGTTCTTTTCAGTGCAGTAACAGATCCAGTAAATTCTCAGCTAGTAAAAACAATGGATAAAGTAGGAGGAAATGTAACAGGAACTACTGATGCAACTCCTATGGAAAAACAGTTGGAACTGTTTAAGAAAATTAATCCTGAAATTAAAAGAATAGGAATAATATATAATACAAGTGAATCAAACTCAGAAATCCAAGTAGCAAATGCAAAAGAAATAGGAGCAAAATTAGGACTTGAAATAAGAGCTGTTGGTGTAAATAATATAAATGATATACCTCAGGCTGTAAATTCTCTAGTATCTAAAGTAGATGGATTTTACACTATCACAGATAATATAGTTGCTTCTGCTATAAATCTTATCTCTATGGCATCTAATGAAAGAGGATTGGTAACAGTGGGAGCAGAGGAAGCTCATGTAAAAGGAGGAATACTTTTAACAGATGGGCTTAGCTACTATGAATTGGGAAGACAAACTGGCCGTATGGCTAAAGAAATACTTGTAGATGGAAAGAAACCAGAAGATATGCCAGTGGAAACATTGGCTAACACTACTAAAGTAGTAAATGAAAAAACAATGAAAAAACTTAAATTAAATAAAGAGCTTCCAGTTTTTGAAGGAGCAGAGTTTATAGAACAATAGGAAAAGAAAAAGGGGTAAAAAATGAATTCATTAATGACTATATCAATAGAACAGGGACTCATATTTGCAGTATTGGCAATGGGAGTATTTATAACATATAAAATATTGGATTTTCCTGACTTATCAGTTGAAGGAACATTTCCATTTGGAGCATTTATCTTTGCAAGATTTGCAACTTTAGGTCTTGATCCAGTGACAAGCACAATATTAGCATTTGCCTTTGGCACATTAGCTGGAGTGATAACATATTTTCTTCATATAAAAATGAAAATAGCTCCGATATTAGCTGGAATCCTTACAATGACTATACTTTATTCTGTAAATTTAAGAATAAATGGAAAAGCTAATATTCCTCTATATAACAGCCCATCTGTTTTCTCATTTGGAAATAAGATAGTAGTTCTTGTGATAATAGTCGTAATTATAAAAGTATTGATGGATATGTTTCTTAAAACAGAGATAGGATATCTTCTCATAGCAACTGGAGATAATGAAACACTTGTAAAATCTCTAGGTGTAAGCTGTGATAAATTTAAACTTTTAGGACTTATGCTTTCAAATGGACTTGTAGCTGTAAGTGGAGCTCTTATGGGACAGATACAGGGATTTGCAGATATAAATATGGGGACATCTATAATAGTTTCTGCACTTGCTTCTATAATAATAGGAGATACAATCCTTAAAAAATCTACAAAGTTGAGAGGAACAACAAGGGCTATAATGGGAGCCATAAGTTATAAGATAATAGGTGGAGCAGCAATAGATTTAGGACTTGCTCCAACAGATTTGAAGGCTATCAGTGCAATAATAGTGATAATATTTATAGGATATAACAATGCATCATTCTTTAGTTTGAAAAAGAAGGGAGGAGAAGAGAATGCTGGAAATAAAAAACTTGTCAAAGAGCTTTAATAGTGGAACTGAAAATGAATTAAATATATTTGAAAATTTTAATCTTAATATAGAGGAAAGTGAATTTGTAGCAATACTGGGATCAAATGGGTGTGGAAAAAGTACTCTTTTTAATCTTATCAGTGGTTCATTAAAAGAGGATGCTGGAAGTATCTCTCTTGATGAAACATCAATAAATAATTTAAAAGAGGAAGATAGAGCATGGGGAATAGGAAAAGTTCACCAAGATCCATCAAAAGGAGTATCTCCTTCTCTTACTATATTGGAAAATCTTTCTTTGGCAGATAAAAAATGTGAAAAATTTTCTTTGAGAAATCTTATAAAAAAAGATAAAATAAAAAGATTTGTAGAGATTTTAAAAGAAGTGGATTTAGGACTTGAAAATAAACTGGATACTCAGGTAAAATTTCTTTCAGGAGGACAAAGACAGGCTCTTTCTCTTATTATGGCAACTCTTAAAAAGCCAAAACTTCTCCTTTTAGATGAACATACAGCAGCTCTTGATCCTAAGACATCAAAGGTAATAATGGAAAAAACAAAGCAGCTTATTGATAAGCAGCATATTACAGCTATGATGATATCTCATAATTTAAGAGATGCAGTGCAGTATGCTGACAGGATAATTATGTTAGATAAAGGAAGAGTTATCCTTGATGTAGAAAGTAAAAAAATAACTGAATCAGAACTTGCTAAAATCTATAATTCCAAGATAGAAAAGGAACAGATGAGAGCAGCAGGATAAAATAAAATCAAGTTTTAGAGTTTTTAAGTTAGAAATATTTTAGTGAAAAAATTCTAAGACTTTTTTATTTGAAAAAATATTTTTATATCTTGACAAGTGTTTGATACTAATTGACAAAAAAGGATGTAAGTAGTATTATAATAGATAGTTTGGTAGAAAAATTTAGGGAGGGAATCAAATGTCAGATTGTAATACTTGTCCATCAGGAAGCAGTTGTACAAAAGATAAAGAGAGCTGTGGAATAGTAAATAATCCACACAATAACATAAAAAAAGTAATCGGAGTAATGAGTGGAAAAGGTGGAGTTGGAAAATCTACAGTAACAACTTTATTTGCAAAAGAACTTAGCAAATTGGGATACAAAGTTGGAATAATGGATGCAGATATAACTGGACCAAGCATTCCTAGATTAATGGGAATGAAAGATGAAAAGGCTATGGGAGATGGAGAAAGCATATATCCTGTAATGTCTAAAGAGGGAATAAAAGTTATTTCTCTTAACCTGTTAATAGATGATGAAAATGAACCAGTAATCTGGAGAGGACCAGTAGTAGGGGGAGCTGTAAAACAGTTCTGGGAAGATGTAATATGGGGAGACCTTGACTTCCTGCTAATAGATATGCCGCCAGGAACAGGAGACGTAGCTCTGACAGTTATGCAGTCTACACCAGTTAATGGAGTAGTAATGGTATCTGTTCCTCAGGATATGGTATCTATGATAGTTGCAAAAGCTGTAAATATGACTAAGAAAATGAATATACCTGTATTAGGTGTAGTAGAAAATATGAGCTATATAGTTTGTCCAGGATGTGAAACTAAAATAAGCTTCAACGAAGAAAATGGAACTAACGATTTCTTAAATGAAATGGGACTTACTCTATTGGGAGAACTTCCTATGACTAGAGGAATAGCAGGACTTACAAAAGGTAAAGAAGATGGAATAGGAGAATTATTCACACCTATTGCTATAAATATTATTAAAGAAATTGAAAAATTATAATAAATAATTATTTGGAAAAATGTGGATGGTTAATCAATGAGCTATTCACATTTTTTTATTGCTTTACACATTGAAATAGAACGAATCATATTAAAATAAAATAGTAATTTCCGATTTTTTAATAATAAAAATAAAAAAACAGTTGAAATTTTAATTCATAAGTGTTACTATGAAGTTGGATATTGAATACAAAATATCCTGTTAAAAATTAAAAAAATAGGGGGATTAATATGAAAAAAGCATTAGCATTATTATTTGTAATTCTTTCTGTTGTATCTTTTGCAGAAACAAAAGTTTTATATAATAAGAAGATAACAAAAAATAATCCAAAGATGAAAATCATGACTTACAACATTGCAGCAGGGGCGAATAATTTCAAAGTAGATTTAAAGGTAACAGCAGAAACAATTAAAAAGGTAAATCCAGACATTATTGCAATACAGGAAGTAGATAGAAATACTAACCGTAGTGGTAAAATAGATCAAGCTCAAATTCTAGCAGATCTTACTGGATATAATATGGTATTTGGAAAGACTATAGACCATGATGGTGGGGACTATGGAATAGCAATTTTATCTAAATATCCTATTTTGAGTCAGCAAAGTCTTATTTTACCTTCTTTCCCTAATGGAGATACAACAAGTCCTGGCTATGAACAAAGAATAGCTTTAGTTACTCAAATAGAGGTTCCAGGATTTGAAGTGCCAATTACATTTATTAATACTCATTTAGACTGGCATGAAGATCCAGCAGTTCGTTTACAGCAAATAAGAACTATAAATGAAATAACTCTTGATATGAGAGGAATAAAAATATTAGCAGGAGATTTCAACGATACTGTTAATTCTGTAATAGGAAAAGAAATGGAAAGATATTGGGTGTCAGTTTTTGATGATAAGATAGATCACAGAACATGGCCAGCAGTAAATCCAGAAGTTGCAATTGATCAGATATATTTAAATAAAGCACAAGTGTGGGAAGCAAAAACATATGTGCCTAACAAAGAAAATGAAAAAGATGGAATTCAATGGAATAAAGTAAGTGATCATATTCCTGTAATTGTAGATTTAAAATTATTAGAACAATAATTAGTTGTAATAAAAGATAAAGAGGGTGAAAATTATTTCACCCTCTTTTTGTATAATAATATTTAATTAGCTTTTACTTTATTTTTGTCTAATTTAGCAATGATTTTTTCATTGATAGAGAAGAATATGAATACTACTGTGAAGATGAACAATAATAATTGATACCATAATAGAGGTATGATGTCTAATGGAGAAACTTTTCCAGCTGTAAATCCTAAAAGGATAAGCATTTGAGCTCCATAAGGGATAAGTCCTTGGAATATACAAGAGAATATATCCAATATAGCAGCACTTTCTCTGAGATCAACATTATATTTTTGGCATATTTTTTTGGCAATAGAACCATTTATAATGATAGCAACAGTATTATTAGCAACTGCCATATCTGTTACTGCAACCAGAAGTCCAACACCAATTTTAGCACTTTTCTTACCAACTATTATTTTTTGTATCTGTTCAATCAACCATTGTATACCACCAGCTTTTGTAGACATAGTAGCCAGCCCTCCTGTCAATAATGAAAGAAGGAATATTTCATTCATACCTAGGAAACCATTGTATATTTCATTTGTTAAAGAAAGTAAAGTAAAGTCTCCATGAGCTAATCCGATTATTCCTGAAAGGAATATACCACTAGTAAGTACAACGAAAACGTTTATACCTGTGATAGCTAAGATTAGAACTACAAGATATGGTAATACTTTCAAGAAATTATATGCAAGAACTTCTATGTGAGGAACATGGTCAGGTTTTCCAAATACTAAGAGAAGAATAATTGTAATAATAGCAGCTGGAGCAGCTATGTACAAGTTTACTCTAAATTTATCTCTCATTTCTACACCTTGTGTTTTTGTTGCTGCAATAGTAGTATCAGATATAACAGAAAGGTTGTCCCCAAACATTGCTCCACCCATAACAGCAGCTAAGATAAGAGGAAGAGGAACTCCACTCTTTTCAGCCAGACCTACTGCAATTGGAGTAATAGAAACTATCGCCCCTACAGAAGTACCTGTAGCTGTAGATATAAAAGAAGCTATTATAAATAATCCTGCTGCTATATAGTGAGCTGGGATATAAGTAAGTCCCATATTAACAGTAGCATCTACTCCACCCATGGCTTTAGATACACCTGCAAAAGCTCCTGCAAGCAGATAAATTATACACATTGTAATTATATCCTGATGCCCACAACCTTCAAGGAAAGTATCGAATTTTTCTATGATACTTCCTTTGAATAATATGAAAGCAGCAATTATACCAACAAAAACAGCTACTGGTGCTGGCAATTGATAGAATGCCATTCCAACACCTTTCATTTGAAGCACTACTCCTGTTCCAAGGTAGATAGCAACAAATATTAGAAAGGGAATTAACCCTACAAAACTTGGTTTAGCTTTGTTCTCCATATAGACCTCCTATTGTATTTCTATATTTTGCTGAGACCGTATTCTAAATCTGCAATAATATCTTCGATATTTTCAAGGCCAACTGATAATCTTACTAATCCATCAGTTATTCCAGCTTCCATTCTTTCCTCTTTAGTGTAAGGAGAGTGAGTCATAGAAGCAGGGTGTTGAATTAAAGTTTCAGTGTCTCCAAGAGATACAGCCAAAGAACATAGTTTTAAATTATTTAGAAGAATCTTTCCAGCTTCAAATCCACCTTTTAATTCAAAAGACATGATTCCACCAAAAGCATCCATTTGTTTTGCTGCAATTTCGTGACCTGGGTGAGATTTAAGTCCAGGGAAATAAACTTCAGCAACTTTATCGTGAGCTTCTAAGAATTCAGCAACTTTTAGAGCATTTTCACAATGTTTTCTCATTCTTACTTCTAGAGTTTTCATTCCTCTGATTATCAAGTAAGCTTCCATAGGTCCTAAAACTGATCCTGTCATATCTTTTATTCCAACTAATCTTATTTGATCAACTAAATCTTTTCTAGAAATAACCATACCTGCAATAACGTCTCCATGTCCGTTTAGGTATTTTGTAGCTGAGTGAACAACTATATCTGCTCCCAATTCAAGAGGTCTTTGACAATAAGGAGTAGAGAATGTATTGTCAACAACAACTAAAGTATTTGGGTTAGTATGAGCTATCTCAGCTATTGCTTTAATATCAACTATTTTTAAGTTAGGGTTAGCTGGAGTTTCAAGATATACAGCTCTAGTATTAGGCTTCATAGCTTTTTTAACAGCTTCTCCATCAGCAGTATCAACAAAACTTACTTCGATTCCAAATCTTGATAATCCATGACTGAAGAAAGCGAAAGTACATCCATAAAGAGTTTTATCAGAAATAATATGATCTCCAGCTTTTAGGATAGTCCACATAACTGAAGAGATAGCTCCCATACCAGATGATGTAGCTACAGCTGCTTCACCAGATTCTAATTGAGCTATTTTATCTTCTAAAACAGTAGTTGTAGGATTTCCAAGTCTTGAGTATATATATCCTGGTTCTTCTAGTGCAAATCTTTTCCCACCTTGTTCTGCTGAATCAAATACGAAAGTAGAAGTTTGAAATATAGGCACAGCAAGTGTACCATAAGGGTTTTTACAGCTACCTCCATGAATACTTACAGTTCCAAATCCTGCTTTTTTGTTTTCCATAATTATTTCCTCCTTAAAAATGTTAATTAAATGATATAAATATATAATATGAGAATAAAACGCTTTGTTATAATACGATTTTATTATATAATATAAGAAAAATCAAACATTCAACCTTGAAAGTGTCTTATGACACTTTAAAAAATTATTATTAGGTCACCTCAAAATGGGAGGAAAATATTACTATGAATGAAAAAATCATTAGGAATACAGGAACCAATTTTTATACTCAGCTGTATGAACTATTGAAAGCAGAAATAGTTGCAAAAAAAATGAAACCTGATTCAAAGTTTTATTCTGTAAGACAAACAGTTATTAAGTTTGATGTAAATATCAATACAGTTTTGAGAGTCTACAGAATGCTTGAGGAGAATGGGTATATATATTCAATAAAAGGAAAGGGCTGCTTTGTAAAAGAGCACTCAGATTTCACTATAAGCGATAAAGTTATTCCTATTATGGAGAGCTTTAGATATGGACAGCAAAATGAACTTCCTGAGATAAATTTTTCAAATGGTACACCATCAAAAGATTTCTTTCCAGTAGAAGTGTATCAGAAACTTTCGGAAAAAGCAATAAAAGATTGTGGAAGAGAGCTATTTGGTTATCAACATGTACAAGGGCTGACAAGTTTAAGAGAAGTGCTAGCTGATTATCTTGAAAAAGATGATATTTTTGTAGAAAGGGAAGATATAATTATAACATCAGGAACACAGCAATCTTTGGATATAGTAGTAAAAGCTTTTGGATGCCACCCAGTAAAAACAGTGGTTATATCCAATCCTACTTATCCAAATGCTATAAATCTTTTAGGAGATATATGTAATGTAAAAACTATGGATCTTGAAAATGATGGCTGGGATATGGAAAAATTTGAAGAAATGATAAAAAAAGAAAAAATACATATGGTATATGTAGTTTCTAATTTTCAAAATCCAACTGGAATAGTGTGGTCAGATGAGAAAAAAAAGAAGCTTATTCAATTAGCAGAAGAATATGATTTTTATATAATAGAGGATGACTGCTTCTCTGAATTTTATTATGATGAAAATAAGGTTTATTCTATAAAAAGTATGGATAAGATTGGAGAAGAGAGAGTAATTTATATAAGAACATATTCAAAAATGTTTATGCCAGGAATAGCACTAGCTTTTATGATACCTCCTAGAAAATTTATGGAGAAGTTTGTATTGATAAAATATGGGCTTGATCCAAATACTCCAGGATTAAATCAGAAGATATTAGAATATTTTATAGCTGAAGGACATCTTGACAGACATTTAGAGGAATCAAAAAAGATTCTGGCAGTTAAGTTTCAGAAAATGCTGTCTCTATTATTGAAAATACCTCATATAAAAATAATAAATGTTCCAAGAGGAGGATTTTTTGTCTGGATAGAGCTGGCTGATTATATAGATGGAGAAAAATTTTATTATAAGTGCAAGTTGAGAGGATTATCAATACTTCCAGGAAGTATATTCTATTATAATAAGAGAAACTCATGTAAAATAAGAATCAGTTTTCTCTCTACAACTATGGAAGAAATAGAAACAGGAATGAGAATTATGGAAAATGTTCTTATAAATTGTGAAGGAACAAAGAAAATAGTAAAAGAAAAAATATAAAAATAAAACCCCCTCTGAAAGAAATTTTAATAAAACCAGAAGGGGTTTTTTATAAGATTATGAAAATTTATAAATGATATGAAAACATTATTTAAATAATTCTTCCAAAGCTATATTTAATTCTAAAACACTAATCATATCATTTTCTATATTATTTTTTACTAATTCTATAACTTTTTCTTTAGGAATATTATTTGCTTTAGAAATTCTCTCAACCTGTATCATAGCTCCTTGAATTGATATATTAGGATCAACACCTGAACCAGAAGAAGTTATCATTTCTATAGGAATTTCTTTTGTTTCTAAATTAGGATTTTTTTTAAGTAAAAGATCTATATTATTTTTAATGTTTTCGTTATATACAGGGTTGCTTAAAGCAAGATTTGTCCCACCAGAAGCAGGAAGTGTTTCAGTTTCTTCCTTAGAATCATATGTATTATAGTTATAAGCTGAAGGTCTTCCATGAAAATATTTGTCACTTGTGAAAAGCTGTCCAATATATTTACTTCCTACAGCTTGGTTATTTTTATATATAATACTTCCATTTGCACTGTCTTTGAAAAAGGTTTGAGCAAATACATTAATTATAATTGTATAAAGTACAGCAATTATGAATAAAGAAATTGTAGTATAAATACTTTTTTTTATCAATTCCATTTTATTTTCCTCCTATTATTACATTCCTAAAATTGAAAGGAATGGTGTGACAATTAAGTCAATAAATTTTATTCCTATAAATGGAGCAATAATTCCTCCCACTCCATATATACCTAGATTTTTTAATAACATTATTTGAACATTCATAGGTTTATACTTAACTCCTTTTAGAGCAATAGGAACTAAGAGAGGAATGATTACAGCGTTAAAAATTAATGCCGAAATTATTGCACTCATTGGAGAAGAAAGATGCATAATATTAAGTTTTTCCATTTGAGGAATAGCAGCTATAAACATAGCAGGAATAATAGCAAAATATTTTGCTACATCATTAGCTATACTGAATGTAGTTAAAGCCCCACGAGTTATTAATAATTGTTTACCTATTTCTACTACTTCAAGAATTTTTGTAGGGTTAGAATCTAAATCCACCATATTAGCAGCTTCTTTAGCAGCAATAGTACCGCTGTTCATCGCAATACCTACATCAGCTTGAGCAAGTGCAGGAGCATCATTAGTTCCATCACCTGTCATAGCTACCAATTTTCCTTGAGCCTGTTCTCTTTTTATAACTTCAATTTTTTCTTCTGGTGTACATTCAGCTACAAATTCATCTATTCCAGCTTCTTTAGCTATTGTTTCAGCAGTTAAAGGGTTGTCTCCAGTACACATAATAGTTTTGATTCCCATTTTTCTTATGTTATCAAATCTTTCTTTTAGCCCGGGTTTTACTGTATCTTTTAAGTAGATGACTCCATAGATTTTATTATCAACAGCAAGAACTAAAGGAGTTCCACCAAGTCTTGATATTCTATCAATTATATTATCAAGATCTTTAGGTATATCCCCATTTTGTTCCTGGACAAATTTTTTGATTGAAGAGCCAGAACCTTTTCTAATTTTTTGACCATTTTCTAGATTTATTCCACTAGTTTTTGTTTGAGCACTAAATTCAATAAATTCAGCTTTATCAAAATCCTTTTCAGCTAAAATAATACCAAGTTTTTTACTTAATTCCACAATAGATCTTCCTTCTGGAGTCAGATCTTTTAATGAGGAAATGGCAGAATATTTTATCATTTCATCTTTTGGGATTCCAGCAACAGGGAAAAAGTCATCAGCAAGTCTGTTACCAAATGTAATAGTTCCTGTTTTATCTAAAATGATGGTATTAATATCTCCACATGTTTCTACAGCTTTACCAGACATTGCAATAACATTAAATTTATTTACTCTGTCCATACCAGCTATTCCTATTGCTGAAAGTAAACCACCAATGGTAGTAGGAATTAAGCATACAAGTAAAGCTATAAGTGTAGATAATGGAAGATGAACTCCGGCATATAATCCCATTGGAAACAGAGTTACAATAACTACTAAAAATATTAGTGTCAAACCAACAAGAACAGTATTTAGAGCAATTTCATTAGGAGTTTTCTTTCTTTCGGCTCCTTCCACAAGATTAATCATTTTATCAAGGAAAGATTCTCCACTTGAAACAGATATTTGAACTTTGATTTTATCACTTACTACACGAGTCCCTCCAGTGACAGAAGAGAAATCTCCCACAGCCTCTTTTATTACTGGAGCAGATTCTCCAGTAATAGCAGATTCATCTACAGATGCTATTCCTTCAATAACAGTTCCATCATTAGGAATAAGTTCATCAGTATTTACAATGACAATATCTCCCTTTTTTAAAGAACCAGCATCTATTACTACTAGACTTCCATCTTCTTTCAAAAGATTTGCAGAAGTTTCTTTTCTAGTTTTTTTCAAACTGTCGGCTTGAGCTTTTCCTCTCCCTTCAGCAATGGATTCAGCAAAGTTTGCAAAGATTACAGTAACAAAAAGAATAAATGAAATTATACCATTAAATATTCTTAAATCAGCTTCATTTTCTGTAAATAATGAAGGATTTATAGTTAAAATTAAAGTAAGGAAAAAACCTATTTCAACAACAAATATAACTGGATTTTTAATTAAAATTCTAGGATCAAATTTTTTAAAAGATTCAATAAAAGCTTTATTTAATATTTCTTTAGAAATAGATTTAACTTGTTTTTTGCTCATAGTCAATTACCCCCAGATGCTCAAGTGCTCAGCAATAGGTCCTAAAGCCAAAGCTGGTAAAAATGTAAGAGCACCAATTATTAAAATTATAAAGAATAAAATAAAAGAAAAAGTTAAGTTGTCTGTTTTAAATGTAGAAGCATTAACAGGGACAGCTTGTTTTTTATAAAGTGAATATCCAACCATTAACATTAATATCATGCTTATATATCTTCCTAAAAGCATTACTATTCCAGTCATAATATTCCAAAATGCAGTTCCATCTCCAAGACCTTCAAATCCAGAGCCATTATTAGCAGCACTTGAAGTATATTCATAAAGTACTTGAGATATTCCATGAAATCCCGAATTTGTAATTCCAGAGATTCCTAAATCGTTAATCAGAGATATAGCACTAGGAACCAGTATTATAATTGGATGTATCAATATTAAAAATGTTATTATCTGCATTTCTTTGGCTTCAAGTTTTTTTCCAAAAAATTCAGGAGTTCTTCCAACCATAAGTCCACATAGGAAAACTCCAAACATCATATACATAAGGATATTCATAAATCCTACTCCCTTTCCTCCAAAGATACAATTTAGCATCATATTCCATAGAGGCATCATTCCACCTATTGGAGTCAAAGAGTCATGCATATTATTAACGCTTCCTGTTGTAAAGGATGTTGTTATATCTGTAAATAATATAGAGGCTATAAGCCCAAATCTCATCTCTTTACCTTCCATATTAATACCATTTAATCCATATTTAGAGAATATTGGAACGCCCTGTTTTTCAAAGTGGTATAACATGAAGAAAGAAAAAAGAAATAAAGCAAATATTGGTAAAAATATAAACCAACCTTGTTTTTTATTTTTGGCAGCCATTCCAAAACCTATAATAGTAGCTCCTGGAATAATCATCATACACATCATTTCAATATAGTTTGTATACAAAGAAATATTTTCAAAAGGGTGTGATGAATTGGCAGAAAATATTCCTCCTCCATTTGTTCCTAGATGTTTTATTGCTTCCCAAGCAGCCGAAGGTCCTAAGGTAAGTACTTGATATTGTCCTTCAAGTGTTTTTACTACTGCTTGAGTATTAAAAGTTTGAGGAATACCTAAGATAACCAATATAATTGCTGCAATGATTGAGAGAGGAAGTAAAAGTCTAGTTATAGATTTTACTAAATCCTCAAAGAAATTACCTAATCTGATTTTTAATATTCCTCTAATAATTGCCATTGACACAGCAAGTCCACTTGCTGCTGATGTGAACATTAGATTTATTAAGGCTAATCTTGACATTGTTCCATTTAACCATTCACCAGAATAATGCTGTAAATTTGTATTTGTCATAAAACTTACTGCGGTATTAAAAGCTAATGATGGAGAAGAACCATCTAATACAAGAATAATATATGTTAAAATAAGCATTGTTAAATTGACTCCTAAAAAAGCTCCAATATAAGTTTTAATATTCATATTCTGATTTTTGGTAATCTTAAAAATAAATTTTTCTATTTTTGAAAAAAAAGATTCAAAAATTGTTTCTTCATGCAAAATTAATTTAGATATATGTTTTCCTACAGGAACTATTAATAAAATAAAAACAATAAGAAAAATAAATACATCAAATAGTGACATCTAAAATCCCTCCCTAAAATTTTTCTGGTTTGAATAAAGCATAAAATAAATAACAAAATAAAAAAAATACAATTATTCCCAAAATTATCATTTTGAAATCCTCCTATTATTTAAAAATTTAAAATATTTTAAAAATAGTATTTTTTATATTGAAAATACTATTTTTTTAACAAAAATTGACCAAATTAAAACTGCTGTTAATGCTTAAAATATTTTGAGATTTAAAAAACTAAAAATCTCAAAATATAAAAAAATATTAAGACAAAAAGAGCAGCAGGCAATAAAGAAAATAATTTTATCATATTGTAAAACACCTCCAATACAAAATTTAGAATAAAAATAATAATGGTGAAAAATTATTTTTATTTACAAAGAGGTTTCACAGCTATGGATATTACCATTAATTTTTCATAAAAGTCAATAGTTTTTTTATATTTTTTTTTCTTAATTTTTTGCTATACTATAAAAGCAGAGTGAAAATTTTTTTGTGCAAAAGTACTTGACTTTTATTTTATTTAGGAGTATTATCTGAAAATGAAAATTGAATAATACCAAATCGCTTAGTTTATTTTATTAAATAAAGCGGGGGAACCATTATTTTGGGGCGTATTTCCACTAGGAATAGGATACTTTTCAATCCGAGCCCGTCAGCTAACCTCGTCAGCGTTGAAAAGAGCCTGGGTTTGTTTATTTACAACACCATGACTTTTTTGTTGTGGTGTTTTTTTAGTTTCAAATTACAAAGAGGTAAATGGTGAAAGAGATGAAAGCAGGTATTAAAAGTGTTAAATCAAGAGTTTTTTTAATTTTCATTACAGTTTTGGGAATTTTTACTTTGAACAGTTTATGGGCTATTTTTAATTTTAATATTTTAAACAATTCAATCGAGGGGATATTGGATTCAAATTACAAAAGTATAGTGGCTGCCCAAAATATGACAACATCAGTTGAGAGACAGGATAGTTTGCAGTTATCTTATATTTTTACAAGAGATAAAAAATATATAGCAGATTTTACAAAAAATGAATCACAATTTTATAATTTCTTAAAGAATGCTCAAGATAATGTGACAGAAATTGGAGAAAAAGAAATAGTAGATAAGCTTGGAAATTCTTATGAAGAATATATAAAAAAGTTTTATATTTTTATGAAAATAGAAAATACAGAGGAACAGAGAAATTTTTATTTTAAAGAAATATTTCCCAGATTTGAAAAAATAAAAAATATTTCTAAAAAACTTTTAGAAATTAATCAGGACTCTATGGTGAAAAAAAGATATGAAGCAGGGAAAATAGCAGCTAAAGCTACTCTTTTTACAACAATAATAGCAGCAGTTACAATTCTTTTAGGAATGTTGATAATTATTTATCTTGTTAAAAAGATTTTAAAACAATTTCAAATTTTTATTGAAAAAATAGAAGAAATATCCAAAGAAAATTATTCTCAAAGAATACCTACAAACTTAGACAAAGAATTTAATGAATTAGGAATTGCTTTTAATCAAATGGCAGAAAAATTAAATGATTACAAGAATATAAATATAAAAAAAATAATGACAGAAAAAAGTAAAGCAGAAGTAATTGTTGAGAGCATAAGTGATGGAATAATTGTAACAGATAAGGAAAATAAAATACTTCTTATCAATAATGCTGCTGAAAAACTTTTAAATGTAGAGGAATCAGAATTGCTGGATAAATCATTTTTAACAGCAATTCCAAATAGAAAAATATATGACAGTATTACTGAAGTTAAAAACAATAATGATATAAAATCTACTTTTAAGCAATTAGAAATATCTTTAAACTCCAATGTAGAGAAAAATATTTACTGTAGAGTTTTTATAAATTCCATAATTGGAAAAAATAAAGAAAATTTAGGGATAGTAACTTTGTTACAGGATATAACAAAACTAAAAGAAATAGATCAGATGAAATCAGATTTTGTGTCAACAGTTTCACATGAATTCAGAACTCCTCTAACTTCTATGGGAATGGCTGTAGAGTTATTGGGAGATGGTTCTGTGGGAACAATAAATGAGACACAGAAAGAACTTTTAAAAGTAATAAAAGAGGATAATGAAAGATTAAATTTCCTTATTAGAGATCTTTTAGATTTATCAAGGTTGGAATCTGGAAAAACTCACATGAAATTTGAAGAATGCAGTATTAAAAAAATTGTGGAAACAGCAGTAAATTCTTTAAAAAACTTTTCTGAAAATAAAAATGTTAAAATAGAAATCAGAAATATAAAAGATTCATTTTTAGTTTTTGCTGATTTGAATAAGATTTTATTAGTTTTGACTAACCTTCTAACCAATGCTATAAAATATAAAAGCGAGGAAAGGGAAGGGAATATAATAGTAGAAGCGTTTAAGAAAGGAAAAAATATAGTTGTTTCTGTAAAAGATAATGGTAAAGGAATTCCAGAGGAATATAAAGAGAAAATATTTAATAAATTTATACAAGTTAAAATTTCTAATGATGGAAAAATAGAAGGAACAGGATTAGGCCTTTCTATATGTAAAGAAATTATAAAAGCTCATGGAGGAGAAATATGGGTTGATAGTGTTTTAAATAAAGGAAGTATTTTTTATTTTTCATTAAAAAGTGTAGATTAATATAAAGAACAGGAGAAAAATGTCAAAAAAAATTCTTGTTATAGATGATGAAAAAAATATTTTATTAACTTTAAATTTAATTTTAAGAAATGAGGGTTACGATGTTTTAGTAGCTTCAGATAGTTTAGATGGAGTGATAAAAGCTGGAGAATTAAAACCTGATTTGATATTGTTAGATATATGTCTGCCAAGAGTGGATGGATATTCTGGATGCAGATCATTGAGGTGTGATGTTGATATTGATAAAATACCAATAGTATTTATGAGTTCAAAAAATCAGGAAGAAGATATAAAGGAAGCTTTTGATTCAGGGGGAAATGACTATTTATTAAAACCTTTTACAAAAGAAAAACTATTAGATATTATTGAGAAAAACATATCAAAAGGAGAAAAATGAAAAAGAAAATATTAATTACAGATGATGAAAAAAATATAAGAACCACTTTAAATTATTGCCTTTCAGCTGAAGGTTTTGAAATAGAAACTGCATCTAATGGCAGCGAGGCATTGGAACTGCTTTTAGAACAGGGAAAAAGTTATGATTTAATATTACTGGATATTAAAATGCCAGATATAAGTGGAATGGAAGTATTGAGAAAGTTGAGGGGAGCAGATAATAAAACTAATATTATTATGATGACTGCATATGGAACTATAAAAGAAGCAGTAGAAGCAATGAAATTAAATGCTATTGACTTTATAAGTAAACCATTTACTCCTGAACAGATAAGAGTATTAGTAAAGAAAGTATTTTCAAGAGAGGAATTAGAGGAAGAGAAGCTTGAAACTTATGAAGATTATATAGAATATGCAAAATTAAATATAATTGGAAAAAAATTTGAAAAAGGAGAAAGTCTTTTAAAAATAGCTATTGGAAAAAATGTTAATTCCCCAGAAGCGCATAATTTATTAGGAGTAATAGCAGAATGTAAAGGAAAGATAGGAGAAGCTCAGAAACAATATAGAGCTGCTTTAGCTTTAGATTCTTCATATGAACCTGCTGCATGTAATCTTGAAAGAATAACTGAAATGGATTATTCTAATGAAAATATAAAGTTGGGATAGGGATGGGATATGGATGAAGGAAAAAGATTAACCCCAGAAGAAGCATTGAAAATATATAATAAAGAAAAGAATGGAAAACTTAAAATATATCTTGGTTATTCTCCTGGAGTAGGAAAAACTTATACAATGCTCAGAGAAGCAAATATAAGAGCAAGAAGAGGGGAAGATATTTGTATAGGATATATTGAACCTCATGATAGAAAAGCTACAACAGAGCAAATAGGAATATTAGAAGAAATTCCTCCTTTAGAAATAGAATATTGTGGAAAAAGATATAAAGAAGTAGATGTAGAAGGTATAAAAAAAAGAAAACCTGCAACAGTTCTTGTAGATGAACTTGCTCACACTAATATAAAAGGAAGTAAAAATAAAAAAAGATATGAAGATATATTAGAAATACTTGGAGCAGGAATAAATGTTCATACGACTATGAATATACAACATCTTGAAAGTTTAAATGATACAATACACATAATAACAGGTATAGTAGTAAGAGAAACCATTCCTGATAAAATAATAAATATTGCTAATGAAGTGGAAGTTATAGATATTTCATCTACAAGTCTTGAAGAGAGGCTTAAAAGAGGAGAAATATATAATCTTCAAACAGTTCCCAATGCATTAAAAAATTTTTTTAGACAGGGAAATTTAAATGCATTAAGAGAAATAGCATTAAGACAGATAGCTTAAGAGGTTGATAATAATCTAATTGAATACATGAAAGATAAAAAGATAACAACTAATTGGCATACTACAGAAAGAGTTTTAGTGTCAATATCATCAAGCCCTAAAGCAGGAAGGGTAGTTAGATATGGTGCGAGAATAGCTCAAAGATATAAATGTGAATTTTATGTTATATCAATTGAAACTACTGGAATTTTAAAAAAAGGATTCACAGAAGAGGAATGGAAAGTAATAGAGGAACATGAGAACCTGGCTAAAACTTTAGGAGCAGAAGTTGTAAGATTAAAAGGAAAGGATATTGTCAAAGAGATATTAAAATTTTCTTCAGAAAAGAGAATAACTCAGATAGTCTTAGGACATAGTAAAAGAAGCAGATTAACTACTTTTTTTAGAGGGTCAGTTATAAATAAAATAATAGAAAATTCAAAAGGAGCAGAGATAAGAATAGTTCCTTGGGAAAATATGTAAAACTTCCTTTATAATAGACAGAGAAAAGTGAGAAAGATGTTTATTATAAAGGAAGTTTATTTTTTATTTTTCCAATACTGGAGAATCAATGAAAAGGTGCGGATTTACAAAAGTTGTTCCAACACTGATTGTAAAATGCAGATGAGGTCCAGTAGTAAAACCTGTATTTCCACTTTTTCCAATTATATCTCCTTTTTTTACTGTATCTCCCTCTTTTACATTTAAAACACTCATATGAGCATAGCTTGAAAATACATTCATTCCATGGTCAATAACAAGAGTATTTCCAGTAGAAGTCAGCTCTTTTGCAAGAACTACCTTTCCAGAATTTGATGCTTTTAAAGGAGTTCCTACAGGAACAGGAAAATCAATACCTGAATGATATCCCACTACCTTATTATTTACAAATCTCATAGCACCAAAGGGGCTGCTGATTTTACTTTGTACAGGAAGGATAAAATTACTATCCCAAAGTTTTTTTACAGCTGGGCTTTTCTTAGCTTCAGCTACAAAATTAGTCATAACCTTCATATTCTTTTCAGAACGTTTTTCTGACATAGTTTTAGAAACTGTGATATAGCTTTTTTTAAAATTTCCATCAAGAACTTTTACAGTTTTAGAAAAAACTTCATTGTCCCCTTCAGATATTTTTACACTATACACACCTTCAGGAGTAGAATAATGTACAGGAATAAGAGCCACTTTTTTTCCATCTTCATCAAAGCTTTTTATTTTTATATAAGAATTTTTAAAAGTGATTTTGTAGTCTTTATCAGCAGGATATTCAATATAGAAAAATCCTCCCTGATTGACTTTATCACTTGAAAATACAATATTTTCTGAAGCAGAAGTTAAAATAGTCAAAGTAAGAAACATAAACAATAGTAATTTTTTCATCTTCATCTCCTTTATTTTTAAGCAGAAGCTTCTATATAATTTGTAACAATGATTTTCTTCATAAATGGAATAGTCAGTATAGCTGTCATAAAATCTGCAAAAGGCAGAGCAAGCCAAATACCATTTACTCCTACTAATTTTGGAAGAATAACCAAACCTATAAACACGAAAAGAAAACTTCTAGACATACATATTACATTAGAAAACATAGGTCTGTCAACTGCCTGAAGATAGGCAATGTTTACAAAATTGAATCCAAGAAATGAAAGAGCTACGGAATAAAGAATAAATCCTTTAGCTGATTCAACAACAAGAGGTGCATCATGAGTAAAAATTCTTACTACTGGAGTAGCAAGGAGAATAATTATAAACAGAGAGCCTATTGAAGCTATAAAAGTTATTTTATGAGCAAAGATAAGCATTTTTTTTACTCTTTCCAAATTTGATCTTCCATAGTTAAAACTTACTATTGGCTGTATTCCTTGAGAAAGACCTGTGAAAAGCATTCTAAAGAACATAAAGCTATATGAAATTATTCCATAAGCAGAAGCTCCAAATACTCCTATTGCATTCATAAATGCTATATTGAGAAGAACTGTAATTACAGCAACTGCAAATTCTAAGACAAATGAAGGAAACCCTATTGAAAGAAGTTTCTTTAAAAGAAAGAAATCTATATTTTTTAAAGAAAGATCGAGCTTAAATGTAGAACCAATAAAGTGTTTGCAAAGATATATAGCGGAAACTATCTGACTTATAGCAGTAGCATAAGCTCCCCCCTCAATTCCCAGATTAAATTTAAAGATAAATAAATAATCCAAAACAATATTCATTCCAGCACCTAATAAAGTAGAGACCATTGCTCTCCTTGGAGCATTGTCATTTCTTACAACTGCATTCAATGACATAGACATCATAAGAAAGAAAGTAGCTACTGTACATGGGTACATATATCCTTTTATCATAGGAAGAAGTTTTTCATTTGCTCCCATTGCCATCATCAAAGGATTGGTAAATAAAAATATCATACTTGCTACTATTATATATACAAAAATATTTAGAAGAATTATATGAGAGAAACATTTATTCTGGTATTTTATATCACCTTTCTTAAATGCAATAAGAGTAGCTCCTCCTATTCCAAACATTAGACTAAGGGCAACAGTAAAGTTAATGATAGGATATCCGATATTTACAGCAGCAATTCCATCACTTCCTACTCCTCTTGTAATAAAGACACCATCAGCAATAGTATAAAGAGATGTCACTATCATGCTGATAGTAGAAGGAACAGCAAAACTAAAAAAAAGTTTTGATATCTTTCCAGTCTCCAGATTTAAATTTTGTTTCATTTTTTCACCTTCCAAATATTAATCAAATTTATATGAACAATACATATCATACACTATAAATAAAAATTTTCAATAGAATTTAAGGGAAAATTTTAAAAAACACTGGAAATATCTAGTTGACAAAAATGGAAAGCGGCTTTATACTATTTATGTAGAGAAATTAAATAAAAAAATTATCTTCAGGGCAGGGTGTGATTCCCGACCGGCGGTAAAAGTCCGCGAAGACCTTTGGTCTTGATTTGGTGCAACTCCAAAACCGACAGTATAGTCTGGATGGAAGAAGAGGAAAGAAATCTTTTTTGATTGTCTTTTTTATGCTTTTACAGCCCGGAGTTTATCTGGGCTTTTTTATTTGTCCTGAATCACAAGGAGGAAAAATGAAAGTATTAGAAGGAAATTATGCAGGTAGAGGGTTAAGAGTTGGAATTGTAGCAGCAAGATTTAATGAGTTCATTACATCTAAATTAATAGGTGGAGCAGAAGATGCACTAGTTAGACATGAAGTTGCAAAAGATGATATTGAATTAGCTTGGGTACCTGGAGCATTTGAAATTCCTTTAGCAGCAAAGAAAATGGCAGAATCAGGGAGATATGATGCTGTAATTACTCTAGGAGCAGTAATTAAAGGATCAACACCGCATTTTGATTACGTTTGTGCAGAAGTTTCTAAAGGAGTAGCTACTGTAAGTCTTCAAAGTAATATACCAGTAATATTTGGTGTACTTACTACAAACACTATAGAAGAAGCTATCCAAAGAGCTGGAACAAAAGCAGGAAATAAAGGATTTGATGCTGGAGTTACAGCTATTGAAATGGTAAACTTACTAAAGGGGATGTAATCATGGATAAGAAGTACATGGAGAGGGCATTGGAACTTGCTGCTCTGGGAGAGGGAAATGTAAATCCTAATCCTATGGTAGGGGCAGTAGTAGTAAAAGATGGAAAAATCTTAGGGGAAGGATATCATAAAAAATATGGTGGACCTCATGCAGAAGTTTTTGCTCTGGAAGAAGCTGGAGAAAAAGCTAAGGGAGCAACTATCTATGTTACTTTAGAACCATGTTCTCATTATGGAAAAACTCCTCCATGTGCCAAAAAAATAATAGATATGGGGATAAAAAGATGCGTTATCGCATCTTTAGACCCTAATCCACTAGTATCTGGAAGAGGTATAAAAATGATGACAGATGCTGGGATTGAAGTAATTACTGGCATCATGGAAAAAGAAGCTTTAGAACTCAATAGAGTTTTTATGAAATATATATCAACAAAGACGCCATATCTATTTTTGAAATGTGGTATAACATTAGATGGAAAAATAGCCAGCAGAACAGGAAATTCAAAATGGATAACTAACGAACTGGCGAGAGAAAAAGTACAAAGACTGAGAAATAAATATATGGGAATAATGGTAGGAATAAATACAGTTCTTGCAGATAACCCAAGTCTTACAGCTAGAATAGAAAATGGAAGAAATCCATATAGAATAGTAATAGACCCATTTTTAGATATTCCTTTAGATTCAAAGTTTGTAAATTTTGAAGATGGAAAAAGTATTCTGGTTACTTCATATAATAATGTAGAAAAAGAAAAAATATCTCTTTTAAAAAATAAAAATGTAAATGTGATTTTTTTAGAAGGAACAGATTTTAAAATATGTGATATATTAAAAAAAGTTGGTGAAACAGGAATAGATGCAGTTCTTTTAGAAGGTGGAAGTTTCCTAATATCAAGAGCTTTTGCTGAAAAAGCTATAGATGGTGGAGAGATATTTATTGCTCCAAAGATACTTGGAGATGGTGAAGCGGTACCTTTTATAAAGGGATTTACCTGTGAAAATATTTCTGATGGATTTCAGCTGGAAAATGTTAAAATAAATAATTATGGAAATAATGTATCGATGGAATTTTACAGATAGAGAGGAGAGTGAGTTCTATTTTTACAGGACTTGTAGAAGAGATGGGAGAAGTCCTTGCTATTGAAAATGGTGAGAAATCTCTTAAAATAAAAATAAAATGTAAAAAAGTCTTAGATAAAAGTAAGATTGGAGATAGTATAGCAACAAATGGAACTTGTCTTACTGCTGTTGAAATAGGAGAGAACTATTTTACTGCTGACTGTATGTATGAAACAGTAAAAAGAACTAATCTGAAAAGACTTAAAGCAGGGGATAAAGTAAATCTTGAAAAATCTATCACATTGGCAACTCCTCTTGGAGGACATCTTGTAACAGGAGATGTGGACTGTGAAGGAACTATTGCTTCAATAACTTCTGAAGGAATAGCAAAGATATATGAGATAGAGATAGACAGACAATATATGAAATATGTAGTGGAAAAAGGAAGAGTAACTTTAGATGGAGCAAGTCTGACAGTTATGAGAATGACAGACAGTAGTCTGAGTGTATCTCTTATACCACATACACAGGAAATGGTAACATTAGGAAGTAAAAATATAGGAGATCATATAAATGTAGAAACTGATCTCATAGGAAAATATGTAGAAAGACTGCTTAATTTTTCTGGTGAAGATAAAAAAGAAGGAATACTTACAAGAGAGTTTCTCTTGGAAAATGGATTTTAGAGGAGAGTGAATTAAGAATGTTAGATAGAATAGAAGATGCTCTGGAAGACCTAAGAGCTGGTAAATCAATAATTGTAGTAGATGATGAAAATCGTGAAAATGAAGGAGATATAATCTGTGCAGCAGAGTTTGCAACATTGGAAAATGTAAATCTTATGGCAGCTCATGCAAGAGGGCTTATCTGTATGCCTATGTCACAAGAATATATAGAAAAATTAGACCTGCCTCAAATGTGCAGTGACAATACTGATAACCATTGTACAGCTTTCACTGTGTCTATCGACCATGTGGACACAACAACTGGAATATCAGCATATGAACGTGGAATTACAGCTATGAAAGTAGTTGAGGAAGGAGCAAAACCAAAAGACTTCAGAAGACCTGGACATATGTTTCCTCTTAGAGCAAAAGAAGGAGGAGTTCTTGTAAGAAATGGACATACAGAAGCAACTGTAGATCTTATGGTACTTGCAGGACTTAAACCAGTAGGATTATGCTGTGAAATAATGAAAGAAGATGGAATGATGGCAAGGATGGATGACCTTCAAGAGTTTGCTAAAAAATTCAATCTTAAAATGATATCTATAGAAGATCTTCAAAAATATAGAAGAAAAAATGAAAAACTTATGGAAATATCTGTAAAAGCAAAAATGCCAACAGCTCAAGGAGAATTTGAAATAGTTGGTTTTGATAATAAACTTGATGATAAGGAACATATTGCTCTTATAAAAGGAGATTTAGAAGGAAAAGAAGATGTTCTTATAAGAATCCATTCAGAATGTTTCACAGGAGATATTCTAGGATCATTGAGATGTGACTGCGGTTCTCAATTGAAAAGAGCTATGAAGAGAGTAGATGAAGAGGGAGAGGGAGCTGTTCTTTATTTAAGGCAGGAAGGAAGAGGAATTGGACTTCTTAATAAACTTAGAGCTTATACTCTTCAAGATAATGGAGCAGATACTGTAGAGGCAAATGTAAAACTTGGATTTGATCCAGATATGAGAGATTATTCTATAGCAGCTCAAATGATAAAAGCTCTTGGAATAAAATCAGTAAGAATAATGACAAACAACCCTGAAAAAATTAAAGGGCTGGAAGAGTATGGAATAAAAGTAACTGGAAGAGAAGCTATTGAGACAGGATTTAATCCATCAAATGAAAGATATATGAAAACTAAAAAAGAAAAAATGGGTCATATACTTCACATCTAATCTAAGAAAATAAAGTGTTTTGGGAAATGAGTTCATCATTTAAAGAAATGGACTCATTTCTTTTTTTTCTAATAAATGCTATAATTAAAAAAAATAAAAAGTGTGGAGAAATTATGGAAAATATTAAAGAAACTATAACTGTATATGCTGATGAAAATGATAAAGGAAAGAGAATAGACAGTTTTTTGAATGAAGTCATAGATGATGCAACAAGATCCTATATTCAGAAAATAATTGATGGTGGATATGTGGAGATAACTGGAAAGAAAGTTACTAAGAGCGGAAATAAACTCAAAGGAACAGAAACAATTACAGTAAATATTCCAGAAGATGAAATTCTTGATGTGATACCAGAAAATATCCCTCTTAATATAATATATGAAGATAAAGATATAGTTGTTATAAATAAAGCACCTGATATGGTAGTGCATCCTGCACATGGAAACTATAATGGAACACTTGTGAATGCTCTGTTGTATCATATAAAAGATCTCTCTACTATCAATGGAGTGATAAGACCTGGAATTGTTCACAGGCTGGATAAGGATACAAGCGGAGTCATAGTGGTAGCTAAAAATGATGAAGCTCACTCGACTCTTTCAGATATGTTTAAGGAAAAAACTTTGGAAAAAACATATATCTGTATAGCAAAGGGAATATTTAAAGATAAATCTGGAAGGATAGAAACTCTTATAGGAAGAGATTCAAGAGATAGAAAAAAAATGGCGGTAGTAGATATAAATGGAAAAAATGCTATTTCAAATTATGAAATATTAGATGAAGGGAAAAATTTCTCTCTTGTAAAAGTGAGAATAGAAACTGGAAGAACACATCAGATAAGAGTTCATATGAAATATCTTAATCATCCAATACTGGGAGATTCTGTATATGGAAGCAGTGGTGAAGGAGCCAAGAGACAAATGCTTCATGCGTATAGATTAAAATTTACCCATCCTGTAACAAAAAAAGAGATGGAAGTTACAGCAGATATACCAGAGGATTTTAAAAAGGCAGCAAAATTTGCTGGAGTAAATATAGATAAAATAAATTTCTAAAGAAGGACTGATCATGAAAAATAAAAAAAATGATGAAAGACCAGAAAATCAGCTGGGACTTTTTTCTGTGAAAGAGAAAAAAGTGACAAGAGGAAGAAAGAAGAAAAATATTTTAAGTGAAGAGAAAGAAGCTGTATCACTTCATGACTTTGATATTAACATAGGTGAAGAAATTATAGGAGTAGATGAAGCAGGAAGAGGGCCACTGGCAGGATCTGTAGTAGCTGCTGCTGTAAAGATAAAAGATTATAACAGTGACCTTGATGAGATAAATGATTCAAAACAAATATCGGAAAAAAAGAGAGAAAGACTTTATGATGTGGTAAAAGAACATTTTTATGTAGGAGTAGGAGTAGCTGATGCTAAAGAGATAGATGAAATAAATATACTTAATGCTACTTTTTTAGCAATGAGAAGAGCTCTGGAGAATTTAAAAAAAGAGTGTGAAGGAGAATACCTTGTACTAGTAGATGGAAATTTCAAGATAAGAGAATATAAAGGAAGACAGGAACCTATAGTTAAAGGGGATGGGAAAAGTCTTTCAATAGCGGCCGCTTCTATAATAGCAAAAGTGACAAGGGACAGAATGATGAGAGAGGAAGCTGTTAAATATCCTCTCTATGGATTTGAGAAGCATAAAGGCTATGGAACAAAACAGCACAGAGATGCAATAGAAGAACATGGAGTATTAGATATACACAGAAAAAGTTTTCTCACTAAAATATTAAAATAAAGACTGGAGATTCTTATGAATAAAAGAGAAAAAGGTAGTATTTATGAGGAGAGGGCAGCAGAGTTTTTAGAAAAAAATTCATATAGAATTTTAGATAAAAACTACCATGGAAAACATGGAGAGATAGATTTGATAGCATTAAAGGATAGACAAATCGTATTTATCGAGGTAAAATATAGAGAAACATCTAAATATGGTGATGGTGTAGAGGCTGTAGATAAAAGAAAAGCTGTAAGAATATATAAAACAGCAGAAGAGTATCTTATAAAAAATCATATAGTAGATCACGATGTCAGATTCGACTGTATAAGCTATTTAGGAGATAAACAGAAATGGCTTAAAAATATTTTATGGGGTGATGAAATTGGATTTTAAGTGTGTAAAATGCGGATGTGATAAATATCAGGTAAAAACTTCGATTTTACCAGAAAAAAGTCCAGGGCTAAAGCTGGAATTAAGTACTTATTATATAAAGACATGCTTGAATTGTGGATATACAGAAATATATTCCGCCAAAATAGTGGACATGGAAAAAGATGAAGAGCTTAAGCCAGAGTTTTAGGAAGCTTTTCTTTTCAGTAAAGTGTTCAGTATGTGGAAAAATTATAGAAGATGAAAATAATTATATATGTCATGAGTGTTTCAAAATATTGAAAAGAAAAGCTGAGATGAAAAATATATTTAATTACTATTTTTTATATTATTATGATGAGGATATAAAAAAAATTATAGCAGATTATAAACTTAAGAATAGAAAGGGACTTTCAAGAGAAATTTCTATTTTAATAAAAAAACCTTTAAAGGAACTGATACAAGAAAAAAGAATAAATATAGTGATACCAGTTCCAATAAGCAGAAACAGAATGAGAGAAAGAGGATTTAATCAGATAGAAGAAATATTGGAAGAATTGGATATAGATTATAAAACAATGGATAGAATAAAGGATACAGAACATATGTATTCTATACTGGAAGAGAAAAAAAGAGAAGAAAACATTAAAAAAGCCTTTAAACATAATGAGGTAGATGCAGATGGGAAAAACATACTTATAATAGATGATATAGTAACTACAGGAAGTACAATAAGAGAAGTAGTGAAGGAGATAAGGAAAAGGAGTTCTCCAAAAGAGATCTATGTTTTTTCAATAGCAATGTCGAGATTCTTTAAAAAATAAATGAAAACAGAGGTTATGATGGAAGTATATGTAGATAATGTAAAAGTGGAGATGAAACAGAAAAATTTTAAAAGTTTGGGAAATGCAATTTCTGCAATCAATAAAAAACTTATGAAAGAAAATAAAATACCCCATGAAATATATGTAAATGGGAGCACTTTAAGAGATAATAGTATTATAGGAGGTAAAGATCTCAAAGTTATTGAAGTAATAACAAAAACTCATGGAGCTATGATACTGGAATCAATTCTTACAGCTAAGGAGTCAATTGACAGATATTTTGAAATATTTGATGATATGGAAGAAAGTGGTCAAGAAAGTCTTAATGATGAAGATGAAATTCAGCTCATAGAAATGGTGATTTTTTTGAGATGGTTTTATAATCTTCTTCTTTTAATAAAAGAAAACCACATACTTGATTTTATATATGAAGATTTTGATGAATATATAGAAGATTTCAAAAAAGAACTGGAAGTTGCAGAGCAGGCATATGAAGCAAGAGATCTGATAGGATTTATAGATATACTTGAATTTTCAATAGGAGATCTTCTAATAGAATTTTATGATAATGTAGAAGATTATTACAATGATATCGCAGAAGAAGAAAATCGTAAAAGATTGCTCAATTAATAGTTATTATATGACCAATGATACATTTGAAAAATAATGATTACTGTGATAATATTTATTGAAAAGTAAATATAAAAATGGAGGTTATTTAGGATGAGAAAAAAAGTTATAGCTGGGAACTGGAAAATGAATAAAACTAATGCAGAAGCGGTGGAAATGCTCACTGAATTAAAAGAACTTGTAAAAGGAATAGATAATGTAGGAATAATAATAGGAGCTCCATTCACTGCACTTTCTGATGCTGTAAAAGCTGTAAAAGGAAGTAATATAGCAATAGCAGCGGAAAATGTTTATCCAAAAGATTCAGGAGCATACACAGGAGAAGTTTCTCCAGCTATGCTTAAAGCTATAGGAGTAGAATATGTTATTCTAGGACATTCAGAAAGAAGAGAATACTTCAAAGAAAGTGATGAATTCATAAATGAAAAGGTAAAAGCTGTCTTAGCTGCTGGAATGCTGCCAATACTATGTATTGGGGAAAAATTAGAAGAAAGAGAATCAGGAAAAACTGGTGAAGTTACTGAAACTCAAATCAGAGGTGGATTGAAAGATCTTACTGCTGAAGAAGCTAAAAAAGTAATAGTTGCTTATGAACCAGTATGGGCAATAGGAACAGGTAAAACTGCTACACCTGAAATGGCTCAGGAAACACACAGACAAGTAAGAGATGTACTTGTATCTATGTTTGGAAATGAAACTGCTGAAGAGATGATAATCCAATATGGTGGATCAATGAAGCCTGATAATGCTGTTGAATTATTAGCACAAAAGGATATTGATGGAGGACTTATAGGAGGAGCATCTTTAAAAGCTTCTTCATTTGCTGAAATAGTTGTAGCAGGAAAATAAAAGAGGTGGAAAATTAAATGAACAAAAAACCATTAATGCTTATGATATTAGATGGATGGGGTATCAATAAACATCCAGAACAAAAAAATGCAATAGTAGCTGCAAACCCTGAAAATTTTTACAGACTTGAAAAAGAATATCCTCATTCTGAACTGGAAGCTTCTGGTGAAGCTGTTGGTCTTCCAGATGGACAAATGGGAAATTCAGAAGTAGGACATTTAAACATAGGTTCAGGAAGAGTAGTTTATCAGCCATTAGTTGAAATTTCAAAAGATATAAGAGAGGGAACTTTTTTCAATAATAAGGTTCTTAAAGAAGCTTTTGAATATGCTGCAAAAGAAGGAAAACCAGTACATTTTGGAGGATTAGTTTCTCCAGGAGGAGTACACTCACATACTGATCATCTTTATGGTCTTTTGATGATGGCTAAAAAATATGGAGTAAAAGCTTATGTTCATGCTTTTCTTGATGGAAGAGATACAGCTCCTGAGTCTGGAGAAGGATTTTTAAAAGAACTTGAAGCTAAGATGAAAGAAATAGGTGAAGGAACAATAGCAACTATATCTGGTAGATATTATGCTATGGATAGAGACAAGAACTGGGACAGAGTAAAAAAAGCCTATGATGCTATGGTATATGGAATAGGAAATCATGCTTCTTCAGCTATTGAAACAATAGAAAAATCATATGCTGAAAAAGTAAGTGATGAATTTGTAATTCCTACTGTAGTATGTCCAGAGGGAATTATCAAAAAAGGAGATGTATTTATAAACTTCAACTTTAGACCTGACAGAGCAAGAGAAATAACAAGAGCTTTAAATGATAAAGAATTCTCTGGATTTGAAAGAGAATATCTAGGGCTAAAATATTATTGTATGCGTCAGTATGATTCTACTATAGATGCACCAGTGATTTATGGAGAAAAAGATATAACTAATACTCTTGGTGAAGTTATATCGAAGGCAGGATTAAAACAATTAAGAACTGCTGAAACAGAAAAATATGCCCATGTAACTTTCTTCTTTAATGGAGGAAAGGAAGCTCAATATGAAGGAGAAGAGAGAAAACTCGTAGCATCACCTAAAGTAGCTACATATGATCTCCAGCCTGAGATGTCAGCATGCGGAGTTACAGAAGGGCTTATGGAAGCTCTGGATTCAGGGAAATTCGATGTTATTATAGTCAACTATGCCAACCCTGACATGGTAGGTCACACAGGTGTATTTGAAGCTGCTGTAGCTGCTGTGAAGAAAATAGATTTCTGTTTAGGAAAAGTTTCTCAGAAAGTACTTGAACTTGGAGGAACACTTTTAGTGACTGCTGATCATGGAAATGTTGAACTTATGGAAGATCCAGTTACTAAAATACCATTTACTGCACATACAACTAATAGAGTTCCATTTATAATGGTGTCAAATGAGTATAAGAATTATAAACTAGAAGATGGAAAATTATCAGATATAGCTCCAACTATGTTGGAAATTTTGGGTATAAATAAACCAGAAGAAATGAATGGGAAATCACTATTAGTAAAATAAAAAAAATATAATCTTTTTTTAAAAGGTATCTGTTTTTTAAACAGATACCTTTTTTGTTTGATTAAAAAAATTTTAAGAGATAAAAAGAATAGAAATTTTTTTTAAAATAAAGGATTTTAAAAATAAAAATTGAGAAAGGGGCAATTTTTATACATTTCTCTTAGTAAAAGAAGGTATACAAATGTTAAAAAACATGTGTAATATGTTTAGTTTTGAAATATATAGCTTGACAACTAAACGAAAAGATGGTAAAAAAGTAATAGGAAATGGGAATAAAAGCAGAATGAGTATACCTATGAAAGTTTTATTTTTATAAACTATTCTAGCAGAAGAAAAAAGAAAGTATAGGTTAGGGATATATTTTTTTATTTTTTTTGAAAGAATATAAAATAAAATTTGTAGATACCACTGCTATTGCTTATTCTTAATTTAAACCTAATAATATTTTGGAGGTAAAAATATGATAGCAGTACTTAAGTTAAGTCCGGTTTTTGTGCTAGCAGCACTTATGATAAGCGGATTTGATGCTCTGATCGCAGCACCTTTGGCAACAATAGTTGCAGCATTGATAGCTATGTGGACAGAGAAGAAAAACTTCGCATACATCTTGGATGCAGCGATAACAAATGTAAGAGAAATAACAATAGCATTGTTTATTTTGATGGCAGCTTATGCTCTTGCAGAGACATTCATGTCAACTGGAGTTGGAGCATCAATCATCAATATGGCATTAAACTTGGGGATAACAGGAAAGACTGTTGCACTTACAGGAGCAATAGTAACTTCTGTATTATCAATAGCTACAGGAACAAGCTGGGGAACATTTGCAGCCTGTGCACCTATCTTCTTATGGCTTAACCATATAGTTGGAGGAAATATTCTTCTTACTACAGCAGCAATAGCTGGAGGAGCATGTTTTGGAGATAACATTGGTCTTATTTCTGATACTACAATAGTAAGTTCTGGTATACAAGGGGTAGAAGTTGTTAGAAGAATCAGACACCAAGGTGTATGGTCTGGGCTTGTACTATTATGTGGAGTAGTAGCTTTTGGAGTTGCAGGAATGATGATGGGACTTCCATCAGTAACTGGAAATGGATCTGAAGCTATTAATCAAATACCAGCAGAAGTATGGACAAAACTAGCTGAAGAAAGAGAATCAGCAGTTACATTATTGAATCAAGTAAGAGATGGAGTTCCTTATTATATGGTAATCCCTCTAGTATTGGTTCTTGTTGCAGCATTTATGGGATATCAAACATTTATCTGTTTATTCTTAGGAATAGCAGCAGCATATGTACTTGGTAAATTTGCAGGTACTGTAACTAGTACAACTGATTACTTAAATGACCTTGTAATGACTGGATTTGCAGATGCAGGATCATGGGTTGTAGTAATGATGATGTGGGTAGCAGCCTTTGGTGGAATAATGAAGGTAATGGATGCCTTCAAACCTGTGTCAGACTTAGTTGGAAAAATTTCAAAAAATGTAAGACAGCTTATGTTCTGGAATGCAATTCTTTCAATATTTGGAAACATGGCACTTGCAGATGAAATGGCACAAATAGTAACTATTGGACCAATCATCAGAAACCTTGTTGAAAAGAATGTAGTTGGAAGTGAAGAGGATATATATACTCTTAAACTTAGAAATGCAACATTCAGTGACGCAATGGGAGTATTTGGATCTCAATTGATTCCATGGCACGTTTATATTGGATTCTATATAGGTATAGCTTCTACAGTATATCCTTTACATGAATTCATAGCAATAGATATTATAAAGTATAACTTTATAGCTTTCATAGCTGTATTTAGTATGTTATTCTTAACTTTAACAGGTTTTGATAGATTTATACCTAAATTTGCTCTGCCTAGAGAACCTAAAGTAAGATTAAAAACTGCTGAAGAAAAAAAAGCTGATGAAGCAGCAATTCATGCATAGTAATTAAAAATTGAATAATATGGGGGCAGATTCTATTGCTGTCCCCTATTATTTTACAAAAGTTAAAAATAAAAGAAAAATTTTATATGAAAATTTATGTGGAATAATATTTTTATAAATGTTGACAAAAGGTATAAAAGGTGGTAGTAATATACTTAATATAGACCTTTGAAATTAAACTGAAGGAGGATGGACTGATTATGAAAATAAAATTATTTTATTTTATAATTTCATGTGTATTTGCTGTAATTACTTCAACAAATAATAAAATAGATAAAGTCCATTGGCAGTTTAAAGAAAAAGGACAAAATATACTTTTGTTGGAGATACAGGAAAGTAAAATAAAAAATTATACTTCTATCTTTATTAATAAAATAGAACCAGAAAATGATTTAACTAATAAGATAAAAGGAAAATTTGAAATCTTTTATGAAAATGTTTTTCATACAGAAATAAGCAAAGAGATTAATAGAAATAATAAAGAAGCAGAAATAACGGGCAGGGAATTGCCTTATTATACAATTTTATATCGCTATAAAGATCGAGTACTCCGAATTTGATTTTACCCATCTCTCAGATAATTAAAATCAAATAAAATTAACCGGAGGCAAAGATGGGAATAATAGCAATAATTAAATTAGTACCAGTATTGGTTTTGGCAGCACTTATGATGAGCGGGTTTGATGCTTTAATAGCAGCACCATTAGCAACAATAGTTGCAGCAGCAGTAGCAATGTGGACAGAAAAGAAAAACTTTTCACATGTTTTAGATGCTGCAATAACAAATGTAAGAGAGATAACTATTGCATTGTTTATTCTAATGGCAGCATATGCTATGGCTGAAGTATTTATGGCAACTGGAGTAGGAGCATCAATCATCAATATGGCATTGACTCTTGGAATTACAGGGAAAACAGTTGCTCTTGTAGGAGCAATAGTGACATCCATATTGTCAATAGCTACTGGAACAAGCTGGGGAACATTTGCAGCCTGTGCACCTATCTTCTTATGGCTTAATCACATAGTTGGAGGAAATATTCTGTTAACTGTTGGGGCTATAGCAGGTGGAGCATGCTTTGGTGACAACATTGGTCTTATTTCAGATACTACAATAGTAAGTTCTGGAATACAGGGAGTAGAAGTTGTCAGAAGAGTAAAACATCAAGGTGTATGGTCTGGATTAGTATTGTTATTTGGAATAGTATCTTTTGGTATAGCAGGAATGATTATGGTGCCTTCATCAGTAGCTGGAAATGGAGCAGAAGCTATTAGTCAAATACCAGCAGAAGTATGGGCAAAACTAGCTGAAGAGAGAGAATCAGCAGTTATATTGCTGAATCAAGTAAGAGATGGAGTTCCATATTATATGATAATACCATTAATATTAGTTCTTATTACAGCATTTATGGGATATCAGACATTTATATGCCTATTCTTAGGAATAGCATCAGCTTATATTTTAGGAAGATTTTCAGGTACAGTAACTAGCACTGACTCTTTCTTGAATGATCTAATCATGTCAGGATTTGCAGGAGCAGGAGGTTGGGTTGTTGTAATGATGATGTGGGTAGCAGCATTTGGTGGAATAATGAAAATGATGGATGCTTTTAAACCATTATCAGATCTTCTAGGAAGAATATCAAGAAATGTAAGGCAGCTTATGTTCTGGAATGCTGTTCTTTCAATATTTGGAAATATGGCTCTTGCAGATGAGATGGCTCAAATAGTTACTATTGGACCTATCATTAAGAACCTTGTAGAAAAAAATGTAGTTGCCAGTGAAGAAGATATGTATACACTGAAATTGAGAAATGCAACATTCAGTGACGCAATGGGAGTATTTGGATCACAATTAATTCCATGGCATGTATACATAGGATTTTATATTGGTATAGCAGCTACAGTTTATCCTTTACATGAATTTGTGCCTATGGACATAATAAAATATAATTTTATTGCGTACATAGCTGTTTTTAGTATGCTTATTTTAACATTGACTGGATGGGATAGATTTATACCTAAATTTGCTCTGCCTAGAGAGCCAAAAGTAAGATTAAAAACAAAAGAAGAGATAGCAGCAGATGAGGCAGCTCTTCGTGTATAGGCATATATTTATGAAAAAACAATACTGTTTTTTATAAAAAAAGACTTCATATTGACATTAATGTTTAAAAGTGGTATAAAGAGTTATGGACAAAAAATAAAAGGGAGGGAAGTATGATGAGAGAGAAAATTTTATATTTTATGATATCTTGTGTATTTGCTATAGTAACTACATCAAGTGCTGCTCCAAATACTTCTCAACCTGTTTTTAGAGAGACGACAACAGATAGATTATTTGAAGCTGGTCAAGGAAATAGTGAGAAAAATTATGTAATTCTCACATTAGAAAAAGTAAAAATGGAAAGCAGGCTTGCTCCTAAAGAAGATATATTTTGGTCAGATGTATTTTTTAAGACAGAAGGTTCTTCTGTTCCAGGAATAAAAACTGAACTAATAGAAAAAACTATTGGAGTAAGAGCTGATTATACAATATTATCACGATACAAGGAGCGGGTGCTTCGGAATTAAAACCTTCATATATTTTTATTTAAAACAATAAAATATTATATGGAGGGAAAATTATGTTGACAGTAAACTTTAATATGGCAGAAACACTGGCGGTTGCAATAGTTGTACTTTTACTTGGTAGAGAGGTTAAGAAAAGAGTTAATTTTCTTGAAAAATTCTTTATCCCTGCTCCAGTTGTAGGAGGAGTTATATTTTCTATACTTCTATTGATTGGTAATAACACTGGTGCTTTTACCTTTAATTTTGATGGTGTCTTGAAAGATTTTCTAATGCTGATATTCTTTACTACAATAGGATTTACTGCAAGTGGAAAACTGTTGAAAAAAGGTGGAGTTGGAGTTGTTATATTCTTAATAACTGCCACAGTTCTTGTAATAATTCAAGACGTAGTTGGAGTTTCAATGGCTAAAGTTTTTGGACTTAATCCATTACTTGGACTAGCTGTAGGTTCTATTCCATTAACAGGAGGACATGGAACTTCTGGAGCTTTTGGACCAGTTCTAGAACAATTAGGAGTTACTGGAGGACTTTCAGTTTCAATAGCTGCTGCAACTTATGGATTAATTGCAGGATGTCTAATTGGTGGACCAATTGCTAAAAGACTTAAAGAAAAATATAATTTAAAACCAAATTTAGAAGAAACAGGAATGTCAATTGAAGAATTAGAAGATGCGACTGTTAATCCTGTTTCAGAATCTACTTTATTTGATGCAGTAGTTGTTATATCATTGGCAATGGGAATTGGATACTGGATAGCACCATTCTTGAAAACTTATGGAGTAGTAATTCCAGCATATATTGGACCAATGTTTATCGCTGCTATAATCAGAAATATAGCTGATATGTCGAAAAAAGAGCTTCCTATGAAAGAAATATCTATCACAGGAAATATAGCACTGTCTCTATTCTTGGCAATGGCATTAATGACATTGAAATTGTGGGAACTTGCTGCACTTGCTGTACCAATAGTAACAATACTATTAATACAAACAGTGATCATGGCAGCTTATGCATACTTCATTACATTCAATTTCAATGGAAAAGACTACGATGCTGCTGTTATAGCAACAGGACACTGTGGATTTGGACTTGGAGCAACTCCAAATGCAATGGCTAACATGGAAGTATTTACTAAAGAAAACGGACCTGCAACAAGAGCTTTCTTTGTTCTGCCTATCGTTGGAGCATTATTTATAGATTTTACAAACGCAACAGTAATAACATTTTTCATCAATATGTTTAAATAAAACCTATTGTTGAACTTTCTATATTTGTTGTGAATACCCTAACTCACAAGGGCTGGTCTTTTATGACCAGCCTTATTTTTATATAATGATATTTTAAATTTAAACATAAAAAAAGTAAAACAGTATATAATTTAATATCTCACAAGAATAATCTTGTAAGACAAAGAGAAATTAATATGTTAAAATTGATATAAGAAGTAAAAAACTACAGTTACAGCTGTAGCTTTTTATAGGGTATGACAAAATTATCTAAAAGATTCAGATAATTTTTTTATCAATCTGGTATATTAATTATGTGTGATATACAAGTAAAATATAATTTTATAGTATAAAAATTTTTTTAGTTTCTATGATTTATATTTAAATTATAGATTTTAAATAGAAAAAAGTAAAACAGTATATAGTTTAACAACTCACAAGAATAAACTTGTGAATATATAATAAGAGGAGAGGAGGAGAAAAATATGACAACAAGTTTTGAAATATTTTTAAAGGTAGCTGAAGAGTTAAGTGTAAGCAGAGCAGCAGCAAGATGTTTTGTAACACAGCAATGTGTAAGTGATCATATAAAAAGATTAGAAGAGGATTATGGAATTTTACTTTTTAATAGAAAACCACATTTTTCTCTGACTGAAGCAGGGCAGATACTTTATGAATCTGTTTTGGATATGCAAAAAATAGAAGAAAATATAAAAATGAAGTTTGATAGATTAAAGAATAATAAAAAACTTACAGTAGGAATGAATGCCACTAGGATAAGCCTTATACTTCCTGAACTTCTTCCTATATATAATGAAATATTTCCAGATGTAGAAATATCTTTTGTGATGCGTGAAACACGGGTGCTTGAACAGATGTTGCTAAAGGGAGAGATAGATGTATTTGTAGGGGTAAATGCAAACAGCAGTTCGAAATACTCTGCTGACCTTCTTGGAATGGAAAAAATAAATATAATAATTTCTTCGAAACTTTTTAAAAAGAATTTTAATTCTAAAAATTTAAAAGAAATGAAAAAAGGAGTAGATTTTTCTGAATTTAAAAATATTTCCTTTGTAAAAGAACCAGGATGGAGCAGAATAAATGAATTAATAGATTTCTATTCAAAACGTGAGGATGTATATTTGAAACCTCTTTACTATACAAGGGATTATGATACACAGATGGCTTTGTGCTCTTCAGGTCTTGTGGCTGTAGTTTGTCCTGGTATGATAACTAAAAAAATTCTGGAACATAATGAAAAAAATTCTAAGGAAAATGAAATATTTATATTTCCTTTGAATAATCAAACTGAGCTCTTAAAAATAGAATTAATAACATTAAAAAAATCTGATGAAAGTGATTATAAAATTAAATTTATAGAGCTGTTAAAAAAACATATGAAAGAAAATATTAATTAATGTAGAAACTCTTTCAAGTAAATAAAAAAATGGAGAGCTGTATTATTTTATATGGAGATTTTCTCAGTATTTACAAATATTCTAATATGTGGTAAAATTTGTAGTAATATAAATTTTTAGGAGGGGCTTTTTAATGATTGGAATAGGAATAGTGGGTCTTCCAAATGTAGGAAAATCTACACTTTTTAATGCTATAACGAAAGCTGGAGCTGCTGAGGCAGCAAACTATCCCTTTTGTACAATAGAACCAAATGTAGGGATGGTAACTGTACCAGATAAAAGACTTGATCAACTTTCTGCTATAATTAATCCACAAAGAGTAGTACAGGCAACTGTTGAGTTTATAGATATTGCAGGACTTGTAAAAGGAGCAGCTAAAGGAGAAGGACTTGGAAATAAATTCCTTTCAAATATAAGAACTACTGCTGCTATATGTCAAGTAGTAAGATGTTTTGAAGATGAAAATGTCATTCATGTAAGTGGATCAGTAGATCCAATCAGAGATATTGAGATTATTAATACTGAGCTTATTTTTGCTGATATGGAAACTATAGAGAAAGCTATTGAAAAACATAAAAAATTAGTAACAAGCAAAAATAAAGAATCAATGGAATTAATGCCAGTATTGCTAAAATGCAAGGAACATCTTGATGGTTTTCAGTTGTTGAAAGTATTGACATTGACTCCTGAGGAGACAGAATTATTAAGAACATATCAACTGCTTACTTTAAAACCTATGATATTTGCAGCAAATGTATCTGAAGATGATCTTGCATCTGGAAATGAATATGTTGAAAAGGTAAAAGAATATGCTGAAACAGTAGGATCACAAGTAGTAATAGTTTCTGCAAAAGTGGAAGCTGAACTTCAAGAAATGGATGATGAAGCTGAGAAGCAGGAATACTTAGAAACATTGGGAGTAGAGGAAGCAGGACTTAGTAGATTGATAAGAGCAAGTTTTAAACTTCTGGGGCTTCAGACTTACTTCACAGCAGGAGTGAAGGAAGTAAGAGCTTGGACTATAAAAATAGGAGATACTGCACCTAAAGCAGCTGGAGAAATTCATACTGATTTTGAAAAAGGATTTATTAGAGCTAAAGTAGTTTCTTTTGATGATTTTATCAAATATTCAGGATGGAAAGGGTCGCAGGAAGCAGGAGTGTTAAGATTGGAAGGAAAAGAATATATCGTAAAAGATGGAGACTTAATGGAATTCCTGTTTAATGTTTAAAATAAAATCTTTGTGAAGAAATTTTACTTGACAAGGTTTAAAAAAATTAGTAAAATATCTAGGTATAGATTGGAGGAGGTTGTCTTGAAACTAAGAGTTAAAGATTTTAGCAGCGTTCTTAACAATACTATAAGGTTTGATTTTTATGCAGAAAGCATTGGTGACATTGAACTTTCAGATAAAATACATGTACTAGGAAGTGCAGTTTCTGATAACAATGGAAAGATAGAAGTCAGTGGAAAATATTCTACAAAAGCTATTGTCCAATGTGTAAGATGCCTAAAAAATATTGAAATAGATCTAAGTGGAGAATTTACAGGAAGTTTTTTAGATGAAGGAGCATATAGACAATATATGAAAAATCTGAAAGCAGAATGTGAAATAGACAGTAATGAAATTTATGATGAAATCATAGATGGAGAGATAGATCTGTTAGAATTGGTAAGAGAGTATATAATACTTGATCTGCCTCCATACCCACAATGTAATCCTAAGTGCGAAGACGATTCTGAAATAGAAAAGTATAGTGATGATGGGATAGATTCAAGGTGGCAGCAATTATTACAAATAAAAAATTAATTTTTTAAATATGAGTGTAGTAGGAGGGAAACTAAGATGGCAGTACCTAAGAAAAAGACATCTAAGGCTAAAAAGAACATGAGAAGATCTCATCACGCTTTAACTGGAACTGGTTTAGCAACTTGTGAAGTTTGCGGAGCACCAAAAAGACCTCACAGAGTTTGTTTAAGCTGTGGAGACTATAATGGTAAAAAAGTTTTAGCTGGAGACGCTGAGTAATCAACGTAGGATGCAAATTAAATAAAAAAAGACAAGAACCATAATCTTGTCTTTTTTTATATATATATTTTTTTTTAAAATTATTGAAATATCTAGTTTTCTATTTCGAAAAAGTAATGTATAATATATGAGAAAATGTTTTTTTATTTTAGGGAGGAAAGAATGAGAATAGCTTTAGATGCTATGGGTGGAGATAATGCCCCAGTGGAAACAATCAAGGGAGCAATAGCCGCTTTGAGTGAAATAGAAAAGTTACAACTTGTATTAGTTGGAAAAAAAGAAGTGATTGAAGCTGAACTTTCTAAATATAAGTATTCTAAAGAGAGAATAAAAATAGTAGATACAAGAGAAGTAATAGAGATGACTGATGATCCTGTGACAGCAGTGAAAACAAAAAAGGATTCTTCTATGAATAGAACTCTTGAATTAGCAAAAGAAGGAACTGTAGATGCTTCTGTTTCAGCAGGAAATACAGGGGCTCTTATCACAGCCAGTCAACTTAAGCTGAAAAGAATAAAGGGAGTGTTAAGACCAGCTATAGCAACTATGTTTCCTAATAAAAAAGGACATATGTTGATGCTTGATGTTGGAGCTACAGCAGATTGTAAACCAGAATTCCTTAACCAGTATGCAATGATGGGTTCTAAGTATGTAGAAATTCTTTTAGGGAGAAAAGAGCCTAAAGTAGGACTTCTAAATATAGGAACAGAAGAAGGAAAAGGTAATGAGGTAACAAGAGGAGCATACGAACTTTTAAAGGAAAATAAAGCAATAAATTTTGTGGGAAATGTTGAAAGTACAGAAGTAATGAATGGTGAAATAGATGTTGTTGTAACAGATGGATTTACAGGAAACATGGTTTTAAAAACAGCAGAAGGAATTGCAAAATTTGTACTGAGTATAATAAAAACTGAGATTAAGAAGAGTGTTATTTATATGTTAGGAGCTCTTCTGCTTCGTCCTGCTTTAAAAATGATAAAATTAAAAATGGATTCTTCTGAATATGGAGGAGCAATATTTTTAGGGCTTAATGGTCTTTCTATAAAAGCACATGGAAATTCAGATTCTAATGGAATAAAAAATGCAATAAAAGTTGCAAACAGATTTGCTGAAATAAACTTTGTAGAGGAATTAAAGAAAGTCATAGATATTGATGTTGATAAAGAAGAAACAAATTAGGAGGTAGAATGGAATTTAAAAGTGTAGGAATCAAAGGAATGGGATATTATGTTCCAGAAAGAATTATGTCTAACTTTGATTTCGAGAAGATATTAGATACTAGTGATGAGTGGATAAGAACAATGACAGGAGTAGAGGAAAGAAGATTTGCAGCTCCTGAAGAAGCAACTTCTGATCTTTGTGTAAAAGCAGCTGAAAAAGCACTGAAAGTTGCAGGAATGACTATAGAAGATATAGACATGATAATTGTAGCCACAGTTACACCAGACTACCCTGTTCAAAGTGCAGCTTGTCTTGTACAGCATAAAATGGGAGCAAGAAATGTACCATCATTTGATGTAAATGCTGCATGCAGTGGATTTATATACTCACTTACAATAGCAGGATCAATGATAAGAAGTGGGATATATAAAAATGTTTTAGTAATTGGAGCAGAAGTTCTTTCAAGAATACTTGATATGACTAATAGAAGTAACTGTATCCTTTTTGGAGATGGAGCAGCGGCAGCTGTAGTATCTGAAGTAGAGGAAGGATATGGAATGCTTTCTACATACCTTGGAGCAGAAGGAGAGGACAATTATGTTCTTAAAATACCAGCAGGAGGAAGTAAAAAACCTAATGATGCTGAAACAATAGCAAATAGAGAGAATTTTCTTGTAATGAAAGGACCGGAAGTTTTCAAATTTGCTGTACACGCTCTTCCATCAGCAACAAACAAAGCTTTAAAAATAGCAAATGTAAAATCTGAAGAGTTAAAAATGATATTTCCACATCAGGCTAATGTAAGAATAATAGAATCAGCAGCTAAAAGAATTCATGTGCCTATGGATAAATTCTATATGAATATTCAAAGATATGGAAATACTTCAGCAGCTTCTGTAGGAATTGCTTTAGGAGAAGCGTTAGAAAAAGGAATGCTTCAAAAAGGAGATTTAATTGCTCTTACAGGATTCGGTGCTGGACTTACTTATGGGTCAATCGTAATGAAATGGGCTTATTAATTATTGACATATTTTGAATGCTGTGATATATTAAAAAAACAGGTGTAATTAATAAGGGGGCTTTTTATGTCAAAAATTGCTTTTGTATTTCCAGGACAGGGAACACAATATGTGGGAATGGGAAAAGAACTTTATGAGAACAGTGAACTGGCAAAAAAAGAATTTGACAGTCTGTTTTCAAAGCTTGATTTTGATCTTAAGACAGTAATGTTTGAAGGACCAGAAGAAGCATTGAAAGAAACCAAAAATACTCAACCGGCTATCGTTTCTATGAGCCTTATACTTACAAAATTATTAGAAGCTAAAGGGGTAAAACCTGATTATGTTGCTGGACACTCAGTTGGGGAATATGCAGCTTTTGGAGCAGCAGGATATTTGAGCACAGAAGATACAGTAAAACTTACAAGTGCAAGAGGAAAATTTATGAATGATACAGCTGTAAAAGTAAATGGTGGAATGGCTGCAATCATTGGACTTGACTCAGAAAAAATAAAAGAAGTATTAACAAATGTTGAAGGAATAGTAGAAGCAGTAAACTTTAATGAACCAAACCAGACAGTAATAGCTGGTCAAAAAGATGCTATTGAAAGAGCATGCACAGCTTTAAAAGAAGCTGGAGCAAGAAGAGCAATGCCTTTAGCAGTATCTGGTCCTTTCCATTCTTCTCTAATGAAAGAAGCTGGAGAGAAATTAAAGGAAGAAGCAGAAAAATATACTTTCCAAATGACAGATGTAAAGCTTGTAGCTAATACTACAGCTGATACTTTAAACAGTATTGAAGATATAAAAAATGAGATATATGCTCAAAGTTTTGGACCAGTAAAATGGGTAGATACTGTAAAAAAATTAAAATCTGAGGGAGTAACAAAAATTTATGAAATTGGTCCTGGTAAAGTATTGGCGGGGCTTGTGAAAAAAATCGACAAGGAAATAGAAATAAAAAATATAGAAAAACTTGAAGATTTGGAAAATTTAATGTAAAATCTAAGTATAATGCATAGATAAAGAATTTTAAGGAGGAAAAAAATGTTAGATAAAATAAGAGAAATCGTAGTAGAACAATTAGGGGTTGACGCTGAACAAGTAACTCCAGAGGCTAACTTCGTAGAAGATTTAGGAGCAGATTCACTAGATACAGTTGAATTAATAATGGCTTTTGAAGAAGAATTCGATGTAGAAATTCCTGATACAGATGCTGAAAAAATCAAAACTGTACAAGACGTTATGGATTACATTGAAGCAAAAAGATAAGAAAATCTAATATATTAAGAAACGGGGTATGAATGTACCCCGTTCCTTATATATAGTATAATTATAAAGTAGAGGTGAGAGTGTGAAAAGAGTAGTAGTTACTGGACTTGGATTAATAACTGCGTTGGGGACTGGTTTAGAAAAAAGTTGGAAAAAAATATTAGCAGGAGAAACTGGAGTAGGGCTTATAGAGTCATATGATACTACAGATATGCCTGTTAAAATAGCAGCTGAAGTAAAAGATTTTGATCCATTAGAATTTGGAATTGAAAAAAAAGAAGTTAAAAAATTGGCAAGAAACACTCAATTTGCTATCGCTGCAACTAAAATGGCATTGGCAGATTCTGGTCTTGTTATAGATGAAAATAATTGTGAAGATGTAGGAGTAATTGTTTCTTCTGGTATTGGAGGAATAGAAATATTCGAAGGACAACATCAGACTATGCTTGAAAAGGGAGTAAAAAGAATATCTCCTTTTACTATACCTGGAATGATATCTAACATGGCAGCAGGAAATATAGGGATATATTTTGGTGCAAAAGGACCAAATAAATCTATAGTTACAGCTTGTGCAGCAGGAACTCATTCGGTTGGGGATGCTTTTGAAATGATAAAAACAGGAAGAGCTAAAGTGATGATAGCTGGAGGAACTGAAGCTTCTATTACTCCATTTGCAATGAATGCTTTTGCTAACATGAAGGCACTATCTACTAGAAATGATGAGCCTCAAAAAGCTTCAAGACCATTCTCAGCAGACAGAGACGGATTTGTAATGGGAGAAGGAGCTGGAATTCTTATTCTTGAAGAATTAGAATCAGCTAAAGCAAGAGGAGCAAAAATATATGCTGAAGTAGTAGGGTATGGAGAAACTTGTGACGCATATCATATAACTGCACCAGCTGATGGTGGAGAGGGAGCTGCAAGAGCTTTCAAAATGGCATTAAAAGAGGGAGACATTGATTTAAATGATGTTGACTATATAAATGCACATGGAACATCTACACCTGCAAATGATAAAAATGAAACTATGGCAATAAAAACTGTATTTGGTGAAAGAGCTAAAGAACTTTTAGTTTCTTCTACTAAGGGAGCTACAGGGCATGGACTAGGAGCAGCAGGAGGAATTGAAGCTGTATTAATAGCTAATACTATTTTTACAGGAGTAGTACCACCTACTATCAACTATGATAATCCTGATGAAGTTTGTGACCTTAACTACGTACCAAATACACCAGTAGAAAGAACTGTAGAAGTAGCTATGTCAAGTTCTCTTGGATTTGGTGGACATAATGCTGTTATAGCAATGAGAAAATATAAATAATATAATAAGGAGGATAAGTTGAAAAGGAATTATTTAGAGCTTGAAGGAAACTTAGGTTATTCTTTTAATAATAAAGAGTTTTTAAAAAATTCACTTATCCATAGATCTTTTGGAAATGAACACTGGAGATATAAAAAAATAAGCAATGAAAGACTAGAACTGCTGGGAGATGCAGTTCTAGATCTTGTTGTTACTGAATATCTTTATAAAAGCCATGAAAGTTCAACTGAGGGAGACTTAGCCAAAATAAAATCTATGGTTGTAAGTGAACCTGTACTGGCATCTATTTCTAAAAAAATGGATGTTGGAAAATATCTTCTTTTAAGCAAAGGAGAAGAAATGACAGGTGGAAGAGAGAGAAGCTCTATATTGGGAGATGCATTTGAAGCAATATTAGGGGCAATATATCTTGATTCAGATTTTGAAACAGCAAAAAAATATGCTTTGAGTCATATACAGGATTCAATAGATCATGTAGATAAAAATGAAGATATATTAGATTTTAAAACTATACTGCAAGAATACAGTCAAAGAGAATATAAAATAATACCATCTTATGAAGTGATAAGAGAAACTGGGCCTGATCATCAGAAAATATTTGAAATAGAAGTAAAGATTGGTGATAGAACAGGAAGAGGAACAGGAAAAAATAAAAAAAGTGCAGAACAATCAGCAGCTAAAGAATTATGTAAAAAGTTAGGTGTAAAAACACATGAAGCACTATAATATTCCCATCTTCATAAGTCATTTTGGATGCCCTAATGCTTGTGTTTTCTGTAATCAAAAGAAAATAAATGGACGTGAAACTGATGTGACAATAGAAGATCTGAAAGAAACAATAGAAACATATTTAGAAACTCTGCCAAAGAATTCCAAAAAAGAAGTGGCTTTTTTTGGTGGAACTTTTACAGGGATCTCTTTTGATCTCCAGAGACAATATCTAGAGACAGTACATGAATATATTAAGAAGGGATTAGTAGACGGTATAAGACTATCTACAAGGCCTGACTGCATAAATAAAGAGATAGTGGAACAGTTGAAAAAATATGGAGTGACTTCAGTAGAACTTGGAGTTCAGTCTTTAGATGAAAAAGTGTTAAAAGCAACAGCAAGGTACTATCCAGCAGAGATAGTAGCTGAAGCATGCAGTTTGTTGAAAGAATATAATATAGAACTGGGAATACAGCTTATGATAGGTCTTCCTCAATCGACATTTGAAAGTGATTCTTTCACAGCAGAAAAAGCTCTAAAAATGAATCCTGATACAGCAAGGATATACCCAACTCTTGTAATAAAAGGAACAAAGATGGAAGAGATGTTCAAAGATGGAGAGTACAAGGCTTTATCTATTGAAGAGGCAGTGGAAAGAACCAGAAAAATATACTCACTCCTAGAGAGTAGTGGGGTGAATGTAATAAGAGTTGGATTGCAGCCAAGTGAAGACTTAAGAGAAGAAGGGGTAGTTTTGGGAGGACCCTTTCATCCAGCTTTCAGAGAACTTGTGGAGACAGAGATCTACTATAATTTTTTTAAAACTATAGCAGATAGAGAAAAAAAATTAGATATAAGAGCAAATGAGAGAAATATATCAAGACTAGTAGGAATAAAAAAAGCAAATAGAGAGAGACTGAAGGAATATTTTAATATAAAAATAGACAATAGTATTGGAAAAAATGAAGTCATTGTAAATGACAGAATATATTCAAGACTAGATATCCTTAGAAAGGAGATTAATGAACCAGATAGTAATTAATATAGATGAGTTTCAATCCAGAGCAGCAATAATAGAAGATGGAAAAGTTGTAGAAATTCTTGTAGAGAGAGAAGAAGAGGGAAGAATAAATGGAAGTATATACAAGGGAAAAGTAGCCAATGTCCTTCCAGGAATGGAGTCAGCTTTTGTTAATATCGGACTGGAAAAAAATGGTTTTCTTTATGTAAATGATTTGAGAGAATTTGAAGAAAAATATTTAGATGGGATATTAAACAGCAGCAGGCCTATAGAAGATATACTTAATGTAGGAGACGATGTAGTGGTACAGATACTCAATGAGCCTCGAGGAACAAAAGGAGCTAGAGTCACTACACATTTTACAATACCAGGAAAATATCTGGTGCTTATGCCTAATAATGATCATATAGCTATTTCAAAAAAAATAAGAGATGAAGAAGAGAGAGAAAGATTAGAAAATATATTTAAAGAGATAAAGCCTGAAAATATGGGTGTAATAATAAGAACAGCTGCTTTTGGAAAAAGTGAGTTCCATTTTGAAAGGGAGATAGAATATCTTGTAAAGAAATGGGAGGATATAGAAAAGAAAATAAAGGGAGCTAAAATAGGAGAGGTACTGTATAAAGATAATGGAATTATAACTACAGTATTAAGAGATATTTTTTCTAATGACATAGACGAGCTTATAGTAGACAATGAAGAGGTATACTGGGAGGTAATAGATTATATTAACGCTTTCAGTGAGAAGACTCTTAAAACAAAAATAAAGCTGTACAGAGATGGAAAAGAAAAGGATATCTTTGATTTATATGGTATAAATGAAGAGATAGATAAAGCACTTAATGAAGTGGTATGGTTAGAGTGTGGAGGATATCTTGTTATTCAGAAGACAGAAGCTCTTATCAGTATTGATGTAAATACAGGAAAGAACACTGGAAGTTTAAATCTTGAAGAGACAGTTGTAAATACTAATATAGAGGCAGCCAAAGAGATACCTAGACAGCTTAGACTTAGAAATTTTGGTGGGATAATAATAATAGATTTTATTGATATGAGAGTGGAAGAGGATAAAATAAAAGTACTTGAAGCTTTGGAAAAACATTTACAAAGAGACAGAATAAAAAATAATATAGTTCATTTCACCGATCTGGGACTTGTAGAGATGACAAGAAAACGTGCTGGGAAACCTCTGGCATATTATTTTCAGGAAGTATGTCCACATTGTAATGGAACTGGAAAAATAAAATCACAAGATGCACTTATTCATGAGCTCATGAAAGAAATCAAGATGTGTTCAGAAGATAAAGATATCAGTACAATAAAAGTGAAATTATCAAAAACACTTATAGAATCTTTTAAGGAAATATATTTTGAAATTATTAAAGAGTTCTTAAAAATGAAGAAAAAGGCTATAGAATTAGAAGTTGATACAAATAATAGTTGCCAATATGAAATAATTCTGGTTAAATAGAGGAGAGAACTATGAAAATAGGTGTTTATGCTGGAAGCTTTGATCCTATAACTAAGGGTCATTATGATGTTATAAAAAAATCATTAAAAATAACAGATAAGCTTATTGTGGCAGTTATGAACAATAGCAATAAAAAAGGATGGTTTTCTCTTGAAGAGAGAAAAGATATGATAAAACTCCTAATTGGAGAAGATAGTGATAGAATAGAAGTGAAAAGTTTTGATGGACTACTGATAAATTTTATGAAAGAAAATGGAGCTGATATAATAATCAGAGGATTGAGAGCGGTTTCAGATTATGAATATGAACTGGGATATGCTTTTGCCAATCATGATCTCTCTTATGGAGAAATAGAGACTGTATTTATTCCAGCTGCAAGAGAATATATGTATTTAAGTTCTAGTTCAGTAAGAGAAGCAGCCATGGTAGGAGCCAGACTTGATATATTTGTAGATGATAAAATAGCTGAGATAGTGAAGGAAAAAGCAAAAACTATCAAAGGATAGGAGAAAAAGTGGCTAAAAATAAAAGCTTTTATGTTTGTGGTGAATGTGGATATAAATCATCTAAATGGATGGGAAAGTGTCCTCAATGCAATGAATGGGGTACTTTTGAGGAAGAGATAGAGATAACATCAGCAGGGGCACCTGTAGTTTCTTCAGCTGTTTCTGTAAAAGAGACTGCTGAAAAAGTATATTCATTTTCAGATATAAAAATGGAAGATATGTATAGATACAAAACTGGAGTAGAAGAATTTGACAGAGTACTTGGAGGAGGACTCCTTCAGGGAGAAGTAGTACTGGTAACAGGAAATCCAGGGATAGGAAAATCTACTCTTTTGCTTCAGGTAGCAGATAAATATACATCCTATGGAACAGTCATATATATTTCTGGAGAAGAATCACCTTCTCAGGTAAAAAACAGGGGAGAGAGACTTAAAATAAATGCAAAAGATCTATTCCTTATGGCTGAAACAGATGTTTCAAGTATTTATGAGTATCTTATAGCCAAAAAACCTAAAGTAGTAATAGTGGACTCAATACAGACTTTGTATAATTCTTCACTGGATTCTATACCAGGAACTCCTACACAAATCAGAGAGTGCACTTTAAAGATAATAGAGCTTGCTAAAAAATATAATATATCATTTTTTATAGTAGGACATATAACTAAAGATGGAAAAGTGGCAGGACCAAAAATGCTTGAGCATATGGTAGATGCTGTATTTAATTTTGAAGGAGAAGAGGGGCTCTTCTACAGGATATTGAGAAGTACTAAAAATAGATTTGGTTCAACTAATGAACTGGCTGTTTTCAGTATGGAAGAAGATGGAATGAAAGAGATAAAAAACTCCTCTGAATATTTTTTAAGTGAAAGAGACGAAAAAAATGCAGGAAGCATGGTAGTTCCTGTTTTGGAAGGAACAAAAGTATTTCTTTTAGAGATACAGACACTTCTTACTGAATCGAGTGTTGGGATACCAAAAAGAATAGTTCAGGGATTTGACAGAAACAGAATACAGATACTTACTGCAATAGCAGAGAAAAAAATGCACATGAGCCTTGCTATGAAGGATATGTTTGTAAATATACCAGGGGGCTTGAATATAGAAGACCCAGCAGCAGATTTAGCTGTCCTTATATCCCTTCTGTCAGTATACAGAGGAGTAGAAATAAGTCAAAAAATAGCAGCTATTGGAGAGTTAGGATTAAGGGGAGAAATCAGAAAAGTTTTTTTTATTGAAAAAAGGCTGAAAGAGCTTGAAAAATTAGGATTCAAAGGAGTATATATTCCAGAAGCTAATAGAAAAGAGATAGAAAAAAATAGTAATAAATATAAATTAAAATTAATATATTTAAAAAATTTAGAAGAACTTTTAGAAAGGATGAACAAGGATGGTCAATAAAAAGCTTGAAGAAATGCTCTTGCAAATAACTCCCGGAACGCCTCTGAGAGAAGGATTGTATAATATCATTGATGCAGGAATAGGTGCTTTGATAGTAGTTGGAATGGATGAATCAGTAGAAAAAATGCTTGATGGTGGATTTTATATAAATTGTGACTATACACCAGAAAGAATGTTTGAGTTGGCTAAAATGGATGGAGCTATAATAGTTGATGAAGAATGTAAAACAATAATATATGCAAATGTACATCTTCAAGTTGACAGAAAATATTCATCTGAAGAAAGCGGAACTAGACACAGAACTGCTCAAAGAGCAGGTAAACAGACTGGGAAATTAGTTGTAGCTGTATCTGAAAGAAGAAAAACTATAAGTTTATATAAAGGCGACATGAGATATAAACTTAAAAATATGGCTGAGATTATGAATGAAGCATCACAAGCTTTAAAAACTATGGAAAGATACAGATATGTATTGGATAAATCATTGGCAAATCTAACTATATTGGAACTTGATGATATAGTGACTATTTATGATGCTGCATTAGTTTTACAAAGATTTGAAATGATGATGAGAATAGAGGAAGAGCTGGAAGGCTATGTAGTGGAACTTGGAACAGAAGGAAGACTCATAGAACTTCAATTGGAAGATTTAGCTCAGGATATCCATGAAGAGATGCTGGAATTTTTAAGTGACTATAAGAGTGAAGAAGTTGAATATGAAAGTATCATTACACAGCTTAGGGAATTTACTAATACTGAACTTCTTGAAATTGAAAACTTTGCAAGTGTTCTTGGATATAAGAAAAGCTACAGCAGCTTAGATAATAAAATAAGCCCTAAGGGATATAGAATTCTTGGAAAAATAAGCAAACTTACAAAGAAAGATATTGAAAAATTAGTATCTAACTATGGAGAACTTTCTTCTATACAGGAAGCTCCTATTGAAGAACTGTCAGATACAAAGTTGAGTAAATTAAAAATAAAAGCTATAAAAAATGGTTTGAAAAGGCTTAAATTTACAGTAGAATTAGAAAAATAAAAAAAATTATTGAGGATAACCTTTAAGCAGAAATATTGCTTTTATAGGTTATCCTCTTTTTTATTTTTTTATCTCATTCAGCTGTTCATAAAGGACTTCCATAGTTTCGAAAAGTCTTGGAGATCCCCTCAAAAAATCAATAGCATCAAAGACAATAATATTTTTTTCTTTTGCAGCTTTTGTTTCAGAGAGAAGAGGGTTTACTTTTAGTAATTCTCCAACTCCTCCAATATTTTTTGAAATAATAATAACATCTAAATTTTTAGCTAAAATATGTTCAGATGAGATTATTGGCATATTTCCAGTGAGGTCACCAGCAATATTCTCAACTCCCATATAAGTCAAAGCTTTTCCTGGAAGATATTTATTGCTGAATGAAACCAATGGGGAAGCTGAATAAACTATCATTCCTTTTAATTTTAAAGGATTTACTTTCTCTTTTTCTTTTATATTTTCTAATTTTTTCAAACTTTCATTATATAAAATATCTGCTTCTTTTTCTTTATCTAACAGAGCTCCAAATATTTTTATACTTTCCAATATTGTATCAGGACTTTTTATAGTATTATGACAAATAAATGGAACTTTCAATTCTTTTAATGAAGATACTAAGGAAGAACCTTCATTTAATATTACTAAATCAGGTTCTAAAGAAATAATTTTTTCAAATGATGGTTTATGAGGCGTACCAACAGAAGTTAATTTTTCTGTTTTCTCATATGGCCAGACTTTACTTTGAGAATTTTTTACAATTCCAGCTATACACTCTTCCCCATTGAGCATGAATATAGTTTCAGCTACAGCTAAATCTATAATTACTACTCTGTTATATTTTTTCAATTCTATGGAGTTTCCAAAAGTATCATGCAGAAAATTATCTTTAATTTCATAAGAGTATAAAGAAATACTGGTAAAGAAAGATACTATAAGTAATATTATTTTTTTCACTTTTAACACTCCTTTTATTTTAGTTAAAATTGATACTACAGAAAAATATAATTTAAATAAAGGTTGTCATAATATCTAAATTTAAATCTGTATTATAAACTTTTTTATGATAGGATTATATCAATACATTTATTTTGTGTCAATAAAATTTTGTTAATCAAATTAATTTAAAAAGAATAATTTAAAGTAAAAATTTATTATAAGAGGCTATGAATTTTAATTTGTTTTAACATTCAATGATAAAAAATTAAGTTTTTATAGGTAAAGTAATATTTAAAAATAAAGAGAGTATTAACAGAAAAATGAAAAATAATTTTATTTTTTTCAAAAAAACACTTGTATTTTTTTAGAAAAAGGAGTATTATAAAAAAAATAAAAAATTAAAAAGGAGTTCAGATATGTATTCATCAGCTAACGTAATAATAATAAGCATATGTATAATATTGGTTATAATAGTCATTATAAGCAATAAATTTTTATATGCAAAAGATTACGTTAGGAAAAATGGACTGAACTTAAGATATTTAGGATAGAATAAATAGATCTGACTAAGTATATTTAGAGTGTATGTTTAACAGCCTGACAGAGCTGTTTTTTTTTTACAAAAATTTTTAAAAAATGAAAGGGGAAATAAAATGAAAAAGTACATAACAGATCGGATAAAAAGATCAGAAGCGGACAAAATGGCAAATGGGTATTTAAAACGGAAATTTGATAGGAATAAATAAGGAGATATAAAATGAAATTATTAAATAAATTGAGTGACTTTTTAGGGAAATATTTTATTGTTTTGGTTTTACTTATGGTGGTAGCTGCTATGGCATTGCCACAGATATTTATTACATTGGGGAGAACAAGAGTTTTTGGACAGTCTTTAGTTACAGTAGGGCTGGGATCGATTATGTTTGTTATGGGACTTACTCTTAATGAAAAAGATTTCAAAGTAATTGTAACAAGACCTAAAGATGTATTTATTGGATGTCTTGCTCAATTTACTGTAATGCCTTTTATGGCTTATTTTTTAGCAAAGACATTAAGACTTCCCCCAGAATTGGCAGTAGGACTGGTTCTTTTAGGAACTTGTCCAGGAGGAACTGCAAGTAATGTTATGACTTACCTTGCCAAAGGGGATGTAGCTCTTTCTATTGGAATGACTACTGTATCAACATTGGCAGCACCTCTTTTAACACCAGCTCTTACATATTTTCTAGCAGGTCAGTGGGTAGAAATTAATATGTATGCTATGCTTCTTGATATTGTAAAAGTTGTCATTGTTCCTATCTTCTTGGGAATGGCAGTCCATAAAGCATTTGGAGAAAAGGTACATAAAGTATCTAAAGTATTGGTAATTATTCCAATTGTATGTATTCTGATGATTATGGGACTGTGTGTAGCACCTAATAAAATGAATCTTATTAATTCTGGAGCTGTTCTTATTATGGCAGTATGTCTTCATAACTGGTTTGGATTTATTTTAGGATATGCTATTGGGATGTTTGCTAAAATAGATGACTCTAAGAAAAAAGCACTTTCTATCGAAGTGGGATTACAGAATTCTGGACTGGCAGTAGGATTGGCGGCACAATTTGCAAATCCTTTATGTGCATTGCCAGCAGCAGTAGCAACTGTAGTGCATCAGGTATCAGGTTCTCTGCTAGCTAATGTATTTTCAGGAAATCTGTCATTTAATTTTTTCAGAAGAAGAGTCAAATCAGCAGCTAATATCAGCAGCTAATATCAGCATGATGAACAAATAATAAAAGGAGATAAGAAAAATGTCAAATAGAAGCGTATTTTTACCAAATTATAGTATTGGAGATTCAGCATATGATGAAATTATAAAAGTTTGTTCTAACTATGGAAAAAAAGTTGTATTCATTGGAGGAAAAACAGCTTTGGAAAAAGCAAGTCATTTAGTGAAAAATTTAATGGAAGGAAGTGAGCTGGAAGTAGTTGATACATTGTGGTATGGAGGAGAAGCTGCATATGCCAATGTGGAAAAATTGAAAGAGATGAAAGCAGTTCATGAAGCAGATATGATTTTTGCCTTTGGTGGTGGAAAAGCAATAGATACATGCAAAGTTCTTACTGGAGATTTGAATAAGCCTCTATTTGTATTCCCTACTATCTCATCTACTTGTGCAGCGGTTACATCAGTCTGTGCTATTTACACTGTAAATGGAGTATTTGATGGGCTGTATTGGAGAAGTGCTCCAGCTGAACATACTTTTATCAATACAAAAATTATAGCAGAAGCACCAGATAAATATTTGTGGGCTGGAATAGGAGATACTCTGGCAAAAGGATATGAACCTGAGTTTTCATCAAGAGGAAGAAAGCTGGATCACCCTAATGCTTTGGGAGTGACATTGTCTAAACTTTGTCAGGAACCATTGGTAGAATATGGGTCAAAGGCATTGGCAGACTGTAAAGAAAATAGAGTGTCTGATGATCTTGAGGAAACTGTATTGTCTATTATTGTAAATACAGGGCTTGTATCTAATCATGTTATCAATGACTATAACAGCTGTGTAGCTCATGCAATGTGCTATGGATTCTCTACTATGCCAAAGGTAGAGCATAATCATCTTCATGGAGAAATTGTATCATATGGAGTATTGGTACAGCTGATGCTAGATAATGTAACTAAAGAGATAGATAAACTTCTGCCTTTCTACAGAGAGATAGGACTTCCTACATCATATAAGGACTTTGGAGTGACAAGGGAAGAGATGGAAGGGGTATTGCAGAAAGCTTCTGAAGTAAATGATGTAAAAGTAGCTGCTATGGATATCACCAAGGATAAACTGGTAGATGCAGTAGATAGATTAGAGAGATATGTCAGATAATAAAATGAAAAGGTTAATCAAAGAATTAAACTAAATTAATATATATAATAGTTTTAGATTATAGAGAATAAAAAGAGAGCGAATCAAAAACTTAGATTCACTCTCTTTTGTTATAAAGCATATTGAGTACTGTACAGATTAAAATAAAATCCATTTTGATTCATTAATTCATCATGAGTTCCCTGCTCAGCTATTTTTCCATCTTTTAAGACAAGGATAAGATCAGCATTTTTAATAGTAGAAAGTCTGTGAGCTATTATGAAGCTTGTTCTTCCTTTGATAAGATTAGCTATAGCCTTTTGCAGTCTTATTTCTGTTCTTGTATCAACTCCACTGGTAGCCTCATCGAGAATAAGGAACTTAGGATCAGAAGCAATAATTCTTGCTATTGTAATAAGCTGTTTCTGCCCTTGGGAAAGAATCATATTATCTTCAGTTATCATAGTGTCATAACCATCAGGGAATTTCATAATAAAGTCATGGGCACATGCAAGTTTTGCACTTTCTACAACTTTATCAAATGAAATATCAGTATTTCCATAGCTTATATTATCTCTGATGGTTCCTGTAAAGAGCCAGCTGTCTTGCAGCACCATACCAAAGAGTTTTCTTATTTCACTTTTCTTGTATTCTTCTATATTTATTCCATCCAGAAGTATCTCTCCAGATGTTATGTCATAAAATCTCATTAAAAGATTTACAATGGTAGTCTTTCCACCTCCAGTAGGTCCTACTATAGCAACTACTTCTCCATTTCCTGTTTTAAAGGAAAGGTTTTTAAGTACAGAAGTTTCTTTATTGTATGCAAAATCTACATTTCTAAATTCAATATTTCCTTTTAAGGAATCAAAATTAATATCTTTTTTACCTACATCTAAGTCTTCCTCTTGATCCATAAATTGGAAGAATCTCTCAGCACTTACCAAAACAGTCTGAATAATACTGTAAGCTTCAGAGATGCTAGCTATTGGTCTGTTAAAAAGTTTTGAGTAAATGACAAAACTTGAAAGTCCTCCAAGAGTTATTTTACCTTGAAGCATAAATATAGCACCAACAAGAATAATAAGAGAATATCCCAGATTTCCTATAAAGTTAAGAGTAGGAAAGTTAAATCCTGCAAGGAAAATTGACTTGATTGCATTTTCCTTATAAGAGGAATTTAGATTTCTAAAATTCTCAATAGCCCTCTCTTCATATGAGAAAGATTTTACTTCTGCCTGACCTGTAAGAATTTCATCTATATATCCACTTAGTTTTCCAAGATACCTTTGCTGAACTCTTCTTTTTTCACGACTTTTTTCAGTTATCTTCTTTAAGAATACTCCTGTAAATGATACCAGCAGAAGCTGTATCAAAGTAAGGGAAGGACTGATATACAGCATTATTCCCAGAGCTGTAAATATAGTAAGTATATTTACTATTACCCTTGTCCCTATTTGTGAAAGGGAACCACTGATATTATCTATATCATTTATCATTATACTGATGATATTTCCCTGTGAGATTCCATCAAAATATTTTAATGGAAATCTGTGAATTTTTTCAATTCCATCTTTTCTCATCTTATTTACAATATCCTGCGATATTATATTCATTTTTATATTTTGCACCAAAGTAAGAACTGCTCCAGTTACATAGGAGAAAAGAAGCAGTATAGACATTTTTCCAAGCTGTAAGAAATCACTTTTGCTCATTTGAAAATGTATCTGGTTTATTCCTTTTCCTACTAAATAAGGTCCTACCAGAGTAAGAAGATTTCCTATTATTGCAAGAAAAATCAGAAAGATAAACTCAGCTTTATATTTTTTTAAATAAGGGAGCAGTTTTTTAAATAAATTATACTTCACAATAAGACCCCCCTGGTATGCAGATTTCCTGTGATTCACATATTTCTCTGTATACCTCACATTTCTCAGCAAGGGCAGCATGAGAATCAAATCCTACTACTTTTCCATTATCCATGACTATGATTCTGTCCATTTTCATAAGAGAAGCAACTCTTTGTGAAATAGTAAGGATAGTAGTATTTTTTAGATAATTTTTAAGTTCATTTTTTAGATTGTATTCTGTAATGAAGTCTAAGGCACTGAAACTGTCATCAAATATTAGTATCTCAGGTTCTTTGATTAAAGTTCTGGCTATGGAAAGCCTTTGTTTCTGTCCACCAGAGAAATTAGTTCCACCTTTAGTCACTTCAGTTTTGTACTGCTCAGGAAGTTTTTCAACAAAATCTTTTCCTTGAACAATAGAGATAACATTTTTTACAGCTTCTTCAGAAGCTTTTTCATTTCCCCATTTGATATTTTGTTCAATACTTTGTGAGAAAAGGAATGATTTCTGCATTACAATACCAATTTTATCTCTCAATTCTTTTTCTTTGTATTTATTGACATTGATCCCATCTATAAGAACTTCACCTTTAGTTACTTCATAGAATTTAGGAATAAGAGCTATAAGGGAAGTTTTTCCAGAACCTATACCTCCAATTATTCCAATATTTTCACCTTTTTTTATCTTTAAATTTACATTTTCCAGAATATAATTATCAGTTTTATCATATGAGAATGAGACATTTTTAAATTCAATAACTGTATCTGTAAATATTTTTTCAAACTCTTCTTCTGACATATTAGATACATCTTCAAAAAGAACTTCTTTTACCCTTCTATATGATATAGCAGTTCTGCTGTACAAAGTGAAAAGGAACGAAAGAGCATTCATAGAGAAAAGAAGCATATTAAGGTAGTTTATAAAAGCAACAACTTCCCCCAGATGCATTTTTCCATAATTTACTCTGATGCCTCCAAACCATAGAACAGCTACAACTCCAATATTCATTATAAGAGTAATAAACGGAAGCTTACTTGCCATTAGGTTATCAGCTTCAATTGTTTTTAGTTTAAGATCATCATTTTTTTCTTTAAATCTTTCAGCTTCAATTTTTTCCTTTGAAAGAGCACGGATAACTCTGATACCAGTAAGATTTTCTCTCATTACCAGTGTAAGATTATCAAGTTTTTTCTGTACCTCAGCATATATACCAAAAGATTTTTTCATATAGTACATAGTAGTTCCAACAATAGTAGGCACTATAAATATGAAAAGTATAGCTAGAACAGGATTGATAGAAACAGCCATAATTACAGCTCCTACTCCTGTTACCAGACCTCTTAATACCATTCTTATGCACATAAGAAACATATTCATAATCTGATCTACATCTTTAGTCATTCTTGTAATAAGAGATGCCTGTGTAAATTTATTAAGATGTACAAAATTGAAGCTTTGTATTTTAGTAAATACTTTATCTCTGAGAGTTGCTCCAAAGTTTTGAGTTGCATGAACAGAAAAATAGTTGCAGAAGATAGAACAAATATATCCTCCTAATGCAATGGCTACCATAGTTCCACCCATTCGAGTAATATATGTCAAATCTTTATTAGAAACACCTATGTCTATTATTTTAGCCATTATCAAAGGAAGAGATAAATCACAGAATGCTTCTCCCATTTTGAAGAATGCAGCTAGCAGAGCTTTAGGTATGAAAGGTTTAAAAATTTTGAACATCATTCCTCCTAAAATTTATATATTTTCCATTTATAATTTTACCATAAAAACCGCAAGAAACAAATACTTTTATAATCAAAATTTTAGAGTATAAAAAAAGGAACTAAGTTTCCTTAGTTCCAATTAAATTCAATACTAAATCAATTATTTTACTTTGATGTTAGCAGCTTGAGGTCCTTTTTGACCTTCAATTACATCATAAGTAACTTCTTCATTTTCATTTAAAGTTTTGAATCCATCTTTTTGGATTTGAGAGAAGTGAGCGAATATATCTTTTCCATCCTCACCAGTAATAAATCCGAATCCTTTTTCTTGGTTAAACCATTTAACTGTACCTTTCATTTGTTTCCTCCATAAATATAAATTTTTTAATGATATAACTTGTGATATTTTGGCAATAGTTATGACAAACTATCAGGTATAAACTTAATACTTAGGAAGATACTTCTTGAAAGACCTTTAAATATTAAAACCTCAAAACTCATAAATCTTTTATCACTACAAAAGATATTATACACTATTTTTTATTAAATGTATAGCTTTATTTTTAAAATTGACATGAAGCAAGTAAAATAGTATAATATACGAGGTCAAATAAAGAAAAAAGCAGGTGGGCAGCTGATAACCCAGCTGCTTTTATTTTTTTAGGAGGAAAATTAATGTTGGATAAATTGAAATTGGATAAAAGATTTATAAAAACTCTATTGGTACTAGCAGTTCCAATAATATTACAAAGTTTAGTTACTGCTTCATTAAATCTTTTGGATAATCTCATGATAGGAAGTCTGGGAGAAAATGAAATAGCAGCTGTAGGAATATCAAATCAATTCTATATGGTATATTATTATTCTATAATGGGAATAACTCTGGGAGCTGGAATTTTTATGTCACAGTTCTGGGGGAAAAAAGATGTATCCAGTATTCATAAATTTCTGGGGATATCTCTTGTATTTGGAATGGCAGCAACTATATTCTTTGCAGCAGCAGCCTTTTTTGTTCCTGAAAAGATAATGAGTATATTTACAAAAGAATTTATAGTGATATCTTTAGGAAGAGACTATTTGAGAATGGTAGCTTTAAGTTATATATTTACAACTATATCTTTAGCTTTTGCAGCTTCCCTCAGAAGTATAGGGCAGACTAAAATACCAATGTATGGAAGTCTTGTAGGGCTTATGTTTAATGGAATACTTAATTATATATTTATATTTGGAAAATTTGGAGCACCTGCTATGGGAGTTGCTGGAGCAGCTCTGGGAACTACTGTATCAAGATGCATGGAGCTTTCTTTTATTCTTTTCATTATATATAAAAATAAGAATATAGTGGCAGGAAGTATATCACAGCTTTTAGACTTTAACTTTGCTCTTGTGATAAAATTTTTTAAAACAGCTACACCTGTTATTTTTAATGATGTAATGTGGATAGGAGGAATAACAGCATATTTTGTAGCTTATTCAAAACTGGGAACAAATGCTACAGCAACTATGCAGATAGCTAATACAATAAATAATGTATTTAATATATTTGGAATAGGAATAGCCTCAGCTTCTGCTATATTGATAGGGAATAAGATTGGAGCAGGACTTGAAGAGGAAGCAAAAAAGGATGCTCTAAAGATATCGGTATTTGGAGTGATGATTGGAGTGGTCATAGGGATATTATTCTTTGCAGTAGCTCCTCTTATAGCTATGCTCTTTAAGATAACTCCAGAAACATATCATAATGTAATAATTGTACTGAGAATAATGGCAGCAGCTCTTCCATTGAGATTCTTTGGAATAGTACAGATTATTGGTGTGCTTCGTGGAGGGGGAGATGTCCTCTATGCTATAATTACAGAACTTGTAGCTGTATGGTGCATTGGTGTTCCATTGTCATTCTTGGGAGCTGTATACTTTAAGTTTCCAATAGTTTTAGTTTATCTCATGGTGTGTCTGGAAGAACCATTTAAAGTAATAGCTACTATTCCAAGGCTGCGTTCAGGAAAGTGGATAAAAAATTTGATAAAATAACATAAGACGAAAAGGAATCAAGAAATATAAATCGTAAACAATATTACAAGAATAAAAAAATAAATTATATAATTAGGAGGAATAAATATGTTTAATGAAGTTTTCACTAATGTTTTAGCTCACAATGGTGTTGTATCTATCACAACATGGGCAGATAATTTAGTACATGTTTCTAATACTTGGAATAAATATTTGCAGATTGTGGATAATAAAATTTTGATTCCAGCTGCATGGCTCCATAAAACTGAAAAAAATATAAAAATAAATAATCAGGTAATATTGACATTGGGAAGTCCTGATGTACAAGGAAAAATTGGAATGGGAACTGGGTTTGTAGTAGAGGGAACAGCAAAGTTTCTTGACTCTGGAAAAGAATTTGATATGATGAAAGAGAAGTTTCCATTTTTAACAAGAGTATTGGAAGTAACTGCAAAGAATGTAAGACAGACAATATAGAATAATAAAATGATAAAAATTAAAATTAGACAGAGATTTATTCTCTGTCTTTTTACATTTTCCTCAACTATAAAAAACCTGCTAAAAAAGGTCTTGGCTTTTATTAGTAGTATTAATTAATGTTTTTTCTATTCTTCTAAGTAATACAATTATAATGGGATTATAGTTAAAGATAGATCTTCAACTTAATGGATATTTATTAAGGTGGCTGTTGTTTATACAGCTTTTTTACATATCCAAAATTATTTTATTCAGAACTTCTAAGGGTGACAGATCACGAAATTCATCTCTCAGCTTTTTTTCTTTCGCTTCCATTTCTTCTTTTTCTTCTGGAGTAAGGGCATTAGGATCATACTCTGGAGGAGCCATATATTTTCTTATACCATATTTTGATACTACTCTGTCTACAGGATCAAAATATATTGTAAGAATAGTTTCTTTCAGCTCATCTTCTCTTTTTAATACTTTTTTAGGAAGGAGTTTTTTTAATATTTCTTTGTGTTCTTCAGTATTTTTTAGATAGTAGCTGCCATTGTAGTAAGTTATGCCATAGAATCTATTTTTCTTGGAAATAACAAAATCAGGTTTTCCAAAGAATTCTCTCATTTCTTTTTCAGTAGATCGGTATGGAATTATCACAGGATTAAGAGATCTTTCCACATGAAAGACAAACATTTTTTCTGTGATAGAAGAGCACCCAGTTAAGAAAATAGTAAAAATAATGATATATAGAAGTCTGGGAACTTTATTTGATTTCAAGGGAATACCCTCCTTAAATTTTTAGTATAATTATCTGTGAAAATTATAGCATAGAATTGTGTCTTTTTTGGAAAATTTCAAAATAAAAAATATAGAAAAAATTCATAAGTATGATATCATAATTATTAAGATAGATTATTAGAGAAATAGGGTGAAAAGTATGAAAATAGCATTTTTTGAATTGAGAAAAGATGAAGAAGAAATATTGAAAAAATTAGAAAAAGAATATAGTGTTGATGTTGTAAAAACAGAGGAGATACTCACACAGGAGACTCTTCTTATGGCTAAAGGCTGTGAAGGAATAAGTATTCTAGGGCACAGCAAATTAGAAAGAGATTTGCTGGACAGTATAAAAGAGGCAGGAATAAAATACATATCTACCAGAATAATTGGCTACAATCATATAGATATAGAGCATGCTAAAAAGATAGGATTAAAAATATGTAATGCAGACTATGCTCCTAATGGAGTGGCAGACTTTACAATAATGCTTATACTTTTAACGATAAGGAATTATAAACCGGCTATGTGGAGACAAAATGTAAATGATTATTCTCTTAGTGGCTTAATGGGAAGAGAGATAAGAAATCTTACTATTGGAGTAATTGGAACAGGAAAAATAGGTGGAACAGTAATAAAAAGTCTAGCAGGATTTCAATGCAAAATATTAGCTAATAGTGAATATGAAAGTGATGAGATAAAAAAATATGCTCAATATGTAAGTATGGAAACTTTATACAAAGAATCAGATGTGATTTCTCTTCATGTTCCTTTAACAGATGAATCTTATCATATGATAAATGAGGAAACTATAGATAAAATGAAAGATGGAGTGATACTTATAAATGCTGCCAGAGGAGAACTTATGGATATTCAGGCTTTGATAAAAGGGATAGAAGATCAAAAGATAGGAGCACTGGGGTTGGATGTAATAGAGAATGAAAATGGAATATATCATATGGATAGAAAATCGGATATAATTCAAAATAGAGATATGGCCTACTTACGTCAATTTCCAAATGTAGTATTAACACAACATATGGCTTTTTATACTGATTCTGCAACTGAAAGCATGGTAAGATGTGGAGTAGAAGGACTGGTGGAATTTAAGAAAAAAGGTACATATAGATGTGAGATAGCATAGAATAAATTTTGGGGAGGAAAACTGATATGAGGGAGAGAGATAGTTTAGAAAAAATATTGAAAAAGTATTTTTAAAAGCTATGGAAAAAGATAAATAAAAATTTATGTAATACCTATGTTTGTATAAATAATTGAATAAAAATAAAAATAAAGCAGTTTTCTTTTGAATTAAATTTAGAGAAAGCTGCTTTTTATATTTATTTCCTTTGGGGAAGAATGAAAATGTGTTAGAATAAAGCTATTAAGTATAAAAGATAATTAAATATCTAACAAGAAAGGAGAGTTTTTTATCAAAATTTTTAGTTAGGTTAATTATTTATAAAAAAGAACGATTATTTAAGAAAGGAAGATGGTAACTTGAATATTTATACTGAAAAATTTAAAGAGGCATTGTCTTCAATACTGCCTATTACAATCATTGTGATAATATTGAATTTTACACTGACACCTCTGGGGACACCTTTGATTATTAGATTTATAATTGGAGCAATTTTAATAACTATTGGACTTTCTATATTTTTGATAGGGGTGGATATTGCTATTACACCTCTTGGAAGTCAGGTGGGAGCCACTCTTGCAAAATCAAATAAAATGTGGATTGTAGTTGTTGGGGGGCTGATTGTAGGATTTTTTATCTCAATTGCTGAACCGGGATTGATTATTTTGGCTGATCAGGTGGATATAGTTACATCTGGGCAGATATCAAGTTTGAGTATTCTAAGCATTGTATCAATAGGACTGGCACTTATGCTGGCAATGGGTTTTGTTAGAATTGTAACAAATATACCTTTATACAAGGTACTTACTGTACTTTATATTTTGGTTTTTATATTGGCACTATTTACACCAATAGAATTTTTAACAATTGCCTTTGATGCTTCTGGGGCAACTACAGGAATTTTAGCTGTACCTTTTATACTTGCTTTGGCACTAGGTGTATCTACGATGAAAAAAGATAGTAAAGCTTCAGAAATGGATAGTTTTGGACTGGTAGCAATAGCATCAGTAGGAGCAATAATGTCAGTTATGATACTGAGTATCTTTTCAGGAACTAGAGATTTTACAGCAAAGCTTGAATTTAATCTCACAGAATCAAATTCTATATTTGGACCTTTTATAGAAAATACACCAGGTTTATTTAAAGAGGGATTTTTAACTATTTTACCTCTGCTTATAATATTTCTTTTCTTTCAAAAGGTTTATTTTAAAATGAGCAGCAGAAATGTTGCAAAGATGGTAAAAGGATTTATTTATGCTTTTATTGGTTTATTTTTGTTTTTGGTAGGAGTTAATACAGGATTTATGGATGTTGGTGGGATTATAGGGCATACTCTGGCATCTTTTGATAATAAGACATATGTGGTTATTATAGCTTTTATTCTTGGGTTTGTAACGATTTTGGCAGAACCAGCAGTTTATGTTCTTACTCATCAGATCGAAAATGTAACTAGTGGATATGTAAAAAGAAAAGCTATTTTAATTGCTCTTTCAATAGGAGTAGGAATTGCAGTGGGATTATCAATGATAAGAATTATTGTGCCTGGGATACAGCTATGGCATTATCTTTTGCCTGGGTATATTATAAGTCTTTCTATGATGTATTTTATTCCTAAACTGTTTGTGGGAATTGCTTTTGATGCCGGAGGAGTAGCAACTGGACCAATGACTACAACTTTTATTTTGGCTTTTACACAAGGGGCCGCAGAGGCAGTAGAGGGAGCAAATATACTTACTGATGGTTTTGGAATGATTGCTACAGTAGCTATGACACCAATAATAACGCTACAGATATTAGGGTTTATTTTTGGAATGAACTTAAAGAAGGGGGAAAGTCTGAAAAATGCAGAATGATTTTATGGATGTAGAACTTGAATTAATGTATATAATAGTTAATTATGGGTTGGGAAGTAAAATAATTAAATATGCAAAAAAATTTGGAGTGACAGGAAGTACAATATGCTTGGGGATAGGAACAATAAAAAATTCCTTCTTAGAATTTCTTGCAATTAATGAGTCTAGAAAAGAGATTATATTAATGGCTGGAGAAAGGAAGATAATTTATTCAACAATGGAGGAATTGAATAAAAAGTTTTCTTTTGATAAACCAAATAAAGGAGTTGCATTTACTGTTCCTGTAAAAGAAGCAATAGGTGCTAGAGGGCTGAAAGAAATTAATTATAATCCTGAAGAAAGTAGAGGTGTAGAAAAATCTATGTATAATCTTATAGTTGTTATTGTTGAAAAAGGTAATGGAGAACATGTTGTTGAAGCTGCAAATAAGGCAGGGTCAAGGGGAGCTACAGTTATCAATGGAAGAGGCTCTGGAATACAGGAAACAAGCAAGCTTTTTGCTATGGATATAGAGCCAGAAAAAGAAATTGTAATGATTATTTCCCAAAGTTCTTTGACTGAAAAGATTGTTTCTTCAATAAGAAAAGATCTTAATATAGATGAGCCTGGAAGAGGAGTTATTTTTGTTCAGGAAGTTAATAAAGCTTGTGGGCTATATTAAAATTGATTAATTTAAATTAAAATAAAAAAATGAGGCTGGTCAAAAGACCAGCCTCAAATGTTCTACTTAGTTTTTTCAGATATAATAGCACCAGAAGCTGCTCCAACACCAGCACCAACAATAGTACCAGTATTACCACCTATTATATGCCCAGCTACAGCACCAACTGCTGCACCAGTAGCTATATGTTTTTCAGCACGAGTACATCCTGCAAATACTATAGCTAATACAGCTGCTATTAAAAAAGTCTTTTTCATTTTTATCCCTCCTTTTTATAATGAAAATAAAATGCTCTTCTCATTAAGAGATATACAAAAAAATTAAACTAATCCTTCTATAATTTAATGATAACATATTTTTTACCTTTATAGGTAATATTTTCTTGAATTTTTTTATTTATTTTTTCAAATTTTCTGTGAGTATATTTTCTGGCATGCTTTGGAGGATAGTCCTCAAAGGTTCTGGAAGCCATAAGAGCAATAGTGAGATCCAGTTCAGCTTTATCTGAAGTTACAAGATAATCTTCTCCAGCAAAAGAGAAAAGTATACCTGGGTACATATGGTCGCTTTTTATTGATTTAAAGTTAAAAGTTTTTCCTGTTTGATTTACAAGAAACTGTCCAAGAACGTTTATTCTATCTATCATTTATTTTTCACCTTCTTTTTTCCTGTTTGAGTTTTTTTATTTTTTACTGATGGAGCACCAGTTTTTTTAGAAGCAGCTTTTTTTTCAATAGTTTTCTTTTTAGCAACAGAATAACCGAAGCTTCCAATAGCTTCTTTAGGCATTGGGAAATATTCTCCATGAGAATAACTTATGAGGTTCGCCCATTCAAAATGAATTTTTTCATTTTCATCAAGGAGTTTTGAATCTATATGAGAACAAAGAACTTCTGCAAGGAAAAGGTCATGTGTTCCAAGAGGAATTATATCTTTTACTTTACACTCTATATTTACAGGGCATTCATCAATATATGGACTTTTTACTTCTTTCCCTTCCTTCATAGTAAATTTCATTTCCTCTATTTTGTTGTTGGTTCTTCCTGAACGAACACCACAGTAGTCAGTCTCTCTAGTCAGTTTTCTTGTAGGAAGATTTACAGTAAATTCCATAGTTTCTTTTATATATTCATATGAAAGTCTTTCAGGTCTGATAGATATAGACAGCATAGGAGGTTTTGTACAAATAGTTCCAGTCCATGCTACAGTGAAAACATTTTCTTTACCTTCAGAATTTCTGCTGGTAATAAGGACCACAGGAACAGGGTTAAGCACAACGCTGCCCTTAAATAGGTTTTTTTTCATGGGATATCCTTTCTTTATTTAATTCATTTTTAGAAAATTATAACATTTTTTCTCGATTGGTACAAATAATAAAATAAGGATTGTTGTTGCTTATAAAAAAACCATATGATATACTAAGATTATAAAGTTGAGTGAAAAAGGTGAAACTTATGAATAATTATGTTATTTTAAAAGGGAAAAAAGACAGATTAGTGATACACTTAAATTCAGAAGTAGATTTTTTGACTCTTAGAGACAGCTTGGTCGAAAAAGTAAGAGAAGCTAGGAATTTTATTGGAAATGTTCAGCTGGCTATTGAATTTAGCAATAGAATATTATCAGAATTAGAGGAAAATGTACTAATTGATCTAATAAAATTAAATAGTGATATTAATATCACTTATGTATTTTCTGAAAGTGGACCTGAAAAAAAAGATAAGATAAAGTTTTTTAAAGCTGTGACAGAAGAAGGGCCTACAAAGTTTTTTAAAGGGACCTTGAGATCTGGGAGTAAGCTGGAATATGATGGAAATATAGTAATCTTAGGGGATGTAAATCCAGGGGCATTAGTTAGGGCCAGAGGAAATGTAATCGTTCTGGGATATTTGAATGGTACTATTTATGCTGGACTAGATGAAGATTCAGATGCTTTTATAGGTGCTAATTTTATGAATCCTATCCAGATGGTAATCGGTGCAGTTACTGCAAAGCCTATGCAAAAAGAGATTCTTGATACCAACAAGATAGACAGAAAAGGCGGATTCAAAATAGCTTGCATCAGAAACAATGAAATATTTATCGAAGATTTTAGTACACGTTCATTTTGTGAATAACCAAAAATTTATGTTGGGAGTGGATTAAGATGGCAAAGGTGTTTGTAGTTACATCAGGAAAAGGAGGAGTAGGAAAAACTACTACTACTGCTAACCTTGGAGCTGGATTGGCTCTTAAAGGGAATAAAGTACTTTTAATAGATACTGATATTGGGTTAAGAAATCTTGATGTTGTAATAGGACTTGAAAATAGAATAGTATATGATCTGGTTGATGTTATAGAAGGGAGATGCAGAATAGCACAGGCTCTTATCAAAGATAAAAGATGTTCTAATTTATGTCTTCTGCCAGCTGCACAGATCAGAGATAAAAATGATATTAATGGTGATCAGATGAAAACTCTGATAGAAGCCTTGAGAAAAGATTTTGATTATATAATAATAGACTGCCCTGCTGGAATAGAACAGGGATTTAAAAATGCAATAGCAGCAGCAGATGAAGCTATTGTAGTTACAACTCCAGAGATATCTGCTACAAGAGATGCAGATAGAATAATAGGATTATTAGAAGCTAACGACATAAGAAGTCCAAAGCTTATAATAAATCGTATAAAAATGGATATGGTAAAAGCTGGAAATATGCTTGGAGTAGAAGATATATTGGATATTCTTGCAATACCACTGCTTGGAGTTATACCTGATGATGAAAATATAGTTATATCAACAAATAAAGGAGAACCTTTAGTATATAAAGGAGAATCTCTGGCAGCAGAAGCATACAGAAATGTTGTAGGAAGAATGACAGGGAAAGATGTTCCTTTCCTTAATCTAGATGTGAAACATGGATTTTTTGATAAACTAAAAATGGTTTTTGGAAAGTAGGTGTGTTATGGGAATTTTTGATTTTTTTAAAAAAAGTGATAATCAATCTAAAAATATTGCCAAGGACAGACTGAAATTGGTTCTGATCCATGATAGAGCGATGCTTCCTTCTGGTGTGCTTGAAGATATGAAAGATGATATAATAGCTGCAATATCTAAATATGTGGATATTGATAGAGACAGTCTGAACATAGAAGTGGCTCAAAGTCCTGAAAATAAAAGAAGAACGACTTTGATAGCTAATATACCATTGATAATAAAAAAAGATGGAGAATAAAAACTAATATAAAAGAGATAAGAGATTGAATAAAAAGCTAAAATTATTTTTTGGCTTAGAAATCAATCTCTTATTATTTTTCAGAATATTTTTTATGGCAAAATTATATTAATTAGAATACAGTAGTCATTCCTACAGTAACAGTAGGCTGCCATCTCCAATGACTTGCTGATTTTTCAGATTCTATTGCCCAGTTTCTGTATTCTGCTCCAGCTATAGCATATAAACTGAAAGCAGGAGTGACTTGATAAGTTCCTTGGATTCCAGGATAAGCATATAGAGAGTAAGCTGATTTTTGGCTATCTTCATTTTCATGTCCATAAAGTTTATATTGGCTCCAGTTGTACTGGTCATATCCACCTTCAAATACAAAGTCCAACATGAAGTTTTCACTACTGTTAGTATAAAGATTTGTTACATTATATAAATATGCTTCTACATCAACAGTGAAATCTTTATCTTTTTCCTTTCTTCCACTATCAAATCCATATTTTTTACCTAAGAAGTTTTGTTGAGCAAAAATATTTAATTCAAAAGCAAAATTCAAAGGCAACTCAGTCATTGATTCTAGATTAATTCCTATTTTATTAGCATATTCATCATCATTTGAATCTGCCCATTCATATTCATATTTTGGCCCAATAGTGAAATCTGTAGTTTTGATATAATCATTGTTGAACATATATTCAGCTAAATTAAATCCAGCCCAGTACTCTATTCTTTGAGTTTCATCGGCACTTACATTTTCATATTCTATTCTAGATACAAATTCTACTTTAGAATCTCCAATAGTTCCATGATTATAAAAATAATCTAATTTTATTTCATTTCCATCTTCACCTTTTTGCTTTGGATTGTCTGAGCCATGATTCCAGTCAGAGAATGATTTAACTTCAAATGCAAAAGATTGATTTTCAGTCATTTGAATATCTCCAGAAAGATTGAGTTCAGTATAGTTATTCTTAACCTCATTGTTCCTGTAATTTAGTTCCTCTGCTTTTCCATAGAATCTAGTTTCCAGATTCAATACTCCATTAGGTCTAAATCCTTCTGCTCTGTCTCTGTAGACAATAACTTCTTTTTCAATTACTTGTACAGGAGCCTCTTCAACTACAATAGGAGCTGGAACAACTTCTTTTGCAGATGCAGATGCTACAACAAGTAAAGAACCTAGTAAAAGGGATAATTTTCTCATTTATGTTTCTCCTTTCAAAATATTTGGTTGCAATAATAAAAATGTTATCATTTTTTAAGAATAAAGTAAAATTCAATAAAATTCTAATAACTATTCAAAAAATTTATAATACGAATATTTTGAATATAAAATCAAAAAAATGGATACATCTTTGACATCCATTTTTTTAATTCTTTAATTACTATATAGATAATAAGCTCTATTATTGTAAAGAAGTTTAAATTTATTATTTTCTTCAATTTCGTCTTTATATTTCTCTCTACTCACTATAAATGTTTTTCTGTTTTTCGGAATCTTGGAAATAATATCTTTATTTTCAAGCTCTTCTATATTTTTATTTACTTCATAAGAGATATTCAGAAAATCAGAGAACTTATAGGTAATTATTTCGTTGTTGGTATTTTGAATAAGTTGAACTATATTTTTCAAGGTAAATTCATCATTATACTTTGTGAGTAAAAATGGAAAAGTCAAATAGAGAACAAGGGTAGTTCCTATCAGATATTTTATACATTTCTCTCTATTTTTTTCTTTATTGAATAATATATCAAGGAGCAGAGGAATTATTAAAAGAACCTCTGTTATTTTTATGAAAATATTTCCAATTTTACTATATTTAATTCTCTCCATAAAGGTAAAACCTAAAACAACAAACCCAGTATAAAGAGGAAGAAGATATATTTCCAGCTTACCACTTACAAAAGAGAAGAATATCAATGGAACTACACTCCATGCAAATCCAATTTTTTCAATCAGTGACCATGAGAAATATTTTCTTATATTTTTTAAATAATATATGAAAGCTCCAAGATAGATTATTCCATATGGATAAAGTATCAATGGTAGCCTTACAGGATAAAAATATAGTGGTCTTGAATGAGTTTTTGCTTTTACCATTCTTCCTAGGGTCTCTTGACCTAGGAGAAGAGAAATATATTCTTTTCCATCAGGTTGTATATATATTTCATAAAACCAGATTCCTAAGATTACCAGTATCAGTAATATTCCTCTAAAAAAATGAATTTCTTTGAGGAATGACAGATTTCTTTCAAGAACAAGAAAAGTCAGAATAACTAGAATAGGAATAATAAATCCTGCTCCTCCTTTGGTAAGGACAGCAATACCTATACTCGTATACATGACAATAAGTTTTATTATTCTTGGTTTATTTTTATTGATATATGTAGTAAAAAAGAGATAGAGAGCTAATGAAATGAAAAAACTCATAAGCATATCCATTCTTAAAAAAACTGATATTCCTGTAAAATATGGAATAGTCATTAAGATTAAAGTGATAAAAAATCCAAATTTTTCATCTTTTAATTTTGTAAAAAGTTTGAAAGATAAAATTGATATCCCAAAAGATGGAAGAAGACTTCCGAATAAAAGAGATAATGAAAAAAACATATTACTGAAATATGTTTTAAAAAATATTAATATCCAAAAATACAGTGGGGGCTTGTCTGGGTAAAGTTCAGAAAAGTATTTTAATATGAGATAATTTTTAGCTTTTATCATATCTTCAGTTATCACAAAATATTTAAGTTCATTTCTGGCATCTGGATATCTGAGAAAAACTAAAGGAACGAAAATGATAAGATAGATAAGAATAATAAAAATATATTGTTTTTTATGAGATTTCTTTTCCATATTTCCTCCAAAATAAAAGATTTATATGGAAAAGTATCTCATATCAAGGTTAATTTTTAGTAAAAATAAATTTATTTATAAGTTCTGCCATTCCACCTTCATCATTAGATGAAACAACAAAATCCACAATTTCTTTTATTTCAGGCTGAGCATTTGCAACAGCAATAGAAGTCCCAGCAGCTTTAAGCATTGGAAGATCATTGAATGAATCTCCAGCTGCAATTACCTCTTCTATTTTTATTCCCAAAATATCAGCTAATTTTTTTACAGCAGTTCCTTTATCTACACCTAGCTTTGTTACTTCAAGGAAGAAAGGTTTTGATATAGCTATGCTGTATTTGTTTCCATATTCTTTTTTTAATTCCTCTTCTACTTTTTTAAGGTATGAAGGTTCTTCCAAAAGCATACATTTTACAGCATCTCTATCTACAATTTTTTTAAAATCTTCAACTTTTCTGTGATTCATTTTAGTAAGATTTACTTCTACATCTATATATTCACTATTAGTTTCAGAGATTATTTCATCGTTTATGTATGTAAGAATATGAGTATTATGTTTTTTACTGAAATCATACATCAAATGGATATCCTCTTTAGTCAGTGACTCTTCAGTGATATTTTTTCCTGTGCTGCACTCTGTAATAATAGAGCCGTTAAAAGAAAGTATATAGCTTCCATAATCAGCAAGCTTTAATTCCTGAGCAAGTTCTTTCATAGCAAAAGTAGGTCTTCCAGAAGCAAGAATAAATTTTATTCCAGCTTTCTGAGCCTTCATTATAGCTTCTTTATCTATAGGAGATACCTGCTTTTTAGAGTTCAAAAGAGTATCATCTAAATCTGTAACTATCATTTTATATTTCACAATAATCCTCCATAAAAAGTTCTTTCATAATTATAGCAACAGGAATATTATTTTACAACAGATTTTTTAGCCAGAAATATTAAAGGAGTAAGAAGAAGTACCAACAAAGCACTTCCTATAATTATATCATTTACTCCCATAAGAGCAGATTGTTCTGTGATCATCTGATTGATAAGAGCAAGTTTTGCTTGTATGGGTCCTTCAACTTGATGAATATAGCTTAAATAATTTGGATTTCCAATGTTGATTGCAGAAATCAAGTCCTGATGATGCATAGAAATTCTATGATCCCAGAAGTTTATAGCAAGGGAAGTTCCAAAGCTGTTTCCTATATTTCTTGTGAAATTGTATAGTCCAGAAGCTCCAGCCATATCTTCAGGCTGAATATTTGATAATGTAATAGTATTCAATGGGATGAAGAACATTCCAAGTCCGATACCTGTCAAAAATCTGGAAACAGATATATAAGTTGATGTTACATCAGGAGGATAATTTCCTGTAAGTATAGCAGTTATTGAGAAAAGAATAAAGCCGGTGACGACAACCTTTCTTGCATCTAATCTATTCAATACACTTCCCAACACTGGAGCTATAAACAGTATGGAAATCCCAAGGGTGGCAGTAGTCATACCGCTTTGAAGAGCAGTATATCCCATGTAATTTTGCAGCCATAGGGGAATTACAACAACAGAAGCAAAGAACGCCATTGAGGATACTGTTAAGGTGATAGCTCCAATAGCAAAATTTCTGTTAAGAAATAATTTAACATTGACTACTGGATTTTCTTGATGCCATTCCCAGATAACCAGTATAGTAATAAAAATAAATGCCATAAGAGCTAGAACTACAATAAAAGGACTTGAGAACCAGTCCAGATCATTTCCTTTATCCAACATTATTTGCAGAGCAGCAATTCCCAAAGCTAAAAATGTAAGACCCCATTTATCTATAGGAACTTTTTCTATTTTATCTTTATGACCTTTTTTCTTAAAAATAGAATAAACTATGTATGTAGATATTATTCCAAAAGGAAGATTGATGTAAAAACACCATCTCTAAGAGAAAGAGTCAGTTATCCAACCTCCTATAACAGGCCCAAGAACTGGGGCGATGACTACAGTCATGGACCATATTCCCATAGCCATAGCTTTTTTATCCTTTGGATAAAAACTCAACATCAGAGTTTGAGAAAGTGGTATCATACTGGCACCAACTATTCCCTGAAGAACTCTTGCAAAAAGCAAAAATCCAAAAGAAAAACTTATACCACAGAGCATGCTTGCAAGGGTAAATAAAAGAGTGGCAGCAATATATTGCCTTACTATTCCAAATCTTTTAGTCAGCCATCCTATTAAAGGAAGAAAGATTGCTTCTGAAACAGCATAAGATGTAATTACCCATGTTCCCTGTGTTGGTGCTACTGCAAAATCTCCTGCTATATGTGTAAGAGATACATTTACAATTGTGCTGTCCAGTACATTCATAAATGAACCTATTGCCAGAGCTAAGGTGGCTAGTATGAGTTCAAAAGATATTCCCATGATATGCCTCCTTAATTTTTACCTATATTAGCCTTTATAATATTATCAATTTCCTTATTCATTACATTTTCATCAATTGAGTAAAGATTTGAAGATTTTTTCAGATATGGAAGTATATTTTTAGTTTCTTTTCTTACATCAACAATAGCTTCCATTGAACTTCCTATAGGGAGCATACCGTTTTTTTGAAGACTGTCTTTATCTATAACTATACGTACTGGGACTCTCTGAACTATTTTTATCCAGTTACCAGTTGCGTTTTGTGCTGGAAGGAGGGAAAGGGAACTTCCTGTACCAGCAGATAATCCCTGTACATAACCAATATGTTTTTTACCGTTGATATCACTTATAAGTTCAGCTTCATCTCCTGGTTTGACATTTTTCATTTGAGTTTCTTTTAAATTAGCATCTACCCATATATTGTTTAGATCTATAATAGTCACAAGTTCTTGAGAAGCAGAAACTTTTTGACCTAGAAAGGCAGATTTTTTTGCTATATTTCCAGATTCAGGAGCATATATTTTTGTCCTCATAAGATTAACATAGGCAGTTTTGTATGCTGCTATTGCCTGTTGGACATCTGGATGATTGTATATAGAGTTGCTTTCAGCTTGTATCTTTGCATTTTCCAAAGCTTTTTTGCTTTGATTTAAAGAAGAAACAGCAATATTCAAATTATTTTTACTTGTTTCATATTGATGCTTGCTTGTCAAACCAGCATTGTATGAAGCCCTGTCCATTGCAAAATCAGTTTCAGCTTTTTTTAATTGGCTTTCTTTTACTTTTACATTATCTTCAGCCTGAGCTACATCTGAAGAAAGATTTGAATAAGCTCGAACAGCTTTTCCTAAACTTGCAGCGGCATTCTCCAAAGCTATTTTATAATCTGTATCGTCTAAGACAGCAAGGAGCTGACCTTTCTCAACAAATTGGGTATCTTCAATGTAGATTTGAGTAATAGTTCCTTCTACTTGAGAAGTTATTACATTTTGATTTCCATTGACATAAGCGTCATCAGTTTTCACATAATTTCTTCCATATAAAAACCAGTAAGCTCCATATATTGCTCCTAGTATTATAAGAATAATCAGAAAAATAGAGATTTTTTTAATTGTTTTTTCTTTTTTTATTTTTGAGCTTTCAGAGTGGTTTTCAGTTTCCTCCACATTATCTTTAGTTATTGTTTTATTTTCCATATTATCCTCCATGTTTTATTTATCAATTTTATATGTTCCACCAAGAGAGTTAATAAGCTGTAATTGTTGAGTATATAAATTAAAATGTTGCTGTTCATTATCTAATTTACTGTCATACCAGCTGTATTTTTTAGATAAATAATCATATTTTGAAATAGTTCCAATATCCAATCTTTTTTTATCTCTTGAAAGTAGATTAGTTTGTGTTTTAAAATTTTCATCTGAATCATTTAAAGTGCTCCATAGAGTTTTAGTTTTGTAAAGTTCATTATCTACATCATTATAGGCATTGATAATAGCTTTATTGTATTCTTCTATAAATATATTCATATCAGTACCAGCTATTTTATATGTACTTTTGATAGCTCCTGAATGAAAAATAGGAAGATAGATACTTGGACCTATGAAACCTAACAGAGAATCTTTTCTCAATATTTTATTAAAATTAATTCCTTCAAATCCATATTCACCTGTGATAGAAAATTGAGGATAAAAATCTGCTTTGGCAGCATCCAAATGTTTTTCCTGTCCTTTTATCAACATTAGATAATATTCTACATCTGGTCTGTTTATAATAATATCAGAAGAGATGGAAGATGGGATACTGACTTTTTCTTTAAAGGTTGTTTTTAAATTTTGAGAACTTTTTTGCAGAAGAGAAGATATTTCAGTACTGTGCTTGTTTCCTGATAAGATATTCAAATTGTTAATTGTAAGCTGTTTATTAAGTTCATTTTCTTTAAGAAGTGTATCAATTCCTCTTATCTCATCTTGAACAGCCCATACATCATCTTCTATACCATTTCCAATTTTTAAATTTGTTTTTTGTAATTTCTCTATTTCAGTAAGAATATTTTTTTGTTCAGTAAGAATGGCATTTTCTTGATATAAATATTTCCAGTATACATAAAGTCTTGTTACTCTGTTAGATAAATCTAGTTCAATCCATTTTGAATTAAGTTTAACAGCTTCAGCTTTATATTTTTGTTCAGCAGTTAAAGAACTGGTTTTGTTAAATAGATCAATATTGTAATCAGCCTGAAGGCCGATATTTCCAATATTAATTATTTTTCCGCCAAATGGTGGTGGAGTAGTTCCATTTTTTCCGAGCTTTTCTCTTTTTAAATCTCCTGCTAAATTTATTGTTATTCCTGAATCAGATTTTGCAAGATTTATGGCTTCATCAGCTTTTAAAATATTTAACTTGGCTATTTTTAGAATCTTCATTTTCTTTTAATGCAAAATCTACCAATTGGTCAAGAATAGGATCATTATACATTTTCCACCAGTTTGTGTTGGAAAATGTAAGTTTTTGATTTCCAAAAGTATCTGTTGAGATGCTATCTGGAGTTATGAATTCATTTTTAGTGATTTTAGGTATGGGGGAACATCCTAAAAATGTTAATAATATGAGTAGCAAAATAATTTTTTTCTTCATCTCTCCTCCTATTTCGCATAAAATTTCTTATACTATACTCTTCTAAAATAATCCTGAAATCCTTTTTAAACATTATAACTTTATATCTAACAGGTTAAAAGGATAAATGAAGTTTAATATAATTAGTAAAAAGAGCAGATTCTAAAACCATTTTAGAATATTTCATAAAAAATTGATATAAAACTAATGAAGTTAAGAAATTAGCAAGATAAGTTTTTAAAACAGATATTATAAAATTTTATGTGTTTAAATCTTTGGTTTTAAGAAAAGATATAGTCCGATAAAAGAACTTTATGTTTTTAAAAAAAGAAAATGTGATATAATATAATTAAAATAAGCTTTTTGATAACAAAATAGAACATGTTTCTATAAAAAAACATCAGCATATTATAGAATTATAGTGTGTGATAAAATTTATGATTGAGACAAGCAAAAAATGTTTTATAAGTCAAAAGTTTTTTAGAAATTATTAAAAGACATAAGGGGGAAAAATGAAAAAGGTACTACTAGGATGTATTCTACTTGCAGCATCAATAACAACATTTGCTGAATCTAATGTTTTATCTACATTAGAGCAGTTAGAACTTAATTTTCAGCAGCTTGAAGCTGAAGAAAAAGCCATGTATGAAAAAAGAAAATCAGAGGCTGAAGAAGCTCAAAGAACTCTTGCTCAACAAAGAGAAATGTATCAGAAAATAATAACACAGGAAAAACGTATAGCAGATGTAAAAGGAAATAGATACTACAAAGATCAGTATAATCAGCTTGCAAAAAAATATGCTGACTCTAAAAAAGTATTGGAAGAGGATATGAGAAAACAGGAAGAGATAATTAATTTATTTGAAATGATTAAATAGGGAAAAGGGGAAAGATTTATGAAGGGAGAAAAAGCTAAACCAACAAGAGGACGACCACTAGGAAGTGGAGTTAAAAAGTATAGAATTTTAGGTTGTAGGTTTACTAGAGAAGAATACACATTTATAAACAAGAGTTTGAGTAAATTGAGAAGAAAATACCAAACTAACAGCAGAGTATTGATGGAACTTTTTAAAGTTTATAGTCAGGAAATGAATCAAACAGCAATAGATTAGAGTAAATTAAAAAGCGGCTTTGCCGCTTTTTTCTATTCTTAAATATTTTTAATTGCTTCTATCTGTTTTTCAACATAGTATTCTTTTTCCAGCTTCCATATCTCATATAGATTATGCACATGATTAAAGATACAAGCGTAGCCAATGGAGCTCCAAATCCTATTTCAAAAAGAGTTATTCCTTTCATTCTGCTCAGAGCAAAAGAAACAGGAATTCTTATTAAAAATGTGGCTATAAGACTATGTACCATTGGGAAGACAGGGTGCCCGCATCCACTAAAAAAGGAGTTCATACAGAAAATAAAGCAAACTAGAATACAATCTATACTATATGATCTTAAATACATAGCAGCTGTATATATAACTTCTTTGTCATTAGAAAACAGAGATGTAATACTTTCTGGGGAAATTTGTGAATATATCCAGAAAGCAATTCCTATAACTAAAGAGCAGGCAATTCCACCATAAAGTGATTTTTGTGCTCTCTCTATTTTTCCTGCCCCCATATTTTGAGTAGTCATTACAGCTATAGCAGAAGCAAAAGCTGTTGGAGGAAGCATAGCAAATACAATAACCTTTTCAACCACTCCTACAGCAGCTGAAGCTGTAAGTCCCATAGTATTTATAATAGTTGTAATAAGTAAAAAAGATATATTTATAAGCCCATCCTGCAATGCAATAGGAAGTCCAAGATGAAATATTATCTTAGCTTTTTTAGGAAACAGCCAGATATATTTTTTCCCAAACTCAAAAGGAAATCCTTTTTTCCATAAAAATAGAACTGCAAGGATAAAGCTTATTCCTTGTGCTCCTACAGTGGCAATAGCAGCTCCAATAGCTCCCATCTTAAAAAAATCTACTAAAATAATATCAACTGCTATATTTATTACACAAGCAATAGCTATAAAATAAAGAGGAGTTTTAGAATCACCCATTCCTCTTAAAATACCACTTACAGCATTATATCCTATAATAAAGGGAATACCACATGAGCATATAAAAATATACTGCTGAGTATATTTTAGAGACTCAACTGGAGTGTGCATTATTGTAGCAATGGGGTTAGTAAATAATGTCATGAAAATAGTAAGTACTATAGAAAATAAGCCAAATACACAGATAATAGTTCCTACAGTTTTTGCCATATCTTTTTCTCGTTTAGCCCCTAGATACTGTCCAATAAGAATAGTACCTCCAGTGGTTATTCCTAAGATAACCCCAGTAATTGTCTGCATTACCTGACTTCCTATAGCTACAGCAGATACAGCAGCAGAATCTGCATACTGTCCGACTACAAAAAGGTCAGCAGCTCCATAAAGTGCTTGGAGAAGGCTCGCCAGAAGAAAGGGAAATGAAAATCTCATCAGATTTTTGAAAATACTTCCCTCGGTTAATAAATTTTTTTGTTCCATAAATAAAAAATCCTCCTGTAATTAAAAAATGCTGGATAAAACAGTTGGGCTTTATCCAACCATCTTATCCAGCATATAAAATTTTCTATATACCCTCCGATGAACTAATTAAGTATACAATATTTCAGTCGAATAATCAAGAAAAAGATATGTGTATATAAATAAAAATAAAAAATATACTGTATTGTTTCCAATAGTTAGACCTGAATGAAAAATCGTGATATAATTACCTAGAAAAATAGTTTTAAAAAGAGTCAGCAGAAGACAAAGGGTATAAAATATGCTATAATATAAAGTAAAAATTTATCTAAGGGAAGGTATAATGATTTTATTAGATATCTTAGAAAAAGGACAGAAAAAAAGAGCATCAGATATTCATCTTGTGAACAATGAAAAAGTGATCTATAGAGTAAATGGAGAGTTGATAAGAGATGATGAATTTGATAAAGTTTCAGAAGAATTTTTAATAAATTCTATAAGAGAGATATTAACAGAAAAGCAGAAAGAAATATTTGAAAAGAATAAAGAAATTGACATAGCATTTGAAGATATAAAAAAAAGAAGATACAGAATAAACTTGTATAATGAAAAAGGATATCCAGCATATTCTATAAGAATTTTGACAAAAAAGATACAGAGTTTTGAGGAACTGAATCTTCCAAAATCATTGAAAAATATGATAAGATATAAAAATGGGCTGGTACTTATAACAGGACCTACTGGAAGTGGAAAAAGTACAACTTTATCAGCTATGATAGAAGAGATAAATCAGAGGGAATCTTTAAGTATAGTAACTATTGAAGATCCTGTTGAATATATTTTTGAAAATAAAAAAAGTTTGATAAGGCAAAGAGAGATAGGGAGAGATACCCTGTCTTTTGCAAATGCTTTAAAAAGTGTTCTCAGGCAAGATCCCGATATAATAATGGTAGGAGAACTAAGGGATAAAGAGAGTATAGAAGCAGCTCTTACAGCAGCAGAGACAGGACACCTTGTGTTCGGCACTCTTCATACTAATGGTGCAGCAGAAACAATCAATCGTCTTATAGATGTTTTTTCAAAAGAAAAACAGGAACAGATAAAAGCTCAGCTTAGTTTAGTACTGAGAGGTATTGTGAGTCAACAGTTATTGCTGGATAAAGAAAATAAAATTATTCCAGCTTTTGAAATACTTTTTGTAAATACTGCCATATCTAATCAAATAGCCTCTGGGAAAATAAATCAGATACCTACAGCTATTGAGACAGGACAGAAATATGGAATGATATCTATGAGAGAATATATTTCCAATATGCATAAAGATGGGGTCATAAATAAAAAAGAATATGATGAAAAAAGAGGGAACTAATGAATAGAGAGAAAGAGAGAATGCTTTCAGGAAAATTATATCAGGGAAATGCTGAGGAATTGGTTGCTGAAAGAGCTGAAGCAAAGAAAAAATGTTTTGAAATAAATAATATCTTTCCTGAAAAATCTCACGAAATAATGCAAAAGGTAAGGGAACTTTTTGGAGAAACTGGAGAAAATACTTCTGTTAAAACTCCAATTATGTGTGATTATGGATATAATATTTCACTGGGAGAAAACAGTTTTATAAATCATGACTGCATATTTCTTGACATAGGAAAAGTAAAAATAGGAAAAAATGTATTGATAGGTCCAAGAGTATCATTTTTAGCTGTAAATCACCCTCTGTTTCCAAGTGAAAGAGAAACGGGATATGAATATGGAACTCATATAACAATAGAAGATGGTGTATGGATAGGTGGAGCAGTTACAATAAATGATGGAGTAACCATTGGAAAAAATAGTGTAATAGGTTCTGGAAGTGTAGTTGTAAAAGATATTCCTGAAAATGTTATAGCAGTTGGAAATCCATGCAGAGTATTAAGAAAAATTGATGAAAAAGATAAGATGATGAAAGAATTTCATTTGGAGGAAAAGTGTTAATTAATTCAGATTTTGAAATAAATATCAGGAGTATAGAGGAATTTGCAAGGGTAATGGTCCAAGAGGCACTGGATAAAACTATGAATCTTACCATGAAAGAAACTTCTGATACAATAGAAATAGATATGGAAATAGATGGGAGAAAAGGAAATTTCATTTATGCAAATCAAGAGGATAAAATAGATGAGCAGAAACAGACTATGGTGAAAATACTTCTGCTGAAAGTATATAATAAAGAGTATTCTTGGGGTGGGCTTATGGGAGTAAGACCTACTAAAGTATTGAGAAGACTTCTGTCTTTAGGATATTCATATGAGCAGGCAGAAGATATGCTTAGGGATTTCTATATTGTAAGTAATGAGAAAATAGAGCTCCTTATAGATACTGTGAAAAAAGAGCTGGAATTTTTGAATAGAGAGTATATAAATCTATATATAGGAGTGCCTTTCTGCCCAACTAAATGTAAGTACTGTTCATTTGCTTCTTATGAAATAAATGGAGGAGTAGGAAGATACTATAAAGGATTTGTTGAAACTTTGCTGGAAGAGATAGAAATGGCAGGAAAGTTTTTGAAAGATGAAGGATATAAGATAGAATCTATCTATATAGGTGGAGGAACTCCAAGTACTCTTACAGAAGAGGATTTAGAAAAAGTATTAAGAAAAGTAAATGAAAATATTGATATGACTTATCTGAAAGAATTTACTTTTGAAGCAGGAAGAGAAGATTCTCTTACTGAGAAAAAACTGGAGCTTGTAAAACAATATGGTGCTGATAGAATAAGCTTGAATCCTCAAACTTTCAATGAGGAAACTTTAAGAAAAGTAAATAGAAATTTTAATAGAGAAAATTTTGATAAATATTTTAAAATAGCCAAAGAGATGGGCTTTATAATAAATATGGATCTGATAATAGGGCTTCCAGATGAAACAACAGAAGATGTACTTCACACATTAAATGAGGTAGAAAAATATGATATAGAAAACCTTACTGTGCACTCTTTAGCATTTAAAAGAGCCTCTAAGCTTTTTAAAGAGGATAAAATCAGAAAAGAATTAGACAGGGAAATAATTGAGAAAAGAATAAGAGAACTTACAGAGAAAAAACAGATGAAACCATATTATATGTACAGACAGAAAAATATTATGGAATGGGGAGAGAATGTAGGTTATGCAAAAGAGGGAAAAGAATCAGTATTCAATATAGAGATGATAGAGGAAAATCAATCAACTATGGGATTGGGAGGAGGAGCTATTACTAAAATAGTAATAGAAGAAACTGAGTTTAGAGACTATATTGAAAGAATAATTAATCCTAAAGACCCAGCATTGTACATAAAAGAGATGAAAGAAAGAATGGAGAGCAAATATAAATTATTTAAAAAAGGAGAAAAATAGATGAAAAGCTGTAAAGGTATACTTATTGCAGTTATGCTTGCAATTATCAGCAGTTTTACTTTTGGAGAAGATGAAACATCAAAACCATTTAAATTGATAATGAGTGAAAATATGCTTGAAAAAAAAGATAATCTTATTGATATAAATAGTGCTTCTAAAGAAGAGATGGTATCTCAGGGAATTGGAATAGGATATGTTGGTAAGATTTTAAGCTACAGAGAAAAAACAGGTGGTTTTGAAAAGCTGGAAGAGATGAAAAGAATAAAAGGGATAGGAGATGCAACTTATGAAAAACTTTCTAAAAAGTTTAAGATAGAAAGTGAAATTGAGAAAAGTTCCCTTTACATAAATGAAGCTAATGATGAACTTTTAAAATATTTTGGCTTTGAGAAAAAAGAGATCAAGAAAATTAGAGAATATATTAATAAGAATAAAAGAATAGATAATAATATTCAATTAATGGAGATACTTTCAAAGAAAAGATATGAAGAATATAAAGAAATAATTAAATACGATAAATTTTAGAGGTGATATAAATGGGTAAAATAATAAGAGGAGTAAGTAAAAATGCCAGATTTTTTCTGGTGGATTCAACAGATATAGTACAGGAGGCATTGGATATTCATAAATGCAGTCCTACTGGAATAGACGCTTTTGGAAGACTTCTTACAGCAGGAGTAATGATGGGAAGCACTTTAAAAGGAAAAGATTTATTAACTTTGAGAACAGATACTGATGGACTGCTTAATAATATGGTAGTTACAGCAGATTCTGAAGGAGGGGTAAAGGGATATGTTTCTAACCCTTCAGCTGATGTGGCACTAAAAGATAATGGAAGATCAAATGTAGGAGCTTTAGTTGGAAAAGGAATGCTGAGAATAATAAAAGATATGGGATTAAAAGAACCATATGTTGGAATGTCTCCAATAGATTCAGGAGAGATAGCTCAGGATTTGGCTTACTATTTCTTCAATTCTGATCAGACGCCAACTGTAATAGCATTAGGAGTTAATTTAAAAGATGAAAAAACTGTAGCTTGTGCTGGAGGATATATGATACAGCTTCTTCCTGGGGCAGAGGAATGTTTTATAGGAGCTTTGGAAGAAAAAATAAATGCAATCAGACCTATGACTGAACTTATGATGGGCAGAATGGATCTTAAAAGAATCTTGAAGCTTCTGTATGAAGATATGAGCAGTGAAGATAATGAAAAATTGATTGAGGAATATGAAATACTTGAAGAAAAAGAAGTAGGATATAATTGTAATTGTGATAAAGATAAATTTTATAGAGGGCTTATCACTCTTGGTAAAAAAGAATTGAATGAAATATTTGAAACACAGGAATTTCTAGAAACTGAATGTCATTTCTGTGGAAAAAAATATAAGTTCACTAGGGAAGATTTTAAAGATATTTTAGAGGTGAAATAAATGAAACTTATAGATTCTCATGCTCATATGGATTCTGAGCAATTTGATTCAGATAGAGCAGAGGTATTTCAAAGAATAAAAGATAATATGGATTTCATAGTCAATATAGGGTATGATATAGAAAGCAGCAAACAAGGTGTTGAATACAGTAAAAAATATGACTTTATATATGCTGCTGTGGGAATACATCCTGATGATATAGAGGGATATGATGATAAACTTGAACAGGAATTGGAAGAACTGGCTAAGAATGAAAAAGTGCTGGCTATTGGAGAAATAGGACTGGACTATCACTGGATGACTCGTTCGAAGGAAGAGCAGCAGGAGATATTCAGAAGACAGATGAAAGTGGCAGAAAGAGTTGGAAAGCCAGTGGTAATACATTCAAGAGATGCTATAGAGGATACTGTGAAAATATTGAAAGAATTTCCTTCAGTAAAAGGAATATTTCACTGCTATCCAGGATCAGTGGAAACAGCTCTTCAAGTAATAGATAACTACTATTTTGGTATTGGAGGGGTTCTTACTTTTAAAAATGCAAAAAAACTGGTTGAAGTAGTGAAGAATATACCTTTAGAAAAATTAATTCTTGAAACTGATTGTCCATATATGGCTCCCACTCCATTTAGAGGGAAAAGAAATGAGCCTGTATATGTGGAATATGTAGCTAAAAAAATAGCAGAGATAAAGGGAATAACATATGATGAAGTAGCAGAAGCTACAAATTTAAATACAAGAAAAGCCTATAATATGGCATAGGAATGAAGGGGAAAAAATGATAATTTGTCCTGTTTGTAAAAAAATTTTAAACAAAGAAGGAAAAACGTATAGATGTGAAAATAATCACTGTTTTGATGAAGGGAAGCAAGGGTATCTAAACCTTCTTCTTTCAAATCAGAAGCACAGTAAAGCTCCTGGTGATGATAAGGAAATGGTGCTCAGCAGAAAGGGATTTCTAGAGAAAGATTATTATAAAATAATATCGGAGACAGTAAATAGATTAGTTTTAGATAATAGATCATCTGATGATGCAGAGATACTGGATATAGGATGTGGAGAAGGATACTATACTGGAAGATTAAAAAAATCTCTTGAAGAAAAGGGGATAAAATCTAATATAACAGGGATAGATATTTCTAAAGAGGCAGTAATATGTGCTGCAAGAACATATAAAAATATAGACTGGATAGTAGCCAGTGCAACTAATATTCCTTTGGAAGATGAATCGCTGGACTGTATAATCTGTATGTTTGCCAAAATAATTCCAGAAGAGAAAATGAGAACATTAAAAAAAGGTGGAAAACTGATAATAGTTTCTACTGGAGAAAATCATTTGTTGGAATTAAAAAAAGTTGTGTATGATAATGTAAGAACAGAATTTTATTCTCCAATAGAGGATCTGAAAATATTCAAGCATATAAAGACAGTAAACTGTACAGGGAAATCTTTCATAAAAGAAAATGAAAGTATAAGAAATCTTTTTGATATGACTCCATATAAATGGAGAAGTCCAAAAGAAGGCGTGGATAAACTCTTTGCATTGAATGAGTTGGAAATAACTATTGATGTGAATATAGATATTTTTGAGAAAGAATAATCCTCAAGGAGAAAAATATGATTCTAGGGATAGGAAATGATATTGTAGAGATAGCAAGAATAGAAAAAGCTATATCTAATGAAAAATTCAAAAAGAGAGTATATACAGAAAAAGAGATAGAGATTACAGAAAAAAAAGGCAGTAAAGCTGCCAGTTATGCTGGAAGATTTTCAGCAAAAGAAGCAATATCTAAAGCATTGGGAACAGGGGTAAGAGATTTTAATCTGACTGATATAGAAATATTAAATGATGAACTGGGAAAGCCATATGTTGTATTTAAAAATATATTAAAAGACAAAATGGCAGGTATGAGAATGGAAATATCCATTTCTCATTCTAAAGAGTATGCAACAGCAGTAGCAGTTATGTTTAAAAGGAGTGCTGAAGATGGAAGTAAATAAAGAGTTTTATACTGAACTGGAAGAATTTATCAATGGATTGAAGGACAAAAAAAATGATGTAAAAATTCTTAACTTTGTATTGGAAAAGCTGGATGCTATTCCAGTAGAGGTACAAAAATTTATAGCAGATAAAACGGGATTACTTGAAATATCAATAGAAAATACAATAAATTTTTACCCTAAATTTAGAAATAAAGCTGGTGGGAAAAAAATTAAAGAAGTTTCTATATGTGTAGGAATGACTTGTGGTGTATATGGAAAAGGATTTTATGATGAGTTGGCTGAAATATTAGAAGTAGATGAAAATGGAGTATCAAAAGATGGAAAGATACTTTTAACAACAAAAAGATGTTTTGGAAGATGTAATAAAGGTCCAAATGTTTCAATTGACGGGGAAATTTATAGTATGATGACTATGCCTGAATTGAAAAATAGATTGGGATTGAAATAATATAATTAAGGAGGAAAAGTTTGGATATATTAGACATAAAAAGAGAATTCTCTGAATATAAGCAAAAAATAAGTGATATAAGGGGGTCTCTTTGACCTAGAAAAAAGAGAAAAAAAGATATCAGAGCTTGAAAAAATGACTATGGAAGAAAATTTCTGGAATGATAAGAGAAGCAGTTCAGCTATTATAAAAGAGATGAATGATGAAAAGGAAATTGTAGCTGAATTTAAAAAACTGGAATCAGAAGTGGGAGAAGAGGAAGTATTAATAGATTTTGTTGAGATGGGTGAAGCAGATTTTCAGACTGAGCTTGAAGAAAAACATATGATACTTGGAAAAGATATAGATCACTTTGATACAAGACTTCTTTTAGATGGAGAATTTGATTCTAATAATGCTATTGTTACTATTCACTCAGGAGCTGGAGGAACAGAAGCTTGTGACTGGGCAGATATGCTCTACAGAATGTATTCAAGATGGTGCAATGAAAAAAAATATAAAATAAGTGAAATGGATTTTATGCCTGGAGACAGTGTGGGAATAAAATCTATAACTTTTCTTGTAGAGGGCAGAAATGCTTATGGATATATGAAAAGTGAAAAAGGAATTCACAGACTTGTAAGAATTTCTCCTTTTGATGCCAATAAAAAAAGACATACATCTTTTGCTTCAGTGGAAGTTATGCCAGAAGTAGATGAAAGTGTAGAGGTAAATATAGATGCTGGGGATTTGAGAATAGATACATACAGAGCCAGTGGAGCTGGAGGTCAGCATGTAAATATGACAGACTCAGCAGTAAGAATTACTCATATTCCAACAGGGATAGTTGTTACATGCCAAAGAGAAAGATCTCAGTTGAATAACAGAGAAACAGCTATGAAAATGTTAAAATCTAAATTGATTGAACTTGAAATGAAGAAAAAAGAAGAAGAAATGAAGAGAATACAGGGAGAACAAAGTGAAATAGGATGGGGAAATCAAATAAGATCATATGTATTCCAGCCTTACACTTTGGTGAAAGATCACAGAACATCAGCTGAATCAGGAAATATCAAGGCTGTTATGGATGGAGATATAGATATTTTTATAAATACATATCTAAGATGGAATAAAACAAAATAATCCTTTAAAAATGATAAAAATTGTGGTAAAATTTGTATTAAATTATTAAAACTTAAGAGGGGTGGAAAAAATGGAAAAGAGAGTAAGAACTAGAATAGCACCATCACCTACTGGAGATCCTCATGTAGGGACTGCGTATATAGCGCTTTTCAACTTAGCATTTGCACATATTAATAACGGAGACTTTATTTTAAGAATAGAGGACACTGATCAGAATAGATATACTGCCGGTTCAGAACAGATGATTTTTGATGCGTTAAAGTGGCTTGATCTGACTTATGCAGAAGGTCCAGATGTAGGAGGACCTTATGGGCCATACAGACAATCAGAAAGATTTGAACTTTATGGTGACTATGCAAAACAATTAGTAGAAAAAGGTGGAGCATACTATTGTTTCTGTACACAAGAAAGACTTGAAAAATTAAGAGAAAGACAAAAAGCTATGGGAAAAGCTCCAGGGTATGATGGACATTGCAGATCATTAACTCCTGAAGAAATTCAAGCTAAATTAGCTGCTGGGGAACCATATGTAATAAGATTAAAAATGCCTTATGAAGGTGAAACTATCATAAAAGACAGACTGAGAGGAGATATCGTATTTGAAAATAATAAGATAGATGATCAAGTGCTTTTAAAAGCAGATGGATATCCTACTTATCACCTTGCCAATGTAGTTGATGACCATTTAATGGAAGTTACTCATGTAATAAGAGCAGAGGAATGGATAGCTTCAACACCTAAACATATTCAGTTGTACAAAGCTTTTGGATGGAATGCACCAGAATTTATTCATATGCCTTTACTTAGAAATGCAGACAGAACTAAAATATCCAAGAGAAAAAATCCTGTATCATTAAACTGGTATAGAGATGAAGGATATCTTAAAGAAGGTATAGTAAACTTCCTAGGACTTATGGGATATTCATTCGGAGAAAATAAAGAAATATTTACATTGGAAGAGTTTAAAGATAACTTTAATATAGATAAAGTATCTCTTGGAGGACCTGTATTTGACCTTGTGAAACTAGGATGGGTAAATAATCAGCATATGAGAATGAAAGATCTTGATGAACTTTCTAAATTAGCTGTTCCTTTCTTCCAACAGCAAGGACATGTGGGAGAAAATGTTTCTGAAAAAGAATATGAAGCTATTGTTAAAATAGTTGGAATATTAAGAGAAAGTGCTCAAACTCTAAAAGAGATTGCAGTAGAAGCAACAGCTTACTATCAGGATGAATTTGAACTTCCAGAAGTAAATGAAGAAATGAATAAAAAAGAGAGAAAAAGTGTAGAAAAATTATGTTCATCTATAGAAGATCCAGTTGGAAAAGAATCTATAAAATTATTTATGGACAAACTTGAGAAATGGGAAAAAGATGAATTTACAGTAGATGAGGCAAAGGATCTATTACATCATACAATGGATGAAATAGGAGAAGGACCAGCAAAAGTATTTATGCCATTGAGAGCAGTAATTACTGGTCAAGCTAGAGGAGCTGACCTTTTCAATGTTCTTTACATAATAGGAAAAGAAAGAACATTAAAAAGAATGAAGACTATGATAGCTAAATACAACGTTCTTTAATATGAAGGATAAAAGGGAAAGAGTTTTACTCTTTCCTTTTTTTGTAATATTTAAGTAAAAGCAGAAATTGTTTTTACATGAAGAGAATTTATGTTATAATATTCTAGGAGCAAATCTTTTTAATAGGAGGATGATCACAAGTTGTTAAAAACAGAATTATTAAAAACTGAGATATTCAGGGATTATAGTGATAAAGATCTGGTTAAAGAGGAAGAGGAAATAAGATTTTCACTTTTAGAAAATCCTCAAAACATAGAAAATTTAAAAAGTTTAGCAGCAATATTATATTATAAAAGAGACTATAATGGAGCAATCAAGTTATACGAGAAGATAGTGAACACGAATCCTGAAAATGCAGATTATGCAGCTTTTTTAGGATATCTTTATTATGAAAATGAAAATTATGAGAATGCTATTGATTATTTCAACAAGTCATTGGAAATAGCACCAGATAATTCATTTGCTCATTTTCTTCTTGGAAATACTTATTCTAGAGCAGGACTTATAAAAGAAGCCATTAACAGCTATGATTTTGCTATATTTTTGGACTTAGATATTTATACTGCACATTTAGACTTTGCAAAAAAATATGAGGCAATAGGTCAGAAGCAAAGAGCATTAAAAGAATATATCATAGCTTATGAAATAGACCCTAGAGAAAAGAGTATTATCAATAAGATAAATGAATTAAAAGCGGATATAGGATCTAAGAAATATTAAAAATTTCTAATAGAAGGAAAAGTGTTTCTTTTCTTTCTATTTTTACTTTTTAATATTTAATTTTTAAAGGAGAAAAAATGATATATAGTGTTTCATTAGTATTTATACTAATAATATTTTTATTTATAGGGATGGCATTTGGATTTAACAGAGCAGTAGCTCTTATTCCAGTTTTGTTTATCCTCTTCTTAATTGTTGCGTTTTTTGGATGGTTTGCAGTAAACTTTTTTTGGCTGATACTTCTTGTAATGCTGATAAATTATATTAAAAATCAAAATCAGCCTAAAGGCACTAAAAAAAGAACGTATTACTATAAGTTTGAAAGAACAGAGGATTTTGATGATTTTTTTCGTCAGGCTGGACAACAAAATGGAGGGTATTCTTATGGGGGAAATTCTGGAAATCCCTTTGGATATGCTGAAGATAAAACAAAATATTATAAAATTTTAGGTGTTAACTCTAATTCAACAAAAGAGGAGATAAAAAAAGCTTATAGAGATCTTGTAAAACAGCATCATCCTGATAGGTTTACCAATGCAAGCGAGGCAGATAAGAAATACCATGAAAATAGAATAAAAGAGATAAATGAGGCTTACGATAAATTGTCAAAAGATTTTTCTTAGCTTGAAATGATTTATAAGCTATGCTATAATTATATGGGTTTAAGTTTAGTAAAAAATTTAACTTATTCTTAACAGACAAAGGAGAAAAAAATGAAACTGAAAACATTGATTCTTGCTGCTGGAAAAGGTACTAGAATGAAGTCAGAACTTCCTAAAGTTATTCATGAGGTAAATGGAATTCCAATGATTTCTAAAATAATCAAAGTTTTAGAGGTTTTAAAACCTGAAGAAAACATACTTATTTTAGGACATAAAAAAGAAGAAGTTTTGAAAGTGGTAGGAGAAGATGCAGACTATGTAGTGCAAACTGAGCAACTTGGAACAGGACATGCAGTGCTGCAAGCAAAAGATAAATTAAAAGACTATGATGGAGATGTAATGGTACTGTGCGGAGATACTCCTCTGTTAAGAGAAGAAACTTTGGAAGAACTTTATAAATTCCATAGAGATACAGATTCAGTGACGACAATACTTACTTCTATCTATGATAATCCATTTGGTTATGGAAGAATAGTGAAAGAAAATGGATTAGTTAAAGCAATAGTTGAAGAAAAAGAGGCAGATACTGAAATTAAGAAAATAAAAGAAGTAAATGCTGGAGTTTACTGTTTCAAAGGAAGAGAACTTTTTGATGCTCTTTCAAAAATAACTAATAACAATGAAAAAGGGGAATATTACCTCACTGATGTAATAGGTATACAAGTAGGAGAAGGGAAAAAAGTACAAAGTTTTGTGTTGAATGACAATATAGAAATATTGGGAGTAAACTCAAAAGTAGAACTTGCTCAGGCTTCAAAAGTATTGAGAGATAGAAAAAATATAGATCTTATGGAAAAAGGGGCTATCCTTATAGATCCATCAGCTGTATATGCAGAAGAAGATGTAGTGGTAGGACGAGATACTGTTATTTATCCTGGAGCAATACTGCAAGGTAAAACAGTAATTGGTGAAAATTGTCAAATTTTAGGAACTACTAGAATAATAGATAGTACTTTAGGAAATGATATCAAAGTGGAAAGTTCTGTAATAGAGGAAAGTATACTGGAAGACGGAGTAACTATGGGACCTTTTGCACATTTGAGACCAAAAAGCCATTTAAAAGAAAAAGTACATGTGGGAAACTTTGTAGAAGTGAAAAAATCTACTCTGGAAAAAGGAGTAAAAGCTGGACATCTAACTTATTTGGGAGATGCTCAGATTGGTGAGGACACAAATATTGGTGCTGGAACTATAACTTGTAATTATGATGGAAAAAACAAGTTTAAAACTGTTATAGGAAAGAATTCTTTTATTGGAAGTGATTCTATGCTGGTAGCTCCAGTAATCATTGGAGAAAATGCTCTGGTAGGAGCAGGATCAGTGATAACTAAGGATGTTCCTGATAACTCATTGGCTGTATCGAGAAGTAAACAAATTATTAAAAATGATTGGAGGAAATAAAAAATGGTTAAATCTGAAAATGTTAAGATTTTTGCTGGGACATCAAATGTGGCTTTGGCTACAAAAATCGCTGAGAGGTATGGACTGCCACTAGGAGAAGCAGAAGTAGTTAGATTTAAAGATGGAGAGGTTTTTGTTAAAATTGATGAAACAGTTAGAGGTAGAGATGTGTTTGTTGTACAATCAACTTCAGAACCTGTTAACGAAAATTTAATGGAACTTTTAATTTTCATCGACGCATTGAAAAGAGCATCTGCAAAAAGTATCACTGTCATCATTCCTTACTATGGATATGCAAGACAAGATAGAAAATCTAGTCCTAGAGAACCAATTACTTCTAAATTAGTAGCAAATTTATTAACAAAATCAGGGGCTAACAGAATTGTTGCCATGGACCTACATGCTGATCAAATACAAGGATTCTTTGACATCCCAGTTGATCATATGCAAGCTTTACCATTAATGGTAAAATATTTCATGAAGAAAGGGCTTTATGGAGATGATGTAGTAGTAGTTTCTCCAGATATTGGTGGAGTAAAAAGAGCTAGAAAATTAGCTGAATGGCTAGATTGTAAAATAGCTATCATCGATAAAAGAAGACCTAAACCAAATATGTCAGAGGTTATGAATCTAATAGGAGAAGTTCAAGGAAAAACTGCTATATTCATAGATGACATGATTGATACAGCTGGAACTATTACAAATGGTGCTGCTGCTATAATTGCAAGAGGAGCAAAGGAAGCTTATGCTTGTTGTACACATGCAGTATTCTCTGATCCTGCTATTGAAAGATTAGCAGAATCTCCTTTAAAAGAAGTTATAGTAACTGACTCTATTGCTTTACCAGAAAGAAAGAAATTAGATAAAATAACTGTTCTTTCAGTTGATGAAATCTTCTCAGAAGCTATTAACAGAATTGTAAATAATCAATCAGTTTCTGAATTGTTTGAAAAAGCTGAAACAAAAAGAAATGTTAAATAATTCACTTACAAAGGTAAAAAAATAATTTTTTCTGATAAAAGCTAGTAGTTTTACTAGCTTTTTATTTGTATATATGATAAAATTATGGATATTTTAATAATGATATGTTAGGTTAGGTGTATAGAATGAACAAAGTAAAATATACTTCTTTAAATGCCAACTATGATGAGATAGGAAGACTATTAAAAGATGGAAATTTAATAATTTATCCTACAGATACGGTGTATGGTGTGGGAGGAATAATAGAATCTGATGAAGCTATAACTAAAGTATATAAAGCTAAAGAAAGAAGTTTTAAATCACCTCTTATTGTTTTAGTAAGTGATGTATCTAAAATAGAAGAAATAGCATATATTGAAGAAAAAAATAGAGAAAAAATAGAAAAACTGATAAAAAAATTCTGGCCTGGAGGACTTACTATTATACTGAATAAAAAAGAGAATGTTCCAGATATAATGGTATCAGGTGGAAAAACAGTAGGAGTCAGAATGCCTGATCTTGATACTGCTTTAAAGATAATTGAAGCAGCTGGAGGATTACTTCCTACTACAAGTGCAAACATATCTGGTGAGGCCACACCAAAAAGCTATGAGGAACTTTCAGAGGCTTTTAAAGAGAGAGTGGAGATATTAGTTGATGGAGGAAAATGCCCAATAGGAAATGCCTCAACTATAATAGATATGAGTGACAAACCAAAGATACTTAGAACAGGAGCCATATCTATTGAAGAGATAGAAAAAATTATTGGAAAATTAAATGGGGAGGAAATAAATTAATGAAAACACAAAGAGTAAATCCAAATGCAATGAATCCTATGCAGATGAATAATATGTCATCTATGATGGGAATGATGAACAGCATTCAAAAAATAGGTAAGGGAAAAAGAAAGTATTCTATTATGCTGGACAAAAATAATAAAAAATTCTTAGCTAAATTTATAGATGAGGTAAAAAAACAATTTGCTTCTTCACCTCTAGGAACACAAGGACAAGGGGTTAGTGACTTTTTTGATTATGTTAAAAAAATGTGTGAAGATAAAAATCAAATGGAACTTAAAGTTAGCTTTGAAGAGTATGAGTTTCTTAAAAAGATGGTAATTGATTCTGTAAAAGGAATGGAATCTATGGAATTTAAATGGTACCAACTTATCAAAAAAGGTATGATAAAAATGATGGTAAAACAATACAGAGAACTTCTGACAAAATTAAAATAAAGTTTGCCTTTATGAAGGGGGAGTAATGAAGAAAGATTACAGTATTGGAGTATTTGACTCTGGAGTTGGAGGCACAACTGTACTAAAGATAATGGCAGAAATATTACCCCATGAAAATATGATATATTATGCTGACAGCGGAAACGCTCCATATGGAAAAAAAACTGTAGAAGAACTGCAAAGTCTATGCTTTAATATAATGGATTTTTTTCTGAAAAATAGATGCAAAGCTGTTGTTATAGCATGCAATACTGCTACAGCTGCCGCTTTAACTGCAATAAAAGAAAGATATGATATACCTGTGATAGGAGTGATAACTCCAGGATCAAAAGCAGCTGCAAATATAAGTAAAAATGGACATATAGCTGTACTAGCAACTCCATTTACTGCTAATTCAAATGCTTATGGAGAGGAAATAAAAAAGTTTGCTAAAAAAGCTTCTGTTTATCAAGAAGGATGCTCTGAACTATGTACTATGATAGAAGAGGGATGGGAAACTTTTGAAGATAGAGGAGAAATTTTAGATGGACATATATCTCAATTTCCAGGATCAGCAGATACATTAGTACTGGGATGTACTCACTATCCTATTATAAGAGAGGATATAGAGAAGTATTTTTCTGGAAAGATAGTTGATCCAGCTAGAGAAACTGTTATTGAACTTATTGAGAGTCTGAGAGATGAAGATATGCTGAATAATTCTAAAGAAAAAGGTAAAATAGAATTCTTTGTTAGTGGAGATAAAGAACAATTCAGAAGGACAGCAGAAAAGTTTTTAGGACTTGAAGTAAAAAAACTTTATCAAATAGAAAAATAATTAAAATAAAAGAAGTATCCTTCAAAAAGATACTTCTTTTTTAATATACTATTATTTATAAGCGTTTCCTATAAGCCCTACAGCTTCTTTAGCTCTCATGATTTTTTCTCTAGCAATAGCTCTTGCTTTTTTAGCTCCCTCATTAAGAACTTCTTGTACATAATCACTGTTTTCCACTAAGTGCTCTCTTCTCTCTCTTGCTTCTCCAAAATATTCAAGGATAGCATTTAAAAGTTCAGTCTTAGCATGACCATAACCAAAGTTTCCAGCAAGGAATTTTTCTTTAAGTTCATTTTGTTTTTCAATAGAAGCAAAAAGAGAATAAAGTTTTGCTATATTATTATTTGGATCTTTTGGTTCTTCTAAAGGAGTAGAATCAGTAACTATACTCATAACTTGTTTTTTTAGTTCTTTTTTAGAAGCGAACATATTTATTGTATTTCCATAAGATTTACTCATTTTTTGTCCATCTGTTCCTGGAATAACTGCAAGATCATCCATTATAAGAGGATCAGGAAGTTTGAAAAGTTCAACTCCATATTGCTGATTAAATTTCATAGCTATATCTCTTGTCATTTCAAGATGCTGTTTTTGGTCTTTTCCAACTGGAACTATATCAGTATCATAAATAAGAATATCAGCAGCCATAAGCACAGGGTAAGTCATAAGTCCAGCATTTGGAGTGAAACCTTTAGCTATTTTATCTTTATATGAATGTCCTCTTTCTAATAATCCTACAGGAGTAACATTTGAAAGAAGCCAAGAAAGCTCAACATGTTCTGGTATATCAGATTGAAGAAAGATAGTAGACTTCTCAGGATCTAATCCAAGAGCAAGATAATCCAATACAATATTGTATGTATTTTCCTTTAAAGATTTTGGATCAGTAAGAGAAGTAAGTGAGTGATAGTCAGCGATAAAGTAGAAACCTTCAAATTCGCCACTGTTTTGATTTTTTACGAACTGGCTGATTGCACCAAAGTAGTTTCCAAGATGAAGGATCCCGCTAGGTTGAATACCAGATAAACTTCTTTTCATAGAAATTCCTCCTAAAACTAAATATATTCTACATAGTACCATATATATAAAAAAAATTCAATAATACAGCTCTTTTTAAAAAAGAAGTAATATAGTATAATGAAGTAGACAAACAGAAAAATAGAAAGAAAATTTTGGAGGGATAATATGGATTATTATGTGGGAATCGATTTAGGTGGAACAAACACTAAAATAGGATTATTGAATATAGAAGGAGATATATTGAAAAGTTCCATAATAAAGACTCTTTCTTCAGAAGGGGTAGACAAAACAATGGAACGAATCTGGAGTGTTATACAGGAACTTGCAAAAGAAACAGATGTAAATATAGAAAATGTAAAAGGAATAGGAATGGGAATTCCTGGACCTGTGGAGGATCAAAGTATAGTTGCATTTTTTGCAAACTTTCCATGGGGAACTAATGTAAATGTAAAAGAGAAACTGGAAAAAATAACAGGAATAGAAACTAAATTAGACAATGATGCTAATATCATAGCATTGGGAGAAGCAAAATATGGAGCTGCAAAGGGAAGTAAAAGCAGTGTAACAGTTGCACTTGGAACAGGTATTGGTGGAGGAATATATGTAAATGGAATGCTTGTATCTGGGTTTAAAGGTGCTGGTGGAGAAATAGGCCACATGAAAATAGTAAAAGATGGAAGAGTATGTGGATGTGGGCAGAAAGGTTGTTTTGAAGCTTATGCTTCAGCTACAGGACTAATAAGAGAAGCTGTGTCAAGACTTACTGTAAATAAGCAGAACCTTCTTTATACTATGATTGAAGGAAACGTAGCAGGACTTGAAGCAAAAGATATATTTGACGCTGCTAAAGAGGGAGATATTTTTTCATTGGATCTTGTAGACTATGAGGCAGAATATTTAGCTATGGGTATAGCTAATATTTTAAATATAATAAATCCTGAAACAATAGTTCTAGGTGGAGGAGTTGCTCTGGCTGGAGATATACTATTGGATCCTCTTAGAAAAAAATTAGAAAAATATGCTCTGCCAGTTACATTGGAGGATTTGAAAATTGTTCAGGGAATATTAGGGAATGAAGCAGGAATAAAAGGAGCAGTAGGACTTTTTTCATAAAAACAAGATAAGTTTATAAAAAAGTTTTTAAATAAGTTTGAATTATTTATCTTTAGTTTACAAAGTTTTCAGAATTTTTATGTAAAGATATTGACAAAGCTTGAATAAAAGATTATATTAATTAGTGAAAGTATAGTTTTAAAATCTTAGTTTCATAAATAAATTGTAAAGTTCTAAAAAAGAACATGAGAACTTTATAAAAACTTAGGAGGTATTTTAGCTATGAAAAAAACAAGTTTAATATTGGGGGCACTATTATTAGTAGCAGGGTTAGCTGGATGTGGAGAGAAAAAAGAAGCAGCTCCTACAGATACAGCAGCAGCACCAAAAGCAGAGAAAAAATTAAGAATAGGTTTTACAGCTTATAAATTTGACGATAACTTTATTGCTCTATACAGAAAAGTTGTATTAGACGAAGCTAAGAAAATAGAAGACAAAGTTGATTTAACAATGGTTGATTCTCAAAACAGCCAACAAACTCAAAATGACCAAATTGATGTAATGCTTTCAAAAGGAACAGATGCATTAGCAGTCAACTTAGTTGACCCAGCAGCTGGACAAACAGTAATGGAAAAAATTAAAGCTGAAAATGTACCAGTTGTATTCTATAATAAAAAACCTGCAAAGGAAGTTTTAGCAGCTTATGATAAAGCTTATTATGTAGGAATCGACCCTAATGCTCAAGGAATAGCTCAAGGGGAACTTATCATGAAAGCTTGGAAAGCTAATCCAGATTTAGACTTAAATAAAGATGGAAAAATCCAATATGTAATGATTAAAGGAGAACCAGGACATCCAGATGCTGAAGCAAGAACTATTTATTCAATCAAAACTTTAAATGATAATGGAATAGAAACTGAAGAATTACATCTAGATGCTGCTATGTGGGATACTGCACAAGCAAAAGATAAAATGGATGCATGGTTATCAGGACCTAATGGAGATAAAATTGAAGTTGTTATCTGTAATAATGATGGAATGGCTTTAGGAGCTATTGAATCAATGAAAGCTGTTGGAAAGAAACTTCCAGTATTTGGAGTAGATGCTTTACCAGAAGCTATTGTTAAGATTGAAGCTGGAGAAATGGCTGGAACTGTTCTTAATGATGCTAAAGGTCAAGGAAAAGCTACTTGGGATATGGTAGTTAATCTAGCAGAAGGAAAAGCTCCAACTGAAGGAACTGAATGGAAATTAGATGAAAAAGAAATTTTAATACCTAGTATTGGAATTGATAAAGATAATGTAGCAGAATTTAAATAAGATAAAATTATATAAATAAATTATTTTGGGAAGAGAAGGGGGATTGTTTTGTAGACACATCTCCCTTTTTCCCAAAAAGGATATAGAAAAGAAAGTTAGTTATAGTGAGGAGACAATATGAAAAATTTAGAATATATGCTAGAAATGGATAATATCTCTAAAGAGTTTCCGGGGGTAAAAGCATTAGATGGGGCTAATTTGAAAGTTAGACCTCACTCTGTTCATGCACTTATGGGTGAGAATGGTGCTGGAAAATCAACTCTGATGAAATGTTTATTTGGAATCTATGAGAAAGATAGTGGAAAGATACTTTTTGAAGGGAAAGAAATAAACTTTACTTCTGCAAAGGAAGCTCTAGATAATGGAGTATCAATGGTTCATCAAGAACTTAATCAAGTACTTCAAAGAAATGTGCTTGATAATATCTGGCTTGGAAGATACCCACAAAAAGGATTTTTTATAGATGAAAAAAAAATGTATAATGACACTAAAAAAATATTTGAAGAACTTGAGATAGATGTAGATCCACGTTCAAAAGTAGCAGACCTAGCTGTTTCAGAAAGACAAATGATAGAAATAGCAAAAGCAGTATCATATAATTCGAAAATAATCGTGATGGACGAACCAACTTCTTCACTTACTGAAAAAGAGGTAGAACATCTGTTTAAAATAATTAATAAATTAAGAGATAGAGGATGCGGAATTGTATATATTTCTCATAAAATGGAAGAGATAAAAGCTATATCTGATGATATAACTATCCTTAGAGATGGTAAATGGATAGCTACAGAATCAGTTGCAGATCTTTCAACTGACCAAATAATAAATATGATGGTAGGAAGAGATTTGACTAATCGTTTTCCTCCAAAAGATAATGTGGTAAAAGAGTGTATTTTAAAGGTTGAAGGACTTACAGCTGCAAAACAGCCATCTATTAATAATATCAGCTTTGAACTTCATAAAGGTGAAATATTGGGAGTAGCTGGACTGGTTGGAGCCAAGAGAACAGATATTGTAGAAACAATATTTGGTATAAGAGAAAAAGCAGCAGGAAATATATTTTTAAATGGAAAGGAAGTTAAAAATAAGACTCCTAATGAAGCAATAGAAAATGGATTTGCTTTAGTAACAGAGGAACGTAGAGCTACAGGTATATACAGTATGCTGAATGTAGGTTTCAACTCAACTATTTCAAATCTTGATAGATATTTAAGTAAATTCCGTTTATTAAGTGATAAGGGGATTAAAAAAGATACTCAATGGGTAATTGACAGTATGAGAGTAAAAACACCTTCTCAATCAACAAGTATAGGTTCTTTGTCTGGAGGAAATCAGCAGAAAGTAATATTAGGAAGATGGCTTTTAACAGAGCCAGATGTACTTATGCTGGATGAACCTACAAGAGGAATAGATGTTTTGGCAAAGTTTGAAATTTATCAGCTTATGATTGAACTTGCTAAAAAAGATAAAGGTATTATTATGATTTCTTCTGAAATGCCAGAACTTCTGGGAGTAACAGACAGAATACTTGTTATGAGTAATGGTAGAGTTGCAGGGATAGTAAAAACATCTGAAACAACCCAGGAAGAAATAATGACTTTATCAGCAAAATATCTATAGAAAAAAAGGGAGAAAAAAATGAATATACGTACAAAAGATGGAAAAATTGATTTTAAAAAATTATTTATACAAAGTGGACTTTATCTTGTTCTTTTCTTAATGCTGATTTTAATAATAGCTAAAGAACCTTCGTTTTTAAGTATAAGAAATTTTAAGAATATTCTTACTCAATCATCAGTTAGAGCAATTATAGCTCTTGGAGTTGCTGGATTGATTGTAACTCAAGGTACTGACCTTTCAGTAGGTAGACAGGTAGGATTTTCAGCTGTTATCTCTGCAACATTGCTGCAGGCCACTACCAATGTAAATAAAGTATTTCCTAATTTAGAGGAATTCCCAGTTATTGGAGCAATTCTAATTGTAATGGTTGTAGGTATGATAATTGGATCAATAAATGGTCTTATAGTTGCAAAACTTAATGTTCATCCCTTTATTGCTACTTTGGGAATGATGACTATTGTTTATGGAATCAATTCATTATATTATGACTATGTTGGTGCTTCTCCAATATCAGGATTCAGTAAAAGTTACAGTTCATTTGCACAGGGATATATAGGAACTCCAAGTTTTAATATGTCTTATCTTATTATATATGCTGCAATTGCTACTGTAATAATGTGGATATTGTGGAATAAAACAAAATTTGGAAAAAATGTTTTTGCCGTTGGTGGAAATCCAGAAGCAGCAAAAGTATCTGGAGTAAATGTAGCTTGGACACTTGTAAAAATATATGCCCTATCAGGAATGTATTATGCTTTTGGTGGATTGCTTGAGGCTGGACGTATTGGATCAGCAACAAACAATTTAGGAAATATGTATGAAATGGATGCAATTGCAGCCTGTGTTATTGGTGGAGTTTCATTTTATGGAGGAGTTGGAAAGATATCTGGGGTAATAACAGGAGTTATCATCCTTACTGTTATCAACTATGGTTTGACTTATGTAGGAGTAAGTCCATACTGGCAATATATCATAAAAGGTATGATAATTGTAGCTGCTGTGGCATTTGATGCTATCAAATACTCTAAGAAAAAATAGTTGAAACATTATAATATACAGAGAAAATAAATTTTGAGCCTGGCTTGTAGAAGTCAGGCTTTTTTTACAGATATCTTCCATCCTCACATTGACAAAATGTCGAATCTACAATATAATTATATAGACATAAAAGCATATAATCAACAAGTATATAGACTAATAATATAACTATAACGACTAAGGAGTGAAAATGCAGTGTACTAAGATACTAACTGATAAAAATAATGAAGAACTTGCTGTACATGGAAATTATGAATTTCCCTGTGCTGTGTATTTTTCAGATGTATCTAAATATACAGCTGGAGAGATAGCATGGCACTGGCATAAAGAAATAGAGATAATAACTATATACAAAGGGACACTCTATATTGAGATAGAAAATAAAAAGTTTACTCTTAAAAAGGGAGAAAGTCTTTTTATAAATTCAGAAGAGATGCATTTTATGAGAATGGATGCAAGAGAGGAATGTAGAATAATATCTTTTGTATTTGATAAAGTGCTGATATGTGGAGAAAAGGGGAGTAAGATAGATCAGAAATACATAATACCTCTTATTAACTGCAAGGAGCTTTCAGCATTGGAGCTAACAGAAGAGGATTCTCAGAAACTCATACAAGGATATTTTTCCTATGCTGATGAAATATTAGGCTATGAAATAGTAATAAGAAATGTACTAAGTGAAATACTATTGAATATAGTGAGAGAAAATCAGGAGCTTTTAGAAAAATCCAATGGGAGTAATAATACAGACAGAGAACGAATGAAGTATATGCTGACTTTTATACATAAAAATTACTCTGAAGATATAAGTCTTGGAGATATAGCAAAGGAAGCATTTATAGGAGAAAGGGAAGCATTGAGATGTTTTGCAAGAACAATAGGAACATCACCAATAGAATATCTACAGAAATATCGGATATATACAGCAGCAGAACTCCTTAGAAAAAGTGAACTTCCAGTAACAGAGATATGCTTGCAGGCTGGATTTAATAGTCCAGGCTACTTTTCAAAAGTATTTTGCAGAATGCTGGGAATGACTCCAAGAGAATACAGAAAAAATAAATTAAATTTAGATATAAAAAACAAGATTTTTTTATTAGATGACAAATAAATAATTTTTATTGAATATACCTTATCTGTTGAATGTGAACAGCAGATTGAGGTATATTTTTTTATGCCATTTTTGTGCAGAGATTGAGAGGAATTATAATTTATATTATGCTAAACTTTATTTACTATCGATAGAAATTAGTTAAAGGAGCAATCTATGGAAATAATTCAGATAAATAATCTTATAAAAAATTATAAAAACAGAGAGAAAGTATTAGATATAGAAAAACTTATAATTAAACAGGGAGAAATTTTTTCACTTTTAGGACCTAATGGAGCTGGGAAATCAACTTTGATAAATATATTGACCACTTATTTAAATTATAATGGTGGTGAAGTGAAAATATCAGGAAAAGATTTAAGAAAAGAGAGTCAGGAAATAAGAAAAGAAATAGCTTGTGTAGCACAAAATATATCTATTGATGAACATCTTTCTTTAGAGGAAAATTTAATTTTTCAAGGGGAATTGTATGGAATAGCAAAAAATGAACTTAAAAACAGAGTAGAAATATTCATACATGAATTTGACTTGGAAGAATATAGAGAATATCCAGTTTCTACATATTCAGGAGGGGTAAAAAGAAGATTGGATATTGCTGTGAATATGATATCATATCCTAAAATATTATTTTTAGATGAACCAACAGTGGGAATAGATATACATTCAAGAAAATCTATATGGAAAATGATGAGAAGAATAAAAGAAAAATATGGTGCAACTATTTTTTTAACGACACATTACCTTGAAGAAGCTCAGGAATTAAGTGATTATATATGTATATTAAAAAATGGAAATATAGCAGCTCAGGGAACTATTGATAGTTTAGGAAAATACATAAATCAAAAGATTGTAAAGATAGGATTTGAAAATGAAGAAATTGCTGAATATGTAAAAGAAAAAATTTTTGAGAGAGATGATATAGAGTTAAAAAAAGATGAACTTTATTTAAAAATAAATAATCAGAGTGAAATTACCCATTTAAATAAGATTTTATTGGATAACAAAATAAACTTTGTATATTTTGGGTTATTAAAACCAGATTTAGAAGAAATTTTTTTGAATATTATGAAGGAAAGTAAAGAGGGTGAAAAAATATGGCTCTAGGAACAATTTTCAGAAGAAATTTAAAGTGGCGTATCCAGAATCCAATAACTATAATAATGAGTATCCTACAACCTATGTTATGGCTTATTTTTTATAGCAAAGCAGCTGAAATGACCATGAAAGGAGAGACAGGAGGAAATTATATTGAATTTATACTTCCAGGAATATTAGTGCTTGTTATTTTTTCAAGTTCAGGGAGTAGTGAGATAAGTAACTATATAACTAAAAAGAATGGAAGTTTTTACAGAATATTAATATCACCTGTAAAAAGAAGTGATATTATTTTAGGATATCTTCTTGAAACTATTACTGTTTCTTTTTTAGAAATTGGGATATTGATTGCAATTTCAGCTTTTTCATCTATCTATATAAGAAGTGGAATAAAAGGAATAATTGTAATTATAATTCTTCTCTTTTTAACTGCTTTCTTTACAGCAGGGGTATCATATTTTTTAAGTCTTCTTCTCCCAAATGAAGATGCTTTTTTTACAGTAATCAATACTTTAGTTCTTCCAGTATTTTTTATAAGTACAGCACTTTTTCCATTAAAAAATATGACAGGAAATTTTAGAACAGCAGTACTCATGAATCCATTTACTCATATAATAGAAAATATAAGAAATCTTATGATGAATCAATATATTTGCTGGAAAGAAGTAATATTTACAGGAGGAATATTTTTTATACTGTGCTGTATAATTTTTGGAGCAATATTGAGTAAACTAAAAGGTGATAAAAAAGTATAGGGAGAATTTTTTTATAATGTTATGATAGAAAGAAAGGAGAAATATGATGGAATGGATAGAAAGACTCAATGAAGCTGTTGAATATATAGAAATGAATCTTGAAAATAAAATAGATTATACTAAAGCTTCTAAAATAGCCTGCTGTTCTGTCTATCATTTTCAGAGAATGTTTTCATATATTGCAGGGGTAACATTGGGAGAATATATCAGAAGAAGAAAAATGACAAAAGCTGCTTTTGAGCTCCAAAGAAGTGATATAAAGATACTGGAACTTTCAGCTAAATATGGATATGATTCACCAACTTCTTTCAGTAGAGCTTTTCAAAGTATACATAAAATTTCTCCCTCTATTGCTAGAAATAAAAATATAACATTAAAAACATATCCTAAATTAACATTTTCACTTTCAGTTAAAGGAGAAGAGGAATTAGAGTACTATATAACTGAAAAAGATTCTCTTGATATATTAGGAATTGGAAAAAAGATTGAATTGGATATGGAGAAAAATTTTTCTGAAATTCCTGATTTCTGGAATGAAAATATAAAAAATAAAAATATAGAAAAATTATTAAAATATAATGCAAAGGATAAAAATATCCTTGGAGTTTCATTATATAACAATAAGGAAGTTTGGTACTATATAGCTGTCTTTAATGATAGAGAAGGTGAAGATGGTATGGAAAGGCATAAAATACCTGGAGGAACATGGGCAGTTTTTAGATGTTCATCTCCTTTTTTAGAAAATTCACAGAAAATTTACAGAAGATTCTATACTGAGTGGCTTCCATATTCAGGATATACTTATGGTGAGACTGCAGATATAGAAATTTATCCTGACAGCAATGAAAAGGATATGGAAATATGGTTTTCTATAAAATAAAAAAAATATTGTACTTTAAAAAAAAATATGATATACTCATTAAGTAAAAAATATTTACAAATAAAAAAAATATCCAAAGAAAAACGTGCAATTTTTCTTTAAAATAAAAGACGATTTTTTTTTCGTCTTTTTTTGATTATTGAAAATAAAATTACTTTATGGAGGATATTTATGAAAGAAACTAAGTACATATTTGTAACAGGCGGAGTAGTATCATCATTAGGAAAAGGGATAACAGCATCTTCATTAGGTAGACTGCTTAGAGAAAGAGGATATAATGTAACTATTCAAAAATTTGATCCATATATTAATATTGATCCAGGAACAATGAACCCATATGAACATGGAGAGGTTTTTGTAACTGATGATGGAGCTGAAACAGATTTAGATTTGGGACATTATGAAAGATTTATTGATCAGAATCTTACAAAATATAATAATATAACAACAGGAAAAATATATCAGTCAGTTATAAACAAAGAGAGAAAAGGGGAATATTTAGGTAAAACAGTTCAGATAATTCCTCATATTACAAATGAGATAAAATCAAAAATAGAGATAGTAGGAAAAGCTAATGGTTCAGATATAGTTATAACAGAAATAGGAGGAACAGTAGGAGATATTGAATCTACTCCATTTCTGGAAGCAATAAGACAATTCAGATATGATGTAGGGAGAGAAAATGTTATCTATATTCATGTGACGCTTCTTCCTTACTTAAAAGCAGCAGGAGAATTAAAAACTAAGCCTTCTCAGCACTCAGTAAAAGAACTTATGGGACTTGGAATAAGACCTGATATTCTTGTGTGCAGAACAGAGCATCCTATTAGTGATGATATAAGAAGAAAACTTTCAATGTTTTGTGACATAGATATAGATGCAGTAATAGAAGCACAAGATGCTGGAACTATATATGAACTTCCTCTTGTGATGGAAGAAAAGGGACTGGCAAAAACAGCTTGTAAAAAATTAGGAATAGAAGACAGAGAGATTGATCTTACACCTTGGAAAGAAGTTGTAGATAAAATAAAAAATCCAAAGGAAAGAATAAAATTAGCAGTAGTAGGAAAATATGTTGAATTAAAGGATGCCTATATCAGTGTAAATGAAGCTATAGAAAATGCAGCATATGCTCAAGGGTACAAAGCTGAAATTGACTATATTCAGGCGGAAAATCTTGATATGAAAAGACTAGAGGGATATAACGGGATACTTGTTCCAGGTGGATTTGGGAGCAGAGGAATCGAAGGGAAAATGGAGGCAATAAAATTTGCCAGAGAGAATAAAATTCCTTTTCTTGGAATATGTCTGGGAATGCAGCTTGCAGTAATTGAGTTTGCCAGAAATGTAATGGGAATGTCTGGAGCAAATTCTACAGAATTTGATAAGGATACTAAATATCCAGTAATAGATATTATGATTGATCAAAAAAATATAGAAAACATGGGTGGAACAATGAGATTAGGTGCATATCCATGTGTACTTAAAGAGGGGACACTTGCAAAAGAATTGTATAGTGAAGAGCTGATACATGAAAGACATAGACACAGATTTGAATTTAATAATAAATTTAAAGATGAGATACAAAAGGCAGGACTTTTAATATCAGGGAATTCTCCTGATGGAACACTTGCAGAGATAGTGGAGCTTTCAAAAGAAGTTCATCCATTCTTTATAGCAGGGCAATTTCATCCAGAATTTAAAACAAGACCAAATAATCCTCATCCATTATTCAAGGGATTTGTAGAGGCGATATATAAAAAACAATATAACAAATAAAAAATATAAACATATTAGGAGGCTATCTCATAAGCAGAAGAATGTTTTAAAAATTTTATCTGCTTATTTGATAGTTTTTTTTATGAAATGGTTCTGATTTTAGGATTATACTTTGTAAAGAAAATATAGCTAATATCAGTATTTTATGATAAAATAAAGGGAAGTCTTAAAGAACAGGTGATTAAATATGTTTTTGCCTACAACAATGGAAGAGGTAAGGAAATTAGGATGGGATTCTTTAGATATAATATTAATATCTGGAGATACATATATAGATTCTTCCTATAATGGAAGTGCACTGATAGGAAAGTGGTTATATAAGTATGGATTTAAAGTTGGAATAATAGCTCAGCCAGATATCAACAGTGACAAGGATATCACAAGACTGGGAGAGCCTAATTTATACTGGGCAGTTTCAGCAGGGTGTGTAGATTCCATGGTAGCTAACTATACAGCAACAAAAAAGAAAAGGAAAAGTGATGATTTTACTCCAGGGGGAGAAAATACAAGAAGACCAGACAGGGCTTCTATTATGTATACTAACCTTATAAAAAGATTTTTTAAAAATGGAAATGCTCCTATAGTTTTAGGAGGAATCGAAGCAAGTTTGAGAAGAATCACTCATTATGATTACTGGAGCAATAATTTGAGAAGACCTTTGATATTTGATGCAAAGGCAGATATTCTTTCTTATGGAATGGGAGAAAAATCTATGCTAGCTCTGGCTCAGGCACTGAAAGGTGGAAGAGAATGGAGAAACATAAGAGGATTAAGTTATATAGCTAAAGAAAAAAAGGACAGCTATTTGGAGCTGCCATCTTTTGAAGAGTGTGTGAAGGACAAGAAGGAGTTTGCAAAAGCTTTTGATATATTCTATCACAACTGCGATCCAATTACGGCTAAAGGATTATGTCAGCCTTGTGGGGACAGATATTTGATACAGAATCCTCCATGTGAAAATTTTACTTCTGAGGAACTGGACAGTATTTATTCTATGGACTTTGAAAGAGATGTACATCCTTATTATAAAGCTATGGGAGAAGTGAGAGCTCTGGATACTATTAGAACTTCTGTGACTACTCATAGAGGATGCTATGGAGAATGTAATTTCTGTGCAATAGCTATTCATCAAGGAAGAACAGTTATATCAAGAAGTCAGGATTCTATTGTGGAAGAGGTAAAAGAGATAGCCTCTGCTCCTAAATTTAAAGGATACATAGCAGATGTAGGAGGACCTACTGCTAATATGTATGATGTAGAATGCAGCAAGAAATTGAAGCTGGGAGCCTGTCAGGATAGAAGATGCCTCTATCCACAGAAATGTCCAGCATTGAAAATAGATCATAACAATCAGGTAGAACTTTTAGATAAATTAAAAAATATTGATAAAATAAAAAAAATATTTATTGCATCTGGAATAAGATATGATATGATTTTAGATGATAAAAGAAATGGACAGATCTATCTTGAAGAAATAATCAAAGATCATGTATCTGGACAGATGAAAATAGCTCCTGAACATACAGAGGACAAAGTTTTAGCTCTTATGGGTAAACAGGGAAAAGCTCCTTTGAAGGAATTCAAAGAAAAATTCTATAAGATAAACAGTAAATTGGGAAAAAAACAGTTTTTAACTTATTATTTGATAGCGGCTCATCCAGGGTGTGATGAAAAAGATATGCTTGATCTGAGAAGATTTGCCTCATCTGAACTAAGGATAAATCCAGAACAGGTACAGGTATTTACCCCTACACCGTCTACATATTCTACACTTATGTACTATACAGAAATAAATCCTTTTACAAATAAGAAACTTTTTGTAGAAAAAGATAATGGAAAGAAGCAAAAACAAAAGGATATTTTAATTCCTAGAGAAAATAATAATAAGAGAAGATAAATAATTTTAATTAAATAGGGAGGTATATAATGAAGCCTATTGTTGCAATCGTTGGAAGACCAAATGTTGGAAAATCGACACTTTTCAATAATCTGGTAGGAGACAGAATAGCTATAGTTGATGACATGCCAGGTGTTACAAGAGACAGACTATATAGAGAGACAGAATGGAATGGAGTGGAATTTGTTGTTGTAGATACTGGAGGTCTTGAGCCAAGAAACAACGAATTTATGATGACAAAAATAAAGGAACAGGCAGAAGTTGCTATGAATGAAGCTGATGTTATCCTTTTTGTAGTTGATGGAAAATCAGGAGTTAACCCTCTTGATGAAGAGATAGCATATATCCTTAGAAAAAAACAGAAGCCTATTATTTTATGTGTAAATAAGATAGATAATTTCCTTCAGCAACAAGATGATGTTTATGATTTCTGGGGACTTGGATTTGAACACCTTATCCCAGTTTCAGGAGCACACAAGGTAAACCTTGGAGATATGCTGGATATGGTAACTGAAATGATAGAAAAAATCGACTTGCCAGAAGAGGAAGAAGATGTATTGAAACTTGCTATCATCGGGAAGCCAAATGCTGGAAAATCTTCACTGGTAAACAGATTATCAGGAGAAGAGAGAACTATTGTAAGTGATATAGCAGGAACTACAAGAGATGCTATTGACACTATAGTTCAATACAAAGATAACAAATACATGATAATAGATACTGCTGGTATCAGAAGAAAATCAAAAGTAGAAGAAAGCCTTGAATACTATTCTGTATTGAGAGCTATTAAAACTATAAAGAGAGCAGATGTATGTATCCTTATGCTTGATGGTAAAGAGGGACTTACTGAGCAGGACAAAAGAATAGCAGGAATAGCTGCTGAAGAATTGAAGCCAATAGTTGTAGTAGTTAACAAATGGGACTTGGTAGATAAGAATAAAGTATCTATGAAGAGTATGAAAGAGGAACTTTATGCTGAGCTTCCTTTCTTATCATATGCTCCAATAGAGTTTGTTTCAGCTCTTACAGGACAAAGAACTACAAAAATACTTGAAATATCAGATACAATCTATGAAGAATATACTAAGAGAATATCTACTGGTATCTTGAATACAGTATTAAAAGACGCAGTATTGATGAACAATCCACCTACTAGAAAAGGTAGAGTAGTTAAAATCAATTATGCTACACAAGTTTCAAGCGCACCACCAAAATTTGTATTATTCTGTAACTATCCAGAACTTATACACTTCTCATATGCTAGATATATTGAGAATAAATTCAGAGAGGCATTTGGATTTGATGGATCACCTATCCTTATCAGCTTTGAAAAGAAAAATGCAGAAAAAGACTAGAAATAAAAAAAGCTCCCTTGGTCTATCCAAAGGAGCTTTTATATTATCTTTTAGGTACTATTTCTATCCAGTATCCATCAGGATCAGTTACAAAATAGATTCCCATAGTAGGATTTTCAAAAGCTATACATCCCATCTCTTTATGTTTTTTATAGGCAGCATCATAATCATCAGTAACTAAAGCTAAGTGAAATTCCTCATCTCCAAGATCATAAGGCTCTTCCCTATCTCTCATCCAAGTCAGTTCCAAAGAGAAGTTAGTTTTTCCATCTCCTAAATATACAAGGATAAAACTTCCATCTTCTGCTTCTTTTCTTCTTACTTCTTTAAGTCCAAGAGCTTCTTCATAGAATTTTAAACTTCTAGGCAGATTAAAAATATTAAAATTAAAGTGGTTAAATGTAAAGTTCATATATTACCTCCTGAGAAAATTATCGTATATATTTAGAGTATATCAAATGAACAGTATTGTCAATTAAAAAGAGAATGAACAAAAATATAATCCAACTTTTTATTCATCCTCTTTAAATTTTAAATGCTGTGTTTTTCTAAAAATTCATTGATTCTCTCTATGATGCTCTCTTCTCCAAATCCACCAGCTTTAGTAATAACATTTATAGCAGTATCTTTTCCTACTGCTCTAGTAAATACTACACCTGGGAAGATTTCACTCACAGGGATTATATATTGACATCCTATATTTTTCAGGATACCCATAAGAGTATCTCCGCCAAAAATTATCAGATTTCTTATCTCATGTTCTCTTATCAAGTCAGAAACAAGCTGCCCTGTACTGTTTGCTATATTAGAAGTTAAATCTTCCATAGAAATACTATTTTTCTCTGTATATTCAATAGCTTTTTTTATTACATCTTCTGAATCAGAAGTTCTTAAAAGGAACTTTTTATTATTGTTAATTTTTTCCTTAAAATATTCTTTATCAGTTATATAATTGTCAGAGTTTTTATAATCTTCTGAAATTATATTGCTAAACTTCAAGCTATCTGAACAATATCCAATTTTTTCTGCATATTTACACTGTTTAAGAGAAGTAATATTTACACTTCCACATACAAAAAGAATTCTGTCATCTTCTAAAATAATCTCTTCTTTTTTAGTATCACTCTCGATATAGTGTGTAAGGATTTCTGCAAATCCAGCATTTCCAATAGTATAGTTCAATTTGTTTTTATTATACAGAACTTTTCCAATATTTTCCATGTCCTCCATATTTTCAGAATCAAAAATATAGATATGTTTTTCTTTATCATCTAGTGGAGAAAATTCCTCGTTGATATCTTTTAATTTTACATTTATATCTGACTGCTTTTTTATTATGTCAGGAATAAAGCTATCTGTTACAGGATTCAGTATATCCATAGCAAATTGAGTTTCTGCTAATTTTACATTATTTACATAGAGTACACCATCTTTTACAGTTCTCTTTCCTGATGGGAAAGCTGGTATAAATGAAACCTCATTAATATTCAACCCCTCCATAAATCCTTCTATTTCACTTCCTAGATTCCCTCTCAAAGTGGAATCAGTTTTCTTGTAGAAGAATCTTATTTCTTTTTTATTAAATTTAGAAAGGATAGATTTTACTCTTTCCTTAGCTTCAGCAGCAGGAATATGTCTGCTTTCAGTGTCAACGACTACTACATCAGCTTCTTTGCAGATATCTTCGAAGTTGAAGTTTAAGTCAGTTGTAACAATGGTAGACATATTTTTTTTAGAAAACTGAACCCCTGTATCTAAAGCACCAGTTAAATCATCAGCAATAATTACAAGCTTTATCATAAGAACTCCTTATTGATTATTTCATTCCTTTTGCAGCATTTGCTTCAAGAACTTTTTTAATAGCTTCTACTCCAGCTTCTGGAACTTGACAGAAAGGTTTTCTGCATTTTCCAACAGGGAATCCAAGAAGAGATACAGCTGTTTTTACAATTGTATTTGGGTTTCCAAATTTAAAACAATCTCTGAAAGAACGAATACTATCTTGAATTTCTCTAGCTTTTTCTAAATCTCCAGCTACAAAAGTATCATAGATAGAAGCCAGTGTAGAAGGGAAAACGTTGGCACAACCAGCTATTCCTCCTCTTCCTCCAGCTAAAAGACACCATAAGATAAGAGAGTCATTTCCTGACAGTACAGCAAAATCTTTTCTGTATCTTGTTTTTTCTATATATTGAAGCATATTATCAAAGTTTCCGCTGCTGTCTTTTACTCCAACTATGTTTGGAATTTTACTTAATTTTTCAACTGTAGCAGGAGCTAAGGCATTTCCTGTTCTTGCTGGGATATTGTATAAAACTATTGGAAGATCTACAGCTTCAGCCACTTCTCTATAGTGCTCATAAAGTTCATCTTGAGATGCAGCAGCAAATGATGGAGTGATGATAGAAAGAACATCTATTCCTATCTCTTTAGCTTTTAGAGATAATTCTATCGTTTCTTTTGTACTTACACAGCCAGTTCCACCATACACAGGAACTCTTCCTTTTGCTTCATCTACTACTATTTTCAAAACCTGTTCTTTTTCTTCACGGCTTAATATGTAAGCTTCTCCATTTGTTCCAAGAGGAAATAATGCATGTATTCCTGATTTGATTTGATGATTTACTTGATTTCTCAATTCTTTTTCATTTATTGTTTCGTCAGCATTCATAGGAGTTAATAGAGGTACTATAACTCCTTTTATTTCTACATTTTTCATTTATATTTTCCCCCTCGATTAAATAGTGATTTCTTTTTCAAATTTTTTAGATTCTTCTGGATAATCCAGTCTCATGTGAGTTCCTCTGCTCTCTTTACGTTCAGAAGCAGCTTTCAGCATGAAGTAAATAGACTCCGCTATTTGTAAAGTTTCTGTATCCTTAGCTAATTCATCTTTTTCCAAGATATCAGCAATTATTTTCTTAGCATCTTCCAATATTTTTCCATCTCTGTATATTCCCAAAGCTTTAACAGCTATTTCTTTTATTTGAGGAACATACTTGTTATATATCTCTTTGTCTGTATTGTATTCAATAGGAAACTCTTTTTTTGTTTCTGTTTTGTTTGCAGCAGCTTTAACAACTGCCTGTCCGCAAAGCAATCCTGAAAGAACTGCCTGACTGGCTGCATTTCCAGCACAACGACAAGCTCCATGAAGTCCTCCACAAGCTTCACCGATAGCATAGAATCCCTTAACTGTAGATTCATAATTACTATCCACTTTGATTCCACCAGAGAAACTGTGAGCCATAGGGCTTACTTCTAGTAATTGTTCATTAAGGTCTACTCCATTTTCCATCAAACGATCAAAGAACCATGGATAAGCTTTCAGCACTTCTCTATCTATATGTCTTAAATCAACATAAACTCCTCCATGCTCACTTCCATTTCCTAGATTAACTTCCTTCCATATCTGTTTATTCAGCAACGTCTTAGGTGAACCAGCCTCTCCCTGTGGTCTTACTTTAAGAAGGAATCTATCCCCTTTTGAATTTAGCAGATGAGCTCCCTCTCCAAGCATAGCAGTAGGGCAAGGTTCTCCAACTGCTCCAGGAGGATATGCTACAACCATAGGTTCATATTCCAAGAACTCTACATCTATTAAATCTGCTCCAGCTTCCTTAGCTATTGACAGAGTATTTCCTTTGATATCCATTGGATAAGTAGAAGAACCAAATAGATTTCCTACACCACCCCATGCAGCTATGACAGTTTCAGAATAAACATTTTCTAAATTTCCGTTTTTATCTTTAACTGTGATTCCATAGACCTTATTTTTCTCACTTAGAACTTTTACACATTCATATCCTTCATAGAATTTAACTCCTTTTTCTTTTAAAGAAGCTATTAATTTATCAACAATTTCTACTCCTATTAACTCTTTAGTAGAACATAGTGATCTTGGGAATGTGTGTCCAGATACATGTCTAAGTTTTGTAGTTCCATCAGGATTCTTAGCAAATTCTATTCCCCATCTAGTAAGGAGGTCATATCCGTTCATTGTATTTTCAGCCATTTCATCTACAAGCTTTCTATTGGCTACTCTATAACCAGCATTAAACATATCATCTGCATATTTTTCTATAGTATCTCCATAAGGATTATCAGGTAAAACAAAATTTATTGCAGCAATAACTGGACTTCCTCCATATCCCTTAGTATAAATTGCAATATCTCTTATACCAAGTTCATACATTCTTGCTGCTGATGCCAGAGCCGCTAACCCCATCCCAGCAATAACAACTTCATGATGTGTATATTCCATATTTATATCCCCTTTTTTATTATTTTGGTAATTTTAAAACAAGCTTTTTATATCTTGTTGAGAACTCTGTATGTCTTACTGCTTTATGCCCATCATGTGGGAAGCAGATATAGAACATTCCTGGAGTTATTTTCATTCTGTTTTCCAGACTGCCATTCTTGTAATAAGTAGCGTCTTTTGTTTCGTTATATGGTTCTGGATCAAATAATTCTTTATGCTCAGCCCATGCAAGGACTTCAGACCCTTCTAAAAGAATCTGAATGTCTATATATTTGTCATGAGTTTCGAAATTTCCTTCTGCAATTCCTTTAGTAACGCCCTCTTGAACCATGAAGAATCCCCAGTCATATTCATATCTTCCAGTTTCAAAAGTTTTAAATTCTCCTAATGTTTTAACTGCCGCAGAAAGATTTTTTACCATTCCTTCATAAAATGATATATTTTCTATTTTATCTATTATCATTTAATTACTCCTTATGCTTCTACTGGAACTTTTTTCTTTTTAAGAAGACCAGTTGTAATGATGTATACTCCAATAACTAATCCAATTATATCTGTTATAGTTTCTGGGGCTATCATGCAGAGAGCACCAATAAAGAGGATTCCTCTGTTGAACTTGTTTAGTGGTGCTACCATATATCCTGAAATTGCTCCTGCAAGAAGATATGTTCCAAAGAACAAGATAGCTGTAGCTTTAGCAATTTCTGCTGGAGTTCCCATTAACAGAAGTTCAGGATTGTAAACAAATACAAATGGTACTAAGAAAGCAACCAGTGCATACATAAATCCTGTGAATCCTGTTTTCAAAGAATCGGCACCAGCTATTCCTGCTGCTGTATATGAAGCAAGACATACTGGAGGAGTAATTTGAGCCATTATTCCAAAGTAGAATACGAACATATTTGCAGATAATGGATTTACATTAAGTTTTATTAATACAGGTACAAAAAGTATGTTTGATACAAGGTAAGCAGCAACTGTAGGAAGAGCCATACCAAGAAGCATACATCCAAACATTGCTATTATAAGAGCTATACTTAAATGAGAAGTACCTATTTTAGCAATTATATTAGAGAATCTTGTAGCAAGTCCTGATTGTATAACAACACCAATGATTATTCCACAAGCAGCAGTAGGAATAGCAATATTAGAAGCTTGCTTTACACCATCTACAGCAGTATTGGCTGTTGTAGCAAGAGCCTGATAATATTTTCCCCCTTTGTAGAACTTACTGAATAAGTTACAAAGCAGAACTGCAAATATACCAACCATTCCACTTCTCATCAATGATTTTCCTGAGATGATGTATATAACAAGAACAATAGCAGGAATTATCATATAGACTCTCTCAAGAAGAGGATCTTTTATTTCAATAGTCACAGCTTCTTTATCAGAATCAATAGCTTCTTTTTTAGCCATGAATGTAACAAGAAAGAATACTGACCCATAATATGCAAGAGCTGGAATAATTGCTGCAAAAGCTACTGTTTTATATGGAACTCCAAGCATTTCTGCCATGATGAAAGCTCCTACTCCCATGATTGGAGGCATAATCTGTCCACCTGTAGAAGCAACAGCTTCAATAGCTCCAGCCTGATGAGGTTCATATCCTACTTTTTTCATCATAGGGATAGTCATAACTCCAGTAGTTGATACATTGGCAACAGCACTTCCAGATATCATTCCCATAAGTCCAGAAGAGATGATGGCAGCTTTCGCTGGTCCACCAGCACTTTTATTAGAGAATTTCATACCGAAATCTATAAGCAGCTGACCTCCACCACATTGAGAGAAGAATGCTCCAAATAGAATAAAGTAGAATAAGCTTGTTGCTGAAGTATATAGAGGTGTTCCAAATATTCCTCCAGAACCAAGCATCATTGTTTCAGTAAAGCTTCTCATATTTGTACCTTTGAAATACAATATTCCTGGGCAGTACATTCCAAGCCAGTCATATATTATAAATAGAAGTATAAATATGAAAAGAATTTTTCCAAGAGTTCTACGAACAGCTTCCAGCAGGATTATTATACAGATAACAGTTGCTGCTTTGTCCAGAGCAGTAACAATATCTACATATTGTACTCTGATACTAAGACGAGGAAACTCAACTATTGTATAGTAAAGAAGAAAGATGATACCAGCAAAAAATGGGATATCCAACAATTTCATCCATTTTTTTCCAGAATTTTTGTCAGCAGGATTCACTATAAAAATAACTAAAAGGGCCAAAATCAAGTGCATTGGATTTTGAAGCATAGGGTCCAACGGTTTTATCAAAGCTAAATATAACTGGAATCCAATGAAAATGACAACAATTGTATTTAGAATATAATTTCGTATACTATTAGAACTTTTTTCCATTTTATCTCCTTTTTATATAAGGGTGATCAAAGATCACCCTTAGTATTATCACATTCAGTTAAAGTTAATTTTATTTTAAGTATCCTTTTTCTTTGTAGCATCTCTCTGCACCTGGATGTAATTTAACTCCAGTTTGTGCAGGAGTTCCTGCTGTTGCAGGATTAAAGTAAGATAGAGCTGCAAGTTGAGAAGCAAGTTCATCTTTTCCTTCACAAAGAGATTTAGCTAAACTGTAAGCTGTATCATTATCCATATTTTTATGAACAAGAATAACTTGTTGAGAACCAACAGATTTAATAACATTTGTTTGTCCATTCCATGTATTAGCGTCAATATCAATATAGTCAAATCCTGCATTTGCAAGTTTGTTCAAAGTATCTTGACTTAATTGAGGGAAATACATAGCTTTAGTCATACAAAGTTCAGTAGTATTTGCCTGACCAGCTGCAACGTGGTCAATAGTCATATCAGCTTTACCATCTTGAAGATAAATCTTTATAGCATCTCCACCTAGTAAATCAACACTTCCACCCCAAGATCTTATATCATCAAATGTGACACCAAAAGTTTCAAAAAGTTTAACTCCAGCTAGATTTCCAAGAGTACCTATTTTTTTGATAGCTATTCTTACTGGATATTTTTTTTCTACTAATTCTTCTACTGTTGTAATTCCAGTTTTATCAACAAACTCTTTTGTAAATAAAACGTTTAAGAAGTCATGTCCTAATCCACCAGCAATAGCTGTTGTAGATTTTGTAGGCTCTTTTCCTAATATTCCAGATTCTTCAGACCATTTTGCTGGACCAGCATTACTCATTATAATGTCGCATTGTTCATTTTCCAAAACTATCGGAGCTCCAACTCCACCAGGAGACTCAGTAGTAAGATCAATGTTTGAACCTTCAGGAAGTCCTTTTAAGAATATATTAGATATGGCAGATGCATATTGATATGCTCCTGTTCCTACTTCTTGAGTAGCAAATGTTAAATGTACTTTTTTACCAGCTGTTGCTGACGTCGCTGCATCTTCAGATTTTTTCTCACCACAAGCTACGAATGTTCCACATAAACATAACATTAATAACAATTTTTTCATGATTTACCCCCAATTTTTATATTTTATTTTATGTTGTTTTCTGCTAACTTGATTCCATAATCTATTGCATTTATAAGGCTTAGCTCATTTGCTGTTCCAGTTCCTGATTGATCAAAGGCTGTACCGTGATCTACAGAACTTCTTATTATAGGAAGACCTAAAGTTATATTTACACCAGCAACTGCTTCCCACTTCTGATCTTTTTGATTATATACAAATCCTATAACTTTCAGAGGAATATGTCCTTGGTCATGATACATAGCTACAACAATGTCATACCATCCTCCACGAGCTTTAGAAAAGATAGTATCAGGAGGAATAGGACCTATAACATTGATACCTTCCTGCTGAGCTTTTTCTATTGCAGGAATTATTTCGTCTACTTCTTCTGTACCGAAAAGGCCGTTTTCACCACAGTGAGGATTAAGTCCTGCCACTCCAATTTTAGGATTTTTTATTCCAAGTTTTTTACAAGCATCATCAGCTATTTTTATAACATCATACACTCTTTCTTTCTTACATCTGTCACAAGCTTCTCTTAAAGATACATGAGTACTTACATGAACAACTCTTAAATTTTCATGAGCAAGCATCATTGTATATTTTTTTGTTTTTGTGAATTCAGCATAGATTTCAGTATGTCCTGAGTAGTGATGCCCAGCAAGGTTTATAGATTCCTTATTAAGAGCATTTGTAATAGTAGCATCTATTTCATTGTTTTGTGCTAATTCTATTACTTTTTTTACATATTGGAAAGCTGCATTTCCAGCTGCCTTTGAAACTTTTCCAATTTCAAAGTCTTCAGGATTTACAATTCCCATATCATAGACATCTACAGTTCCATGTTGGAATAGAGCCTCTGATATATTTTTGATAGAATGAATCTTTAGATTAGTTAATCCTGTGTACTCAATAGCTTTCTTCATCACTGAAGCATCTCCTATGATAACAGGTCTGCATCTGTCATAGATGTCTTTGTTGTTTAAAGCTTTAAGAGATATTTCAGGACCTATACTTGCTGGATCTCCCATAGTGATTCCTATTATAGGTAGTTTGTTCAATTTTTTCACCTTCCTAATTTAAAACTTTTAAATAAATATTTTTAATATCATCTAGGCTAAGTTCTTTTAAATTATTTGAAAGCAGTCTAGTTACTTTGCTTCCTGCATCAACTAAGAAATCAAGATCATTCATAGTTACTCCAAATTCTTTTAAGTTAACAGGTATTTCTGTAACTTCAACAATATTTTTTATTTCATCTATAATATATTGAGCTTTTTCTTCAGAAGTATTTTTGCTCATATCTGGTCTTAAACGGTCGCACATTCTTGAAAATTGCTCTAAGCAAGCATCTTTATTGAACTCCATTACTGGACTCATCATTATTGCATTAGAGATTCCATGAGGGATATGATATTTTCCTCCTAGCGGGTAAGAAAGTGCATGGACTGCTGTAGTTCCTGATGAAGTTATTGCTATTCCTCCATAAAAGGCTCCCATAAGCATATTAGTTTTTGCTTCCATATCATCTGGATTCAGATAAGCTTTCCTTATATTATTGAATATAAGTTCTCCCCCAGCCAGTGCATATAAGTCACTGAAAGGATTAGCTTTCTTAGAAGTAAGACATTCTACACAGTGAGCAAGAGCATCTACTCCAGTAGAAGCTATAAGCTTCTTAGGAAGTTTTTCTATCATTGTAGGATCCAGTATCACATAATCAGGAATGAGGCTGTTATTAACAATTCCCACTTTAAGTCCCTCTTCAGGAACAGCAACTATTGAATTGCATGTTGCTTCTGAACCAGTTCCGCAAGTTGTAGGTATCATTAATGATTTTATCTGTTTGCTTCCTTGTGATGGATTTTTTAAAAGATCTTTTACTGAGTAAGAAGCATCTTTTAAAATAGAACATAATTTTGCAATGTCCATTACACTTCCTCCACCTACTGCTATGATAAAATCACTTTTATATTTGTCCAGTTCTTCCATAACCTTTTCTACATCATGGTAGCTTGGCTCAGTAGCTAGATCATCTATTATGTTGTAATTTACTTTTGTGTTTTCAACTTTTTCAATTATTGCAGAAAAGAAACTGCTTCCTCTAACACCTTTATCGGTAAATACTATAACATTAGAAACTTTTTCCTTATTTAAAATTGTTTCAATATGCTCTATACTTCCAAACCCTCCATAGACATTAGAAGGGATATTCATATTGTATGAGTTCATTTTTCCCCCTTGTAACTTTCAAAGAAAATACTTTTTGTTAAATGTCGACAATCAACTTTCTACTTGAATGATACCCCCAAATTTTTAATTTGTCAATAGAAAATTTTAAAAAAATATTCTGAAAAATTACAAAAAGGTTTTTTATCAGTATGTTTGTATTTGAAATCGAATATAAAAAAACAAAAGATGAAAATATAAAAAGGACTAAACCATGTAAAATACAAGATTTAGTCCTTAATAGTATAACGATTAAATTTCTTCACTCTTTAAAAGATAATTAATAAGAACTTCTCCTGAGTTCATTATATGATCTTTCATTTCTTTTTCTGCTTTTTCTTTATCTTTTTCTTTGATTAGTTCTATAAGTTTGTCATGTACACCATATTCAATAGAAAGACTTGAATTTATCAGCATATTGTATTTTGACATTCTCATGTAAAGCTTTGTCTGAAGAACAAAGTTTTCTATTAATTTTTGAAGCTTTGTATGATTTGATCTCTGACAAATAAGACTATGGAAAGCTACATCACAATTAATAAAATTTTCTACATCTTGTTTTTTTAAGCTTTCTGTCATAGTTTTAGAAAGAGCTATCATATTTTTTATATCCTCTGGTGTAAAATTATCTATAGCAAGGCTCACTGCCATTCCTTCTAAAAGAGCACGAAGAGAGTAAGTCTCCTCTATACTTTTTTTATTCAGTGTAGCAACAGTTGCTCCTTTTTTAGGAATATACTCAACAATTCCCTGAGCTGCCAGTTCTCTTATAGCTTCCCTTATTGGAGCTCTGCTGATGTTCATTTCAGTGGCAATAGTCTGTTCAATTATTTTTTCTCCTGACTTGAGCTCTCCTGTGGCAATAGCTGTAATAATAGAATTTATTACTTCAACATATAAATTTGTATTTGATATTGGTTTAAAAGTCCCCATATTCCTCTCCGTCCTTGTATATTATAATCTTATTATTTTGTTGTTTGTAGAAAGTCGACATTTGTTTTCTTTTAAAAAAAATTGAGGCATAAAATATATTCTATTGTAGAAATCATCAATTCTTTAACTGAAATTTTAAAAAAGTTTAAAATCTCATTATAGATTATTGTAACATTTTTTTGAATATCAATCAACTTAATTAAAAATTAAAATAACTATAAAATTGTATAAAAGTAATAAAAGGGAATTTTTTAAATATATTTGATTTAGTAAAAAAGATGAATAAAAAATAGCTCTATTAAATTTTTTATTGTTTAGAATATTAAAATAAATTTAATTTTTTAGATTGGAAAAATTTACTAAAAATAAAAAGTAAAAAAAATTTGATTTTAGATTTTTAAGAAAGATGGTATAATATATAGTCGAAATTTAAAAGGAGGAGAAATATGAATATTTATTATATCTATCACAGTTGTTTTGTAGTTGAAAATTCAGAGTATGTTTTAATCTTTGATTATTACAAAACTCCAAGAAAGAAAAAACCTTTATTTAATATAGAAGATTTTGTTATCAAGATGGATAAAAAAGTAGTAGTTTTTTCTTCTCATGTACATGCTGATCATTTCAATCCTGAAATAATGAAATGGCAGGAGAAGAATCCGCAGATATCTTATGTACTTAGTAATGATATAGAATTAAAAACAATCCCTGATAGATGTCATATGGTTTCTGAAGGAGAAGAGATTACAGTAGAAGGATTGAATATAAAAATATATGGTTCTACTGATGCAGGAGTATCTTTTTGGATAAAAATGGGAGATAAGGTTGTATTTCATGCTGGAGATCTCAACTGGTGGTATTGGTCAGATGATACAAAAGAGGAAGAGAATTTTATGAGAAATTCTTTTCAAAAAATAATAAGAGATATAAAAGAAAATAAAGAAAAAATAAATATAGCTTTTTTCCCTGTTGATCCACGTTTGGAAGAAAATGCTTTTCTTGGGGGAAAATATTTTGTTCAGGAGCTTCAGCCTGAAATTATTATTCCAATGCATTTTGGAAAAAGTTACAATGTAATAAAAGAGTTTTGTGATGATCTGAAGGGAACTGGAACAAAAGGTGTAGTAATAAATGAATGTTTGGAGAAATTAGAAATATAATCTTTCTGAAAAAGCGCCAAATAGGAATTAGAAAAAATTTAAACGTTGATAAACCATATATTATTTGATATAATATATGTTAAATAAAATTATAATAAGGAAAATGGGTATGAATTGGGAAAAAATGGATTACAGATTAGATGCTATCTACTTTATGCTTAAAACAGATGAAAAAGGAAAATATATAGTGCCAGTTTTTTCTGATGGAACAGTGCTGGATAGTCTGGATTTTGTTGAAATAGATGATTATACAGATAAAACACAATCAATTCTTTCTTATATAAAAGGAATAAAGGAAGACAGTTTTTTTATTGATTGGGAAAAAGAGTATCAGGAAGCTTATTTGAGCGAACACTCTAACCTTATTCCACAGCTTATTGATAATGATAAGTTTGTTGATGAAAATATGAATAAGATACAATGGGTAAAGGAAAACAATACCCTTTCATTAATTATAAAAGAAAAAGAAGAAGATGAAAATATTTTATATACAGAACTTCTTTTAAATGGAAGTTTTAGTGATTTTGAAATAATAAATGAAGAGCTGGCTGTAAGAAATGGTATTTTTTACATTTTAGAAAATGAAGATAATGGACTTCATACTATAAAAGAACTAGTAGGAAATATTCATAAAAAAGAACTTGAAAATTTTATAACTATTACTATGAAATATTTCAAAAATATAGAGATAGAATATCAAGACTATAAAGTAGTGCAGGGAGAAAAGAATACTCCAGTTCCTCAAATAATAATAGAAAAAATATCACAAGACAACAGCCTGTACCTTCAGGTAACACTTATGATATCTACTATGGACTATGAATTTTTGAAAAAAAATGAAATAGAGTATACAGCTGTAGTAAATAATCTTGAAAAGAAAATATTTATAAGTGAAGTTGATTTAAGCAGACTTCCAGAAGCTATGGAGGAAATAGCTAAGGTATTAGCTAAACTGCAAAAGAATATAAAAATAAAATCAGGTTTTTATGTGGATGAAGATAATCTTGTCATAATGCAGGAAAAACTTGCTAAAGAATTTATAATGAAAGAGTTGTTGCAGCTTGCATCAAAATATAAAGTAGTAGGAACAGATAAATTAAGAAAATATAATATAAAAGCAGTAAAGCCGAAAGTAGTTGGAAATTTCAGCAATTCTATAGATTTCCTTGAAGGAGAGATAGAGCTGGAAATAGAAGGAGAAAAATTCTCTATATTAGATGTACTTTCATCATACAGAAAAGATTCATATATAATGTTGAGTGATGGAACAAGTGCTCTTATAAACAGAAAATATATAGAGAAATTAGAAAGACTTTTTAAAGATAGTGATAAGAAAAAAGTAAAATTATCATTCTTTGATCTGCCATTAGTTGAAGAGTTGATAGAGGATAAAATATTCTCACAAGAGATGAATAAAAGCAGAGATTTCTTTAAAGGAATAAATAATGTAAAAAATTACGGCATAGAACCACCTAATGTAAAAGCTCAGCTTAGAGAATATCAGGAATATGGGTTTAAGTGGCTGGCATATCTGATGGATAATAATTTAGGAGGATGTCTGGCTGATGATATGGGACTTGGAAAAACTCTTCAAGCAATAGCAGTTTTGACAAGGCTTCATGAAGAAAAAGGAAAGAAAAGCCTCGTAATAATGCCTAAAAGTTTGATATATAACTGGGAAGGGGAAATAAAAAGATTCAGTCCTAAGTTGAAAGTAGGCATCTATTATGGAAATTTTAGAAATGTAGATATAATCAAGAAGAACAGCGTAATACTTACTACATATGGAACAATAAGAAATGATATTGAAACTTTAAAAGAGATGAAATTTGATACAATAATTCTTGATGAATCTCAAAATATAAAGAATATCAATGCACAGACAACAAAAGCAATAATGCTTCTTGATTCAAAAAATAGAATAGCATTGAGTGGTACTCCTATTGAAAATAATCTTGGAGAACTTTATTCATTATTTAGATTCTTGAACCCTGCAATGTTTGGGACAGCAGAAGAGTTCAATAATTACTATGCTGTACCTATTCAGAAGGAAAATGATCAGGAAGCTATTGAGGAATTGAAAAAGAAAATATATCCTTTTATATTGAGAAGGGTAAAGAAAGAAGTATTGAAAGATCTTCCAGATAAAATAGAAAAAACTATGTTCATAGAAATGAATGCAGAACAGAAGAAACTTTATGAAGAGAGAAGAAGTTATTACTATAAAATGGTAAACAGTCAGATAAGAGAAAATGGAATAGGAAAGACGCAGTTTTTTATACTTCAGGCTCTTAATGAACTTAGACAGATAACAAGCTGTCCAGAAGCGAAAAGTAATGGAGTTACTTCAAGCAAGAGAGAAGTTCTGGTAAATAATATAGTAGAAGCTGTAGAAAATGGTCATAAGGTGCTTGTATTTACAAACTACATAAATTCCATAGAAAATATATGTGAAGATTTGAAAAGATATGGAATAAATTATCTTTCAATGACTGGAAGTACAAAGGACAGACAATCTCTGGTAGATAGATTCCAGAAAGATAATAAATACAAAGTATTCATTATGACATTGAAAACAGGAGGAGTTGGATTAAATCTTACTGCTGCTGATACAATATTCATATATGATCCATGGTGGAATAAAACAGTAGAAAATCAGGCTATTGACAGAGCTTACAGATTGGGACAGGATAGAACGGTGTTTTCATATAAACTGATACTGAAAGATACAATAGAAGAAAAAATATTGCAGTTACAAGATACAAAAAGCAAGTTATTAGATAATTTGATATCTGAAGACAGTTCATCTATGAAAATACTTACAGAAAAAGATATTGAATTTATACTTGGAGAATAGATTACAGGGAGAAAATAAAATGGGAATAAGTAAAGACAGATTTAGAGAAGCACTGAATGAGTTCTACCCTAAAGATATATTGTTTAGATTATATAACAGATATTTTCTGGACTGGATAGCCGAGGGATATATTGGAAGTAATTTAGGACTTTTTGAAATATCTCTGATTTGTGAAAACAGCAACAAACAAACTTTCATGGATCTGATAGAGCAGGTATACCTTAAAGAAGAGGTGTTCTGTTCAGTGTTTGCAACATTAGATGTAGATGTAAAAAAAGTTTTTGAAGAAATAATGTGGAATGAAAAGTTTTTTATTCCATCTAAGGATAGAGAAAAATATCTGAAATTAGAAAATAATTATGACTTAAATAAGGATTTAAAAGAGGAGTATTTATTTTTCAAGGCAGAAAAAGATAATAAAAGAGGGGAATACCTCTATATGGATTATGACTTGATAAGAGTAATAAGAAGATTTATGCCAAAACCTCCTGAATATAATATAATTCCTTTAACTAAAATAGAAGAGTGTCTTGTAAATAATAATGAAAAAGAACTGGCAGAAAATCTAAAAATTTACTATGATTTCTATAAACAAGGTGGAATAGTTCTTTCTAACAGTGGGAAAATATTAAAAGAATCAAAAGTTAATATGAAAAAATACTGTAATATAAATGAGTATTACGAAAACTCAAAAGACTTGGATTTTTTAAAAACTGAAACTATAGCACTGTTTTTCTTTTTAGTGAAAGAAAAATATATGAATGAAGAATATTTCAGAGTTTCTAATATAAAAACAATAGTGCAGGATTTCCTTGCAGGAGAACTGATACAGGAAGAAAATTATCATTATACTTCTCTATACTTGAACTATTTAAAAGGTGTAAAAAATATCTGGAAATCTAAAGAAGAGATAAAAAGAGGACTTATTACTATTAAAAAAATAATTGATGAGATACCTGATGATAAAATTGTAAGTGTAGATAATATAATAAAAGCTATATTGTACAGAGATGAATTTATAGAAATAATAGATATAAAAGATGCTTATGACTATATCTATATAAATGAAGCTAACTATGAAAGAACAAAAATACTCAACTATGAGAGATATCTTTCATATGTTGTAATTCCATTTATAAAATCGGTATTATTCCTTCTTGGAACAATGGGAGTATTGGAGCTGTATTATGACTATCCATCTATTAATAATTGCCTGTATCTAAAAAATGGATATCTGAGTAAATATGATGGACTTAAATATGTAAAGATAACCGCCCTAGGAAAATATTGTCTGGGAAGAATAGAGGATTTCGACTTTGCTCATACAAAGGATGAAGGGGAAGTAGTTCTGGATGAAGACAGACTTATAGCTACAATAATAGGAGATGTTCCAGTAAAGACTATGTTTTTAGAGAGAGTATCTCAGAAAATAGCTGTAAATAAATATAAGTTCACAAAAGAAAATTTCCTTAGAGGCCTCAATGGATATCAAGAGCTTGAGGATAGAATAGCTGAATTTAAAACAAAGATATCTGATAATCTCAATGAGTTATGGCAGGGATTCTTTGATGATCTGGTAGAGAAAAGCAGTGCTATAAAAGCTGAGCATCAGTTTGTAGTATTGAAACTTAAAAATGACAGAGAGCTTATCAGTACAATAACAAAAGATGAAAGATTTAAATCTCTTTTATTGAAGGGAGAAGACTTTCATGTCCTTGTAAAAAGTGAAAATGTAGGACAGGTAGTTGATCTGTTTAAAGAATATGGATATTATGTAAATTTTTAAATAACTCAAGAATAAATAAAAAAGTGAAATTAAAGTAGAAAAAATATAATTTTAGAATTCTTCCAGTAGAAAGGTTTGTTATTAATCTTGTTCATAAAACATAGAAGAATAGTTGAAGGATTACAACAGTTACACTGTTGCATCTCAGTAATTATAGCAGTTAAAATTCTAACTGCTTAATTACTGGAAACTCGCTTTGCTCAAACATACTATTTTTTACGTTTTACTTACTTCATTAATTACACAAACCTTTCTAATTTCCAAATTTCTAAAATTCAATTCAGCTTTTTAATTCACTTTTTTTTATTAATTTTCAAATAAAGAGATATAGCTTATCTCGTTATCATTATATTCAGCAAAGATTATAAAATCATTATCAAAATATTCCAGCTCTTTTCTTATTTTTAAAGATTGCAGAGACTTCAAAAATTGGGGATTTAAAGTAAGATAGTTAAACTTTAAATTTGCTAATATCTTAAATAGATCAGAGTGCAGCTGAGCTAAAGAAGTATATTTTTTCTCAATATTCTCTATACATTTAAATGTTTCAGAAAATTTTGTTATTTTATTTTTAAATCTGTTTTCTGCATAATTCAGATCAATAGCTTCTTCAAAGAAGACTTTAAAACCATTTTTAGGGTAATGAGCTATACTGTAATTTACATTTTTTATAATATAGTCATAACTTTTATCATCAAGAGACTTGAAGACTTTTGTCCAAAGGTCTTTTTTTATGTCCGAAATTGAAATTGCCCCTTCTATCTTTTCAATAATTCCATTAGCAAGAGTTGCTTTTTCCTGCTCGTTGATATCCTTTATTTCAAGAAGTAATCCAATAATTTTTGAGTTAGAAGAATCTCTATTCTTAATTTTTGTATATTCAAGATTTTTTTTAGTTACTTTGGATATTTCTTGAAATGCTGGTTTTAATATCATTTTTTCAAAATCAAAAAATCTATCATATGAATCTTCCAATCCCAGTAAATTTTTTAATTTCTGTATGGAAATCTCAATGGATTTATTCATGGAAATATTAAATTTAAGAAAGTTATATAGTGCAATTGCATAATCGTTCTGGAAAAAAAGAAGAATGTCAAAATCATTTTTTTGAAAGTAAGAATTTTTTTGAAAAATTGATCTGAACTCTTCTGTAAAAATTACCTTGATATAATTTTTTTCTATATGGTATGAAGATATAATAGAGAAAGCTCCCTTTTTTTCGATTAGTTCCAACTTAAAAACAGTATAGATAATTATTTTTTCTGTAAGCTTCTGAAATATTTTAAGAATATTTTCCAGCTCTCCCAGCATTAAAAGTTTTTTTATTTTTAATATTGGAACAAGAATATTATTATTTAATATATCTTCTTTGTCTTTTAACAAAAAATCAAAGAGAATTTTTTCTTTTTTTGAAAAAACTTTATTAAATTTGATATCTATCTCTTTTTCACTCAAACTAATATAATCATTAAAATTTTTCTTCAAAAAAATTCCTCCTTTTTAAAATTATTTTATACGATATTTTATATTTTTTCTATTTTGCAAACGATAAATTTTAAAACTAAAAATCGTCTATAAGAAAATAATAGCATAAAAATTCAATAAAATAAATACATAATTTAATAAACTACATAAAGAAATATAGTGTTATATGAAAAATAACGACGAAAATTGAAAATTTGACAAAGTAAAATAAAAAATGTATAACTGATATCAAGAAGATGAGGTTGATAAAAAGATTATTTGGTTCAAAATAACACATAATTTAGGGAGGTGTTTTTAGAAATGAAGACTGTTATAAAAAATGGAAGGCTTTTAGATAAGAAAAATAACTTCCATATGACAAAAGCGGATATCTTAATAGAGAATGGAGTAATAAAGAAGATTGGTGAAAACATCAATGAAGAGGCAAGCAGAATAATAGATGTGGAAAATAGCATAGTATCTCCAGGATTTATAGATATACATGTTCATTGTTATCCTTCAGAAAATACAAATGGAGTATTTCCAGATGAAATAGGAGTGAAAAAAGGAGTTACAACAATAGTTGATGCTGGAACAGCTGGTGGAGAAACAATAGAGGACTTTGTTGAAAATGTAATAAAAAAGTCTAAAACAAGAGTATATTCACTATTAAATATTTCATCTATGGGATTGAAAATAAAAAGTGAACTTAGTGATATGAAAAATATAGATAAAGAAAAAATAAAAGAAGCATTAAATAAATATCCAGATTTAATAGTAGGATTAAAAGCAAGAGCCAGTGGTTCAGTAGTAAAAGAAAATGGGATAAAGCCAATAGCTGAAGGGAAGAAAATAGCTTCAGAATTAGAAGTTCCATTAGTAGTGCATATAGGAAATACTCCTCCCAAAATAGAAGAAGTACTAGAACTATTAGGAAAAGGAGATATAGCTACTCACTGTTACAATAATAAAGTAAATGGGTTGGTAAGAGAAGGAAAAGTTATCCCTGAAGTTAGAGAAGCAATAAACCGTGGAGTGCTTTTTGATGTAGGACATGGTTCAGAAAGTTTTTCTTTGGATACAGCAGCTGAAGGAATAGAAGAGGGATTTGAAGCAGATATAATAAGTACAGATATCTATTCTAAAAATATAATTACACCAGTGGGAAGTCTTGAAAATACAATGAATAAGATGATGTATCTTGGATGGTCAGTAGAGAAATGTGTGGAGAAAGTAACAAATGTTCCTGCTGAGGCGTTAAAATTAAAAGGTCTTGGAGAACTTAAAGAGGGTTATATGGGAGATCTTACTATATTTGACATAGTAGAAAATGGGAAGTTAGAATTAAAAGACAGTGTAAATAAAGTAATAACAGCAGAGAAATATATAAAAACAAAGTATGTATTTATAAAAGATGAATTAATTAAAAAGGAGGATATTTAGTGAAAGATTTATTGAAAAATGTTCAAACAAGATTAAAAATGGCAGATGAGGAGTTTGAAATGTATCTTCCAGATGCTGAACATGCAACTAAAGTATTAGCAGAGGAAAAAATAGAATTTCTTCCAGATTTTAAACTTGTATTTTATGCACATATGGTAAGCTTGGCAAAGAGATTAAAAGAAGATATTGGATTAGATTGTGGAGATGATTGTCCAGAAGATGAAGTAGAAAGAGAAGCGATAGAGGTTTCAGAAAAAATAATTATGCCTTTGGCAGAAAAATATAAAAGAGATTTAGATAGAATGGAAATAGTTCTAGCAGCTATTCAATTACAATTGGCAATGGAGATGCAACAAGAAAATTAATTAATGATATAATATACTTTAGGAGGTAAAAAAGATGGAAAAAGAAATCGTAGTAGTAATAGCACACAGACTAGGGAAAGGTCAAAATGTAGCAAAGGGAGTGGAAGCAGCTGGAGGAAAAGCAATAGTTGTACCTGGTATGGCAGCAGATATGAAGCTTGGAGATGTAATGAAGGAAAATAATGCAACATTTGGAATTTCTTTCTGTGGAAGTGGAGGAGCTGGAGCGATAATGGCTCAAACAAAATATGGATATAAAGCAACTTCTCATTTAAGATCAGTAGAAGCAGGAGTTACAGCTATTAAACAAGGATATCAAGTGGTAGGATTTGGTTTCTTAGATACAGAAGAATTAGGAAGAAGATTAGTAGAAGAATATAAAAGAGTAAATGGTTTATAGAATAAAATAGGAGGCATAAAATTATGAAAGAGGCAAAGTTACAGAAAGAAGTAAAAACTTTGATTATAAAGGGATCTGGAAAAACAAAGGAGGAAGCTCTGGGGAAAGTCTTTGCCCTATTCAGAAAGAAAGTTCAGGATGAAACAGATGGAGTTATAGTGAAATTAGAACCTTTAGAAACATACCTGATTAATATAAAGGAAGAAAAGAAAATAGAAAAATTTCTTGAACTTTTTATGCCAAGAGAAAAAACTACTTATTTTATTGAAATGGAAATTGAGTATGAAATCAAGTATATAAAACTCTAAGAGGGAGGAAAATATGATAGTTATAGTTATAAAATCATTAATTATTGGATTTATAGGGGGAGCAGCAGTAGCAGCAGGGGCAGCTAGAATGTTTCATACACCTAATTCACAATCAATGGGAGCATTTCGTACACTAGGAGAACTTAATGCATGTCAAGGAGACCCAATGGCACATTTCTCATTTGGTTTAGGTTTTCTATTTAATGCAGCAGCAGCAGTAATGGCAGCAGGAGCACTTACTCAGGATGTTTTCCATAGAATAGTTCCTAACTTTGCAGCAGCAAGTTTGCTAATAAAGAATAAAAATGTAGAAGAGACAATGCATGATCCATTAAAAATGGGAATAATGGGAGGATTTATAGGAGCTATAGTAGTAACTTTTTTAAATACTGTTGCCTCTCTTATACCAACAGCGTTATCTCAAATAGCTAAAGAAATATTATCTCCAGCAGCAGCTTTAATGATTAATCCAGTAATGCCGATAGTATTCTGGCTAGCAGCTTTAGATGCAGGGAAGATAACTGGAGTATGGGCAACAGTTCTAGGTGGAATGGCTCATATGATCATGGGAAATGCTGTTCCAGGAATAGTTTTAGGTATCCTTATAGGACAAACGATTGATGAAAACGGATATAATAAGTCTGTAAAAGTAATGGGAGCAATAGTAATAGTTTTATTTATAGTAATTGCTTATTTTAGAGGATTCTTTGCAAAACTTGGATTATTTATGTAAACTGGAGGGATAATTATGGAAAATAAAAAAAGTAATTTTTTACTAGCAGATATGTCATTTCCAATATTAGTAGGAATGGCATGTGCAGCAATATTTGCAGGAACTCATATGTTTGTTGTTCATGGTGTAGGAGCTTTTAATGAAATATTTACTGTAAAACTTTTGGAACAAGGGATAACTAGTGGGGATTATGCAGCAGCAGCAGGATATGCAGCTGGATTCCTTATTGCCAGAGTATTGGAAGGACCATTGGTAGGATTGCTAGATATTGGAGGATCTCTAATGACTGGAGTAGGAATTGGGATACCTGCTATGTTATTAGCTTCTGGAATAGAAAGTCCTGTAAAAAGTTTTCCTTTAGCTTTATTGGTAGGATTAGTAATAGGACTAATTATAGGAATTATTATTATCGCTATTAGAAAAGCTGTTCCAGATGGAATGTCAGCTGGTGGTACAGGAATAATGATGGGAGCTGGAAATGCTACTGGAAGATTCCTTGGTCCTCTTATCATATTATCTGCTATTCAATATAATATTCCAGCAGGAGTAGGGTCATTTTTAGGAGCAGCTCTTTTCTATAAATTTGACAGACATATAGCAGGAGGAGCAATAATAGGAGCTATGCTTATTGGAGGATTAGCTTTACTTTTCTAAATGACATGGAGATGAAATAGTTATGAATATATATGAAAAAATAGGATTGAAAAGAGTTATCAACGGAAGTGGAAAGATGACAGCTCTGGGAGTATCAAAAATAAGTGATACTGTAGCTGAAACAATGAAAGAAGCAGGACAGAATTTTGTAGTTATAGATGATCTTATTGACAGAGTGGGAGAGATGATATCTGAAGTTACAGGAGGAGAAGATACTTGTGTTACATCTAGTGCTTCAGCAGCAATTGCTCTTTCAGTAGCAGGATTGATAACAGGAAAAAGTCTTACTTTAATAGAAAGACTTCCAGACACAACTGGATTAAAAAATAAGGTGGTTCTTCAAAAAGGGCATGCTGTAAACTATGGAGCTCCAATTACTACAATGATAAGATTGGGTGGAGGAATACCAGTAGAAGCAGGATGCAGCAATGAAGTAAAACCAGAACATGTAGAAGAGGCAATAGATGAAAATACAATAGCTCTTCTGTATGTAAAATCACATCATGCAGTACAAAAGGGAATGCTTTCTATAGAAGAAATGTCAGAGATGGCTAAAAAACATTCTCTTCCATTAATAATAGACGCAGCAGCTGAAGAGGATATACATAGATATCTTAAATTAGGTGGGGACCTTGTAATATATTCTGGAGCAAAGGCATTATGTGGACCAGCTTCTGGATTTGTTACAGGGAAAAAACAATACATAGATGCAATAAAAATGCAGTATAAAGGTATTGGAAGAACTATGAAAATAGGAAAAGTATGTATGATGGGGCTGATGAAAGCTGTAGAAGAATATTCAAAAAGAGATGAAAAAACTGTTGTAGATGAACAGATGAGATTGGCAGGTCTTTTGATGGAAGAATTAAAAGATGAACCAAAAGTAGAAACATCTATAGTGCAGGATGAAGCTGGAAGAGAGATATATAGAGTACAGATAAAATTAAATGAGAAACTTACTAATATGTCAGGAAAAGATTTCATGAAACATTTAAGAGAAGGAGAAGCAGAAATTCATGTGAGAAAGCATTATGCTAATCTTGGAATCGTAAATGTAGATATGAGAGCTCTTACAGAAAGTGATATTAAATTTATAGGTGCAAGAATAAAAGAGATTTTAAAATAATCAGGAGGAACAAATGCAGACAAAGATCAAATTTTATAAAGATAGAGTAGCAGTAAACTTTTTAGCTAAAGATAAGAAAAATGGAGCAGATGTATTTAATGCTATAGATGGATATACAGCTATTGGAGTATTATCAAAACAATTTGATACAGTAGAAGAGGGAATTGAATATGTAAAAGATTACATGAAAGATGTATCAGTTGTATCAGTAGGACTTGGAGCAGGGGATCCAGCTCAATTCCAAAAAGCAGCTTTAATAGCAGCAGCAACTGATCCAGGACATGTAAATCAAGTATTTACAGGAGCAGCATATGCAGCAGGAGCATTAAAAGCAATGAAAGCAGAAAACACAGCAGTAAATGTCTTGATGAGCCCAACAGGAATAGTAGGAAAAGTAAAAATCTCAACTGGAGAATTGAGTTCAAAAGAAGAACCTGCAATAGTTGATGTAGATACAGCAATGGCAATGGTATTAGATATGAGAGCTCAGGGGATAAAATATTTTCCAATGGGAGGGCTAAAATCAAAAGATGAATTAAAAGCAGTGGCAGAAGCATGTGCAAGACATGGAGTGCCAATGATGGAGCCATCAGGTGGAGTAGATTTAAGTAACTTTAAAGAGATTACTAAAATATGTCTGGATGCAGGGGTAGAGAAAGTTATGCCTCATATCTATGGAGCGGTAATAGATAAAGAAAGCGGAAATACAAAAATAGAAGATGTAAAAACAGTGTATCAAATGGTTAAGGAACTTCTTGATTAATATGGAAGAGACAAAACTGGTAATCTTTGATATGGACGGACTGCTTTTAGACACAGAGAGACTTTCCAATATTGCCTGGATAGAAGCAGGGAAAAATATGGAAATAGATATCACCTATGATATTTTGAGAAGAATAAAGGGTGGTAATTTAAAAAATACAGTGAGTGTCTTAATGAGTTTTTTAGATGAAGAGAAATATAAAAAACTTATTGAAGAGAAAAAAAGAATACAAGTAAGAGTTGAAGAAGAAGAAGGGATAAGGTTAAAAAAGGGAGTATTAGAATTATTGACTTTTTTAAAGGAAAAGAAAATAAAAACAGCAGTGGCAACATCTACTGGAAGAGAACTGGCAACAAGAGAATTACAGGATACAGGTATATATGAATATTTTGATGGATTTGTTTTTGGGGACGAAGTGAAGAATGGGAAGCCAAATCCAGAAATATTTTTAACAGCTTGTGAGAAGTTTTATGTTGCTCCAGAGAATGCAGTTGTTCTTGAGGATTCTGTATTGGGATTGAAAGCAGCCGTTTCTGGTGGTATAAAATGTATAGTGGTAGAAGATACTGTACAGCTTACTGATGAGGAAAACAGACTGCCATATAGAAAGTGTGAAAGTTTGTTGGAAGTGAGAGATTTCTTTAAAGAAGTAATATAAATGGGGAAAGAAAAGAGAGGCAGTTGATTTCAATATCAACTGCCTTCTTTGATTCAGTTTCAATGACAAAATATAGTTTTAGATACAATTTAAGGAAAAACTAGTAAAATTTGTGGTATAATATATCATTGAGGAAAAATAAACTCTAAAAGAGGAGGAGATATTTTTATGATAAAAAACTTTGTGCATCTGCATCTTCATACTGAGTACAGCCTCCTTGATGGAGTAGGGAAAATAGATGATTATTTAGATAGAGCAAAAGTTCTTGGGATGCAGGCAATAGCTATAACAGATCATGGAAATCTTTTTGGAGTGCTGGAGTTTTACAAAAAGGCAATGAAAAAAGGAATAAAACCTGTAATTGGTCTGGAAGCTTATGTATCAGAATTTTCTATGCTTGAAAAAGATGGAAGAATATTTCATCTGGTGCTTCTTGCTGAACATAATAAAGGGTATCAGAATCTTCTTAAAATAAGTTCTGAAAGTTATATAAAGGGATTTTATTATAAGCCGAGAATTGACAAGGAGTTTTTAAAAAATCACAGCGAAGGTATAATAGCACTTTCAGCATGTATGCAGGGAGAGATTCCAAGAAGAATACTGGATAATGAGAGTGAAGAAAAAGTAGATGAAATAGTAAATGAATATGTAGATATTTTTGGAAAAGATAATTTTTATATAGAAGTACAGGCAAATGGAGTAAAAGGACAGACAGCTCTCAATGAAAAACTTTATGATCTGGCTCAAAAACATCAGTTGAAAATGATAGCAACAAATGATACACATTATGTAAATGAAGGGGAGCATACACTTCAGGATATTCTTATATGTGTTCAGACAGGAGCAAAGGTATCTGATGAAAAGAGAATGAGGATAGAGACTGATGAACTTTTTCTTAAAAGCAGAGAACAGATAATAGATGGACTGGGAGCAAAATATCTGGAAGCGGTGAATAATACTGTTGAAATAGCTGAAAGATGTAATGTAGATATAGAGTTTGGTAAATTTAAGTTTCCAGATTATAAAATACCATCTTGTGCAAAAAGTATAGAGGAATTTTTAAGAAAACTCGTATATTATGGACTTTCAAAGAGATATCCTCAGGGATTAACAGTAACAGTTTTAGAAAGAGTAGAATATGAGCTTTCAGTTATAGAAAAAATGGGATATGCTGCCTACTTTGTAGTTGTATGGGATTTTATAGACTATGCCAAAAGGAACAGAATACCAATAGGACCTGGAAGAGGATCAGCAGCAGGAAGTCTGGTAGCTTATGCTTTGAGAATAACAGAACTAGATCCATTGAGTTATAATCTGATCTTTGAGAGATTTTTGAATCCTGAAAGAATATCTATGCCAGATATAGATATAGATATATGTCAGGAGAGAAGGCAGGAAGTAATAGAATATGTTATCAGAAAATATGGAGAAGATAAAGTAGCACAGATTATAACATTTGGAACAATGAAAGCAAGAGCTGCAATAAGAGATGTAGGAAGGGTTATGGATACACCTCTTTCTAAGGTAGACAGTGTTGCCAAGCTAGTTCCATTTAATGCAACTATACAGCAGACTTTAAATAATGTAGAAGAATTTAAAAATATGTATCTCAATGATCCTGAGATACAAAAAGTAATTGATATATCAGCAAGACTGGAAAATAAAGTAAGGCATGCTTCTGTCCATGCTGCTGGAATAGTTATAACCAAAGATCCTTTAACAGATACAGTTCCATTGTATAGTGATAACAAAAATAAAATAGTTTCTACACAATATCAGATGAAAGAACTGGAAGATCTTGGATTATTGAAAATGGACTTCCTTGGACTGAGAAATCTTACTAATCTTCAAAGGGCAATAGATTATATAAAAGAAGATTTAGGAGAGGATATAGAATTATCAGAGATACCTCTTAATTCCAAGAAAGTATATGAAATGCTTTCAAGAGGAGATACATCTGGAGTATTCCAGCTGGAATCTCAGGGAATAAGAAAGATATTGCTGAAATTAAAACCAGATAGATTTGAAGATATAATAGCCTTGTTGGCTCTATACAGACCAGGACCTTTAGGTTCGGGGATGGTAGATGATTTTATAAATGGAAAAAATGGAATATCAGAAATAATTTATCCACATCCATCTCTTGAACTTACATTGAAAGAAACTTATGGGGTAATACTCTATCAGGAACAGGTAATGAAAATAGCTAATATAATGGCAAATTATTCATTGGGAGAAGCAGATCTGTTAAGAAGAGCCATGGGGAAAAAGAATGTTCAGATCATGGAAGAAAACAGAGAAAAATTTGTTGAAAGATCTATGGAGAATGGATACACAAAAGAAAAAGCAATAGAGATGTTTGATTTAATAGATAAGTTTGCTGGATATGGTTTTAATAAGTCTCACTCAGCAGCTTATGCTCTTATAGCTTACTGGACAGCATACTTTAAGGCTTATTATATGAAGCATTATTATGCTTCACTTATGACTTCGGAAATGAGCCATGTAGAAGACATAGCTTTTTATATGGAAGATGCTAAAGCTCATAATATGAAATTACATCTTCCAGATGTAAATAGAGCAAGCTCGAAATTTAGAGTGGATAAAGAAGGGATAATATTTTCTCTTGCAGCAATAAAAAATGTAGGAGAAGGGGTATCAGCAAAAATACTTGAAGAGTGTAATGAAAATGGAGATTATAAAAACTTTGAAGACTTTGTAGTTCGTACAAGAAAACATGGCTTAAATAAGAAAGCGTTGGAATCTCTTATATTGGCAGGTGCACTGGACAGTCTTCCGGGGAACAGAAAGCAAAAATTTGAATCAGTAGACAAGATACTGGATTATGCAACAAGAAAAATAAAAGAAGATGAAATACAACAGATGAATCTTTTTGGAGAAGCTAAATCTTCTCTTGGAGTTTTTACTCTTCCACAGGTACCTGAATATTCTTTAGAAGAGCTTTTGGCAAGGGAAAAAGAATATCTTGGATTCTATTTCAGTGCTCATCCTTTGGATAATTACAGAAGGCTGATAGAAGTGTACAGACTTTCTAAAATATCAGAACTAAAAGAACTGAAAGAGGAAAAAAGTGTGCAGATTTTCAGAACATGTGGTATACTTAGAGAGATAAAAAAAATAGTTACAAAAAAAACCGGACAAATAATGTGCTTGTTTGAATTAGAGGACTACTATGAAAAAATAAATTGTGTGGTTTTCCCAAAAGATTATGCAGAAAATGCTCATATATTTATGGAAGGAAAAACTGTATATATAGAAGGAACTATTCAGACAGATTATTTCAAAGGGGCAGAGACTAAAAAGCTGATTGTTAGAAATATAAAATTTTTAGATGATATAGTGAGGGATAAGAGACTTACAGCTTATATACTTTTGAAAGAAGAAGATAGAGATAAATTCAGCAGGTTGAAGAAAATAATTCTTTCTTACCCTGGAGATACAAAACTGAGCTTTGCAATAAAAACAAAAACAGCTAAGGAAATAAGAGCTACGAAATATAAAATAGCTCCTTCAAGATTGTTTATAGATGAAATCATAGATTTGATCGGAATAGATAAGCTCACTATAAAATAACATATGTAATTTTTGTTGAAATAAAAGTCTTGTAGTGGTAAAATATAAAAAAATGAGGAGGTTTTTATGAGGGGAGATATAAAGGCAGTTGAAGAATTGATGAAAGTTCTGCATGAGCAGAAACTTACAGAGATATCATATGAGGATTCTAATTTTAAAGTTACAATTAAAGGACCCCTTACTGCATCAGTAAAAAAAGAAACAGTAAAAGAAACGAAAGTTATAGAAAATAAAGAAGCAGTAAACTATAAAGAGGTGCTGTCTGATCATATAGGAAGATATTTCTACATGAAAAAGAATGGAGAGCCTGTAATAGAAGTGGGGCAGAAAATAAAAGCTGGACAGGAAATCGGATATATTTCAACTGTTGGAGTAAATACTACTATTGCTTCTAATTACTCTGGAACTATAGAGGAAATATATATCGAAAATGGTAATCCAGTAGATTATGGAAGACCACTATTAAAGATCAAAATTTAATAATCTGAAATGATTTGGATTACCAGGAGGAAAGAAAATATGTTTAAAAAAATACTTATCGCTAATAGAGGAGAGATAGCAGTCAGAATCATAAGAGCAGCAAAAGAACTGGGAATAAAAACAGTTGCTGTATATTCAGAGGCTGATAAAGAAAGTCTTCATGTGACTCTTGCAGATGAGGCTGTATGTATAGGAGGAATATCAAGTTCAGAATCATATCTGAAGATACCAAACATAATAGCAGCAGCAGAGATCACAGGTGCAGATGCTATCCATCCAGGTTATGGATTCCTTTCTGAAAATGCAAGATTTGGAAAAATATGTGAAATGCATAATCTAACTTTCATTGGACCGAGACCTGAATGTATAATAAAAATGGGAGATAAGGCAACTGCTAGAGCAACTGCTATAGAAAATGGGGTTCCTATAACTAATGGAACTGGAATAATCAAAAGTATTGCAGAAGCTAAAAAAGAAGTAAATGAAAGAATAACATACCCTGTAATGATCAAAGCCACTGCTGGTGGTGGAGGAAAAGGTATGAGAATTGCCAGAAATGATGAAGAATTAGCTGCAAATATAGTAGCTGCTCAAAATGAAGCAGAATCTGCATTTGGAAATCCAGATGTATATATAGAAAAATTTGTAGAAGATCCTAGACACATAGAAATTCAGATAATGGGAGATAAGCATGGAAATGTTATCTATTTAGGTGAAAGAGACTGTTCTATTCAAAGAAGACATCAGAAGCTTATAGAAGAAGCTCCATCTTTTTCATTACCTTATAATATCAGAAAAGCTATGGGAGAGGCAGCTGTAACTCTTGCTAAAGCTATAAATTATGACTCAGCAGGAACTTTGGAATTTCTTGTTGATAAAAATAATGATTTCTTCTTTATGGAAATGAATACAAGAGTGCAGGTAGAACATACTGTAACTGAAATGGTAACAGGTGTAGATATCATAAAACTTCAAATAAAAGTGGCAGCTGGAGAAAAATTAAACATAGCTCAAGATGACGTTATATTATATGGACACGCTATTGAATGCAGAATTAATGCTGAAGATCCAGAAAATGATTTTCTTCCATCACCAGGAGTACTTACAAAATATATAGTTCCTGGAGGAAATGGAATAAGAGTAGATTCACATTCGTATCAAGGATATGAAATCAGTCCTTATTATGATTCAATGATAGGGAAATTAATAGCTTTTGGAATAAACAGAGAGGAAGCTATTGCAAAAATGAAAAGAGCCCTGAGCGAATATATAATTGAAGGAATAGATACTACTATTCCGTTTCATTTAGAAGTTTTCAACAATGAATTATATCTTGAAGGAAAAACTTCAACTAACTTCATAGAAGAGAATTTTTCTAAAAAAAATAATTAAGTGTAGTTTTTTTCAGTAAAATTAGATATAATAGTGTTACATAATACATGGAGGTGTTTTCAATGAATGAATTAGGAAATATAAGAATAGCTGATGATGTAGTGAAAACAATAGCTGCGAAAGCCGCAGGAGATGTAGAAGGTGTTTACAAGCTTGCTGGTGGAGTAGTAGATGAAGTTAGTAAAATGTTGGGGAAAAAAAGACCAACTAATGGTGTTAAAGTAGAAGTCGGAGAAAAAGAGTGCAGCATCGAAGTATTTGTAATCGTAGAATTTGGATATCCAATTTCAGAAGTAGCTCACGAAATTCAAAAATCTGTATTAAAAGCAGTATCTGAATTAAGTGGACTAAAAGTTGTTGAAGTGAATGTATATGTTCAAGATGTAAAAATCAGAACAGAAGGTACTTCTGAAGAAGAGGAAGATACAGAAGAAGGATTATAATATAAAGAGGCGTCTCAAAGCGCCTCTAAACTTTTATTAAAGGTGGTATTATTATGACTAATAAATTTCTTTTTTTTCTAGGGTGGATAGGAATATTTATACTATCAATCACTGGAATAGTATGTATTGTAATGCCGGATTTTATTGTAAAATTTAATCCATTGGATTCGACAAAAACTAATGTTGCTATTGTTGTTATATGTGTAGCGTACTTTCTGCTTTGCATCTTAAAGCTTTTCTCTATGTTTGAAAAAACTGGGGACTATGAAATAAAAACAGAAAATGGGAAAGTAACTATATCAGCAGCTTCTGTTACAAATTTTGTAAAAGAAATGCTTTCTAGAGATAAAGATGTAGAAGGAGTTAAAGTTTTTACAGGAAAAAGAGGAAGAAAATTCTTTGTAAAAATAAAACTTGATATGCTTACAGATGGAAATATTGCTGAAAAGACTGCTTCTATTCAAGATGGATTGAGAAAAAGATTAGCTGATAAGATGGGACTGGAAGTTGATACTGTAGAAGTACAAATTTCTAAACTGTCAATAAAATCTCAAGATACTTCAGAAGAATAGAGGTGATCATATATGTTAGCTGAAATGCTTGAAAAGTTGTTAGTGTCCCTTGTAAATAACTGGAAAAAATATCTAGGATGTTTTATAGGATTTGTTTTAGGGATTCTCCTTGTAGAATATGGTCTGCCTAAAACGGTTTTTATAATAGTTCTAAGTATTGTAGGATATAAAATGGGAGATACAACACTTATAAAAAAATTAAAAAAATTTATATTAGAGAAAATAAAAGAGGATTAGAAAGGAAATTTAATGAGTAGAAGATTAGCGAGGGAAGAGTTATTTAAATTAGTATTTGAAGGAGAAATAAAAGAGGAAAATACTAAGGATATATTGGAAAGTTATTTGAAGAGAGAAGAAGTTCTTCAAAATGAAAATGAGATAACTTTTATTAAAAAATATATGAATGGAATAGCTGAAAATAATGATAGGATCTTAAAAACAATAGAAGAAAAGATAACAGGATGGAGCTTTGAAAGAATAGGTAATGTAGAAAAAGCTCTTTTAAAAATTTCTGTTTATGAGATCTTATGTGAAGACACACCTCACGAAATAGTTATAAATGAAGCAGTAGAGCTTGCAAAAATGTATGGAGATGAAAAAACATCTGAATTCATAAATGGAGTTCTAGCTAAGGTAGTTAATAGCTAAATACTGGAAATGAAATCAAGACAGCCGTTTTTATGGCTGTTTTTTTTTATCTAAATATAAATGAGGAACAGAGGCTGTTGAACCAAGAGTAGTCATAAAAGCAACTCTTGGTTGATAGAATGATATATTATAATATGGTAAAATCATAAAAGATGAGCAAAATGATATAGAAAGGGGAAATATGATAGAACTAGAAAAGCACCCAGTTGAAACAGAAGCTGGGGATCAATTTAGAGAATGTATTATAATGACAGCTTTAAAAAATTCGAGATTAAAAATGAGAGAGCTTTTAGAAATGAGTCGGGAAATAGGCTTTTTAATAGATGAACCTCAACATGAAGATTACTTTGATCCTTTTGCTATTATGTTGGCAGAACTATTTACAGAGTATCAAGAATATGGAAGATTTCCTAATTGGACATATAATATGGATGATGTCAAAGAATTTGTTATAGATAAGGAGGCTAAAGATTTTCTTTTACAGACTCTTGATGATATTTATAATGAAAGTAAAATAGAAGGAAGAGAAAGAGAAATTTGTATTCAATGGCAGAAAACAGAAATGACAGAAATATGGAAAAGACATTTAGAATCTTTGATATCTTCATTAAGAAAGTCCATTCCTTATAAAGAAACAGAAGAGGAAATAATTGAAAGAAAAAAGAAAGAAGAAAAAGAAAATAAATCTGGAAAGGGAATAATTTTATTTTTTGTATTGATGTTTGGAATTATATTAGCGATGGGGGTCTATATATTATTCAACTCAATATTACTTTTAAAAACAGGAAAAATTTTACAAGGGACAGCAGCATTATTGTTCTCTGCAATAACTTTATTTTTTTCAGGAAAATTATTTTTAGGATTTTTTAAGGGTTTGTTTAAATAAGAAAGAATGATAATACAGGGGGAGAAAGATGGTTAAAAATGTACACATAGGGAGAATTTATAGAAAAAAGATTAAATCCAGAATAAAAATAATTACTATCTTAGTAATAGTATTAGGAGCAATAGTATTATATTGTAGATATAAATAAATTTTATAAAATAAAAGGTTGAAAGAATAAATTATCATTACTATTAAAATATTTTAAAATAAAGTATAATATATTCAAAGTAGTTTTATGATTAATAGAAAAGAGGGATATAAATGAGAAAAATAATGTTTGCAATATTCATATTTTCTTTGAGTATAATAGCTGTAGCTGTCAGTGGAAAAGTAATCAGAGTATCTGATGGAGATACTATTTTAATTCAGTCTGGAAGTCAAAAAATAAGAGTAAGAATGTATGGAATAGATGCTCCTGAATTAAAACAGAAATATGGAGAGGAATCTAAAAAATATTTAGAAAAAAGAATAATGGATAAAAATGTTGATATAAAAGTAATAAATCAAGATCAATATGGAAGAAAAGTAGGAAAAGTATTTTATAAAAATAAAGATATAAATTTAGAAATGTTGGAAACAGGAAATGCATGGTTTTATGAGTATCATGCTAAACATGAAAAAGATTATAGAAAAGCGTTTAAAAATGCTAAGGAACAAAAATTAGGATTATGGAAGGATAAAAATCCACAAAATCCTAGAAACTTTAGATTAGATCATAGAAGAGAGGGCTAGAAACATGAAAAAAGAAGTGAAAAGATTTAGAGAACTGATTAAAGAGAAAAAACTTATTGATTCATCGCTGGGAATACTACAATGGGACTTGGAGACAACTACTCCAAGAAAAGGAAAGGAGCTCCTTTCTGAAATGGTAGGATACCTAAGTATGAAAAGTTATGATATAGTTACTTCAGAAGAGTTCTTGAACCTTGTAAAATTTTTAAAAGCAAATGAGAAGGAATTGGATGATATTCAAAGAAAAGAAATAGATGATATGGCAGAAGAAATAGAAAAGATAAGTAAAATACCTCCTCATGAATATCAGGAATATTCAGAATTGACTGCTAAAACCCAAGGGGTATGGGAAGAGGCAAAAGCTAAAAATGATTTTAGTATGTTTAAAGAAAATTTAAAAAAGATATTTGAATTTAATATAAAATTTGCAGAATATCAAGGAAAGAAAGACAAAAAAATATATGATATAATTTTAGATGAATATGAAAAAGGAATGGATACAGAAAAATTAGATGAATTTTTTAGTGCATTGAGGGGAGAAATAGTCCCTCTTCTAAAAAAGATAATGGAAAAAAATAAAAATAGTAAAATATCTTGTATAAATAGAACAGTAAATATTGATGAGCAGAAAAAATTTAATAGATTTTTGAGTGAATATTTGGGATTTGATTTTAACAGAGGAGTAACAGCTGAAAGTGAACATCCTTTTACACTGAATTTGGATAAGAATGATGTAAGGCTGACTACTAAATATATAGAGAATATACCTTTCTCTTCAATATTCAGTACTATTCATGAAACAGGACATGGAATATATGAACAGCAGGTAGGAGATGACTTGCAGGGAACTACTTTAGCTACTGGGGGTTCTATGGGATTACATGAATCTCAGTCAAGATTTTATGAAAATATGATAGGAAGAAGCATGAGTTTCTGGAAAGGAATATATGATAAGAATATAGATGTGTTTCCAGTTCTTAAAGAGATAAATATAGATAAGCTTTATAGAGAAATAAATAGAGTAGAACCTTCTTTTATAAGAACAGAGGCAGATGAACTTACATATTCACTTCATATAATGATAAGATATGAAATAGAAAAAGGAATAATCAATGGAGAAATAGAAATCGATGATCTTCCAGAAGTATGGAATAAAAAGATGGAGGAATATCTGGGAGTAGTACCAGAGACAGATAGAGATGGAGTATTGCAGGATGTTCACTGGGCATGCGGACTTATAGGATATTTTCCATCTTATGCACTTGGAAATGTATATGCAGCTCAACTATATAATACTATGAAAAAGGATATGGATGTAAATTCTCATCTTGAAAATGGTAAGCTGGATAGAATAAAAGGATGGCTGAGAGACAGAATACATATTTATGGAAAATTGAGAGAAACAGCTGAACTTATTCAAGAGATAACAGGAGAGGAACTTGAACCAAAATACTATATAGAATATTTAAAAGAAAAGTATTCAAAAATATATGATCTTGATTAAACAACAGGAGGGGAAGCATTTGAAAAGACTAAGAAAGATTTATTTGATTATAGCTGTATTTTTCACAGTTTTTTCGGTTATATTTTCAGCACCATCATATAGGATAGACAGTCTGGATATAACAGCTAAAATACAGGAAGATGGATCAGTGGTTATTGAAGAGATAGCTTTGTATAATGCCAGTGAAATAAATGGAGTATTATATAATATTGATGCTAAAGGATATGGGAAATTACAGTCTCTGGAAGTATTTTATGAAAAAAATGGAGAGTTTGTTTCAGCTGTAAATGATAGAGGAACAGCTTCAGGGATGTACACAGTGTCAGTAAGTGACGAGCTCTATAAGATAAAACTTTATTCTCCTATGAGAAATGAGAAGAGGTATTTTGGCTTTAGATATGTTCTTCCTAGAGGAGTAACTGTATATGAGGATATAGCTCAATTTAATAGGAAAATGGTAGGAAGAGGCTGGCAGAACAGTATAAGAGATGTTTCTGTAAAAGTGATCCTTCCTAAAGAGGCAGATAAAGATAAAATACATGCTTTTGGACATGGACCTCTCACAGGTAATATTGAAATATTAAATGGAAGAGAAATATTTTTCACATTGAAAAATTATAGACCAGGAGAATTTGTTGAAACAAATATACTTTTTCCAAAAGAGATAGTAAGTAAAATAAATCCAAGCTATGTTAAAAAAACAAAAGGTTATGACAGTATCATGGCTATGGAAGGGAAACTAGCTGAAGAATCTAACAGAGAAAGAGACAGAGCAGTAAGAGGAATGATATTAGGCAGAGTTGTTTTCTTTGGAGGAGTAGCATGGTGGCTGTTCTTGATGGTATTTATTTACCTGAAAAATGGTAAAAAATATAAAGTGATCAATCCTTATGGAGAGTATTTTAGAGAGCTTCCAGATGATTATACTCCAGCTGTAGCAGGAACATTAGTATCAAGAAAAATGTATCCAGCTCCAACACACCTTTTTGCTACTGTAATGGATTTAGTGAGAAAAGATTATTTAGAAATGGAAGAAATAAATGAAGTTAATTCAAAAGGGAAAAATATTAAAAAAACTATATTGAAAAAAGTAAGAGAAGTAACTTCAGAATTAAAAGATTATGAAAGATTAGTTTTTAAATGGTATATAAATGAACTTGGAGATGGAGAAAAAGTAGTTTTGGAAGATGTGGAAAAATATGTTTCTAAAAATCTTACAAATGCTAAGAAATTTAATGCTAATTTTGAAAAATGGAAAACATTGGTATATACTGATATGCTTTCTAAGGGATTAAAGCAAGATAAAAGAAATAAACTAGCTGTAGCTTTCGGGGTTATAACAGGAATACTTTTATTTATTGGAGGAATGGTTCTTATAGTTATATTCCAGGATCCTAAATTTATGCTGTTTAATTTCTTAGGAATACCATTAATAGTATTTTCAGCAGCAGTAAACAGACCAAGCAAAGAAAAAGAGGAAGCTTATTCAAGATGGAAAGCTTTTAAGAAATTTCTTGTAGATTACAGTAATTTAGAAGAGGCGAAGTTAGCTTCAATACATTTGTGGGAACATTATTTTGTATATGCAATCGCTCTGGGAGTAGCTGAGAAGGTAGCAGCAGGATACAAGAAAATAGCTGCACTAAGAGGAGAAGATGATGTAAATCTAAGAGTTGGAAGAAATAGAATGTCTCTTATGAATACATATCTTTACAGCAGAGCTTTCAGAACTATGGAAAGTTCAACAGTAAAAGCAGCAGCTCGTTCTATGAGCGAAGTTGCAAAATCTACAAGATCTTCTTCAAGCGGCAGCGGCGGTGGATTCAGCAGAGGATCTTCTGGCGGCGGTGGAGGCCGTGGCGGTGGAGGAGCATTCTAATAGAGAAAGCTTTATAAAAAAAATATAAAAGGAGTGAGAATATGCTGTTTCTTATAATTGTAATTGTTTTATTAGTTCTTTTAACTGTGTCTTATCAAAATAAATTTGTCAAACTTCATGAAAGAGTAAAAAACTCTTGGAGCCAGATAGATGTCCAGCTTCAAAAAAGAGTGGATTTAATTCCTAACTTAGTGGAAACTGTAAAAGGATATGCAACACATGAGAAAGAAACACTGGATGCTGTAATTTCAGCAAGAACTCGTTATACAACTGCTTCTACAGTGGATGAAAAAATGAAGGTCAGTGGAGAGTTAAGTGGTCTTTTAAGCAGATTGATGATGGTATCAGAAAGCTATCCTGATCTTAAAGCAAATGTTAATTTTATGGATCTACAAAAACAGCTGAAAGATATAGAAGATAAAATAGGTTATGCCCGTCAATTTTATAATGACACTGTTACATCATATAACCAGAGTATAAAAATGATACCTGGAAGTATTTTTGCAGGAATCTTTAAATTTACAGAAGAGCCTTTATTTAAAGCTGATGAAGGAGCAAAAGAGGCACCTAAAGTTAAGTTTTAAAAATAAGTATTTATAGACGCTTCCTTTATGGTAGACAGTTGAAATCTGATGAACTGTTTATTATAGAGGAAGTTTTTTATTATTTCAAGGAAAAGCTCAAAATGGAACGAATAATAATATATAAATTGATAATATTTGTCATTTCATAATAATATGATTCAAACGATTGACTTTTAGATGTAAAAGGGATAATATAGAGGATATCTGTACAAAAAACATTTATAGCATTGGGAGGAGTTGTTATGAAAGAAAAGTTTAAATTGGCAGGGTTGGAGATGAAGTATTTTATCCCTGTAGTTCTGGTGCTTACAGCAGCAGTAGCATTAGGAAAGCTTCCAAAAGGGATGCTTGGAGCATTTCCTATAATGATAGCCATTGGAGCTATCTTGGATTATATTGGGAATAAAACTCCAATAGTAAAAGATTATCTTGGTGGAGGACCTATAGTTATAATATTTGTTTCAGCAGCATTGGTTTATTACAATATAATACCAGCTAACGAAACAAAAATAATTAAAGATTTTATGACTACACAAAGTTTCCTTGATTTCTATATTGCAGCATTGATAGTAGGAAGCATCATGGGAATGAACAGAAAACTTTTAATCAAAGCAGCAATGGGATATCTTCCAGTTATCATTGGAGGAGTAACAGTTTCAATACTTCTTACTGGTGTAATTGGAGCTATTTCTGGATATGGTTTTGTAAATGCCGTATTTTATATTGCTATCCCTATAATGGGAGGAGGAATGGGAGCAGGAGCAGTACCATTATCACAAATCTTTGGTCAGGCTCTTAACAAACAGCCGACAGAACTATTGGCAGTAATGGTTCCAGCAGTAGCATTGGGAAATGCTTTGGCAATAGTAGCAGCAGGATTATTGGATAAGTTAGGAAAAAGATTCCCAAGTCTTACAGGAAATGGAAAACTTTTAAAAACTCAAGATGCTGAAATGACTGAAGAAAGAAAACATACACCTCTTCAATATGAAGAACTTGGAATGGGGCTTCTTATAGCTACATCATTCTTTGTTTTTGGAAATACTTTAAGTAAATTTATACCTATTCATGCTTATGCTTTGATGATAATATCAGTGGCAATTGCAAAAATATTTGGACTGGTTAATGAATATTATGAAGAATGCTGTGCTAAATGGTTTAACTTTATAATGAAAAACTTTACATCAGCTCTATTAGTAGGAATAGGAGTAGCTTATACAAGTCTTAAAGAAGTAATAGAAGCTTTCAGTCCTATATATCTTTTATTAGTTGCAGCTACAGTAATTGGAGCTATTATAGGAACAGCAATTGTTGGACATCTGATAGGATTCTATGTAATAGAAGGATCTATTACAGCTGGATTATGTATGGCAAATATGGGTGGAACTGGAGACGTGGCAGTAATGTCAGCAGCTCACAGAATGGAGCTTATGCCATTCTCTCAAATTTCTTCAAGAATAGGAGGGGCTTTTATGCTGCTCTTAACCTCACTCTTGATAAATATATTTGTATAAAGTAAAAAATAATTAAGGTAAATATATGGAGGGGGATCTAAAAATATAGTTGATTTCTCTCCATTCTTTATATTGAAAACAGCAGTGAAAATATTAGGCAGAGAAGCAATTAATTATAAGGAAATGAAAATTAATTATCTATTGATTTTTAAAGAAAAATGCTTTATTATGTAAAAATATATATTTTATGTTTTTAATACATATAAATATAAAAGATTTGAAATAAAGTCGTTGATCACAAGGAGGGAGGGATACATGATGGATAATTTTACTATGAACCTTAGTGTCTATGAGATAGGTTTAAGAATTGGAATGGCTATAATTATTGGTGGAATGATAGGATATGAGAGAGGGCATAATAATAGACCTGCTGGATTTAGAACTCACATACTTGTATGTTTAGGAGCAGCAGTAGTTTCTATGGTACAGGATCATCTGCGGATAAATATAGTCAGATTTGCCATGGAAAATGGAAATGCAGCTCAAGTAATAAAAACAGACTTAGGAAGGATAGGAGCACAGGTAGTTAGTGGAATAGGTTTCTTAGGTGCTGGAACTATAATGAGAGATAAGGGAACTATTGGTGGACTTACAACAGCAGCATCTATATGGGTAACAGGATGTATAGGATTGGGAGTAGGCTGGGGATTTTACAGTATGTCTTTTCTTTCAGGACTGGCAGTTCTTTTAGTTTTGATAACATTAAAAAAAGTAGAAAGAAGATTCATTGATGATAGAACAATTTCAAAAATAGAGATAGAGTATGACAGTGAAATTAATAACGGAATGTATTACTCTAATACTAACGAAATATTCAAAGAATTCAGCATAAGAGTAAGAAGCATGAAAAAAGATCCTAATGAAAATAGGATATTATATACTCTTGTTATTCCAAGACAGTATAGTATTTTAGATCTTACATCTGAATTTTCAAAGAATAAAGAAGTAACTTCAATAAAAATAATTAAATAAAAATAGGAGAGTGACTTTAGCTTTTTAGTCATTCTCCTTTATTTTTTACATCAGTATTGAAGCTATAGGATATCCTACAAAAATAGTAACTATTACTGCAACTATCATAAAGATAAATCCATATTTAAACATATCAGTAGACTCTACCCATTCTGATCCAATAGCTATAGCTATATGAGGCATAGCTGGAGGAGTGGCAAAAGCGAAAGCTGACATCATTCCAATAATAGAAACAATTGCTGGAGCTGATACTGCACCATTAGTCGCCTGTACAAGAGGAATAGCCACAGTAGTAACAACTGTAACAGTAACCATATTAGATGAGAAGTTTGTTTGAATACAAGCCCACAGAGTAAATATAAGAACTAGGAGCATAGGGCTTACTTCTTTCAATATAGGATTTAAAGTTTCTACAAGATATTGAGCCAGTCCTACATGTTGATTTGTCATAGCACTACCTAGAGCGAGAGTACCAGCAGCCATTATAATACTTGACCATTGTACCCCTTTTCTCATTCCCTCTGCAAAATTCAATACAGGTTTTTCATCAAAAGACATTATAGAATAGCAGATAACTCCAAGCATAGGAGGCATAGCAGTTCCCATAGTTGAGATTTTTTTGCATATTACAGGAAAATAAGGCTTTAATATACTTGGAAGCACCCATAGAGCAACTATTATGCAGAATACTCCAAGAATAGCTTTTTCTTTCTTTTCCATTGGTTTTATTTCGTTTTTTAAAGCAGAAACATCTATATTTTTTATTTTTGTCATGTCAGGATTAAGTATAAATCTAAATATAAGAATTAAAAATATTGTACATATAATTCCTACAGGAACAGCAAAAGCCATGTATTCAGCATATCCAATAGTGAGTCCAGTAGCAGTTGCATAAAATCCCATAGCCATAATACTAAATACATGAGCAATAGGAGTCATTCCAGCAGCAACAGATACACAAAATGCAAGACTGATCATAAGCATTTTTCCTATTTTATCTCCTTTTTTTAATCCTAATATTTCATTAATTTTTTCTAATATAGGAAGAAAAACAACAAACAATACAGATGGGGATACAAAACATCCAATAAATATTATTGCTGAAATAAAAGAGATAACAAAAAGCCATGGACCTTTTTTAGCTATAGGACTTGTTATAAAAGAAACAGCGCATCTTTTCAGAAATGGAGTCTCTGCTAAAACATAAGTACATAGGAAAGTACACATTAAGAAAGCAAAAGTATCATTTCCAAAAGAACTTAGAAAAACATTTTTAAATCCAATTTCTGGAATCAGTCCTATTGCAGTTATACAAAGTAAACTAGGCCAGTCAATAGCAACAGTAAGCCATAATAATAAACTTCCTAAAAATATACCTATTACATTCATCCCTAATGGTTTCATCCCAGTTGGAAGTGGAAGATGCTTTACAAATAGAATTAGAAGTAATGCAAGAAAGATACAAGAATATCTTTTTACACTTTTAGCAGACATAAATTTTCCCCCTTTATTTTACATCAATATCACTTTATGTAGATATTATAAATACATATAATAATTCATAGAGTTTTGAAAATTATATCCTCATAAGGCTTCTTTGTCAATTTAAATCAAAAATCAGGAGCATTTAACTCCTGATAGTTCTAAAATTGTTGCTATTATTCAAATTATATCGAAAAATATAAAATAGTGTGCACAATATAAAAAATAAATATATAATAATAGTAAAATTTTTAAAAATAAAAGCTTATTCTTGAATAATTTCTACAATTTTTCCTTTATTATATTTTATTTCTTTAATTTTTTCTCCTTCTTTCGAGTATTCTAAATAGATTCCATCAGGCTCTCCAGAAACATAATTTATTTCTAAAACAATCTGCCCAGTATAATGATATTTTTTATATGAACCATTGAGTTTTCCATCTTTATATTCACTGTCTATGTATATTTGTCCATTTCTATAGAAATGCACATATTTTCCATCTAGTTTTCCATTTTTATAACTCATTAAAAGAAGTATCTGTCCATTATCATACTTCCTTAAAATCTTACCAGAATAAGGTTTACTTTCATTAATTATATAAACGATTCCATTTCTTTCTTGTTTTTTAGAGATATCAATTTCTCTTTCTTTGTCATAGCAGCTGCTAAGTAATATTATTGAAAAAATAAGCAGTAAAAGTTTCTTCATTCAGCTTCCTCCATAGATGTAAAGTATTTATATTATAACACGAGTAAAAAAGTTTTCCAATTAAAAATCAAATAGTAATTTAATAAAAAATTAAATAATTAATATAATTAGTGTGCCCATTAAATTAAATTTATTTCAAAAAAAATAATGTTAAATTCTAAAAAAAATATAATGATATAAAACAAAACATTTTTATTGATTTTTATATTCAAATGATTTATAATAGATTATGTTAAAAATGTTAAAAATGTTAATAAAAAAAGAGGGGGAGATTTTTTTGGGAGAATTTACATTAAACCTCAGTATAAAAAGCATTGTTTTGAGAATTTTTATGGCGATAATTATTGGGGGAATAATTGGATATGAAAGAGGATGTAATAATAGACCAGCAGGATTTAGAACACACATATTAGTTTGTTTAGGTGCTGCTATTGTTTCGTTGACTCAAGATCAACTTAGAATAAATATAGTAAAATTTGCTATGGAAACATCTACAGTAACTCAAGTTTTGAAGACAGATTTAGGGAGAATGGGAGCTCAAGTAGTAAGTGGAATAGGATTTTTAGGAGCAGGCTCTATAATGAGAGAGAAAAAAACTATAGGTGGTCTTACAACAGCAGCATCTATATGGGCTACAGGATGTATAGGATTAGGAATAGGATGGGGATTTCATAATATAGCAGTATCTGCGGGAATAGCTGTGATAATTGTTCTTGTTACTCTAAAGAAATTGGAAGTTACATTAATTGAAAAGAAATTTATAGAAAAAATAGAGATTATTTATAATGAGGAAAGAAATATGGGAGTCAATTTACAAGAAACATATGAAATTTTTAAAAGCTATAATATTAAAATAAAAAATTTAAAAAAGGAATTAAAAGAGAAAAAGGTGTTATTTACTCTGATCATACCAAAACATTTTACACTTTTAGATTTAACATCTGAATTATCAACTTTAAAAAGTATCTCTGAGATAAGAGACTTTTAAATAAAATAATTTTAAAATTTATAAAATATCTAGGAGGAATGAATTATGAGAAAGGCATTTAAATTATTTGGAGTATTATTTACAGCAGCAGCATTATTTACAGCTTGTGGAAAGGAAAAAGAAACAGAATTGACTACAAAATATCCAAGCAAAGCAGTAAATGTTATTGTTGCGTATAAAGCAGGAGGAGGAACAGATGTAGGAGCACGTATTTTAGTTTCAGAAGCTCAAAAATCATTTTCTCAACCTTTTGTTATAGTTAATAAACCAGGGGCAGATGGAGAGATTGGATACACAGAACTATTAAAAGCAAAGCCTGATGGATATACGATTGGATTTATAAATCTTCCTACTTTTGTAAGTATCCCTTTACAAAGAAAAACAAACTTTAAAAAAGAAGATGCAGCAGCTATAATGAACCATGTTTTTGATCCAGGAGTTTTAGCAGTTAAAGCAGATAGTAAATGGCAGACTTTAGAGGATTTTATAGAAGATGCTAAAGCTAATCCAGATAAATTAACAGTTTCAAATAATGGTACTGGAGCTTCTAACCATATAGGAGCAGCTCATTTTGCATATGAAGCTGGAGTAAAAATAACTCATGTTCCTTTTGGAGGAAGTACAGATATGATCGCAGCTCTTCGTGGAAACCATGTAGATGCAACAGTAGCAAAAATTAGTGAAGTTGGAAATTTAGTTAAAAATAATGAGTTACGTATTTTAGCTACATTTACTGAAAAAAGATTGGAGAATTTTTCTGAAGTGCCAACTTTAAAAGAAAAGGGATATAATGTTTTATTTGGTTCAGCTCGTGCTATAGTGGCTCCTAAAGGAACACCAGATGAAATAATAAATATATTGCATACTACATTTAAAACAGCTTTAGAAGCACCAGAAAATGTAGAAAAATCGAATAATTCAAATCTTCCTTTGCAATATATGTCACCTGAAGAACTTACAAATTATATAAATGAGCAGGAAATTTATATAAAAGAAATTGTACCTAAGCTAGGAATATAGGAGGAATAATGGGTAAGTATGATAAAATATTAACAATAGGGTTGTTGATATTGGAAATATTCTATTTTGTTTTAATAAAATCTCTGCCAGAAAATGCAGCTAAATATCCAATGTTTGTTTGTATGTTATTATTAGTTTTAACTATCATGTTAGGAATAAAAAGTTTTACATCTAAAGAAAAATATGAAGAGAAAATTTTTGCAGATCTTCAGCTAAAACAGTTTTTATTTATTATAGTAATTTCTGCAATATATATTTTTTTAATAGAATTACTAGGTTTTTTCGTAACAACACTTGTTTATTTGATGTTAACAATGATAGGCTTAAAAGCAAATATTAAACTTAGTGCCATCACTAGTGTAGGTTTTTGTATTCTTATATATTTGGTATTTGTAGCTTTCTTGAGAGTACCTGTGCCTAGCGGATTTTTAATTTAAAGGAGGAGATTATGTCAGATATATTATATGGGTTTATGACAGCACTCAGCCCAATAAACTTAATAGCAGCATGTGTCAGTGTAGCTATAGGAATAACAATAGGGGCTCTTCCTGGATTATCTGCTGCAATGGGAGTGGCTCTTCTTATTCCAATAACATTTGGAATGCCTGCTTCAACAGGGTTGATAGTGTTAGCAGGAGTATATTGCGGAGCTATTTTTGGAGGATCAATATCAGCTATACTTATCCGTACACCAGGAACACCAGCAGCAGCAGCAACTGCAATTGATGGATATGAACTTACAGTACAGGGGAAAGCAGGAAAAGCTTTAGGAACAGCAGTAATAGCTTCTTTTATAGGAGGAATACTAAGTTCAATTTCGTTATATTTATTTGCTCCAACTCTAGCAACTCTTGCATTAAAATTTGGTCCTGCTGAATATTTTTGGCTGTCAATATTTGGATTGACAATAATAGCAGGAGCAAGTACAAAATCAATAACAAAAGGGCTTATTTCAGGTGGATTAGGATTGATGATATCTACAATAGGAATGGATCCAATGCTTGGAAATCCAAGATTTACTTTTGGAATACCAAGTCTTCTTTCAGGAGTACCATTTACAGCTTCATTAATAGGATTGTTTTCTATGTCACAAGTATTGATGCTGGCTGAAAAAAAGATAAAAGCTTCTGGTAAGATGATAGACTTTGATGACAGAGTCCTTTTAAGCAGAGCAGAATTAAAAAGAATACTTCCTACAACACTTAGATCAACAGTAATTGGAAATCTTATAGGAATACTTCCAGGAGCAGGGGCAAGTATAGCATCATTTTTAGGATACAATGAAGCTAAGAGATTTTCTAAACATAAAGAAGAATTTGGACATGGAAGTATAGAGGGAATAGCAGGAGCAGAGGCAGCTAATAATGCTGTAACTGGAGGGTCACTAATTCCAACATTTACATTGGGAATACCTGGAGAAAGTGTAACAGCTGTTTTATTAGGAGGACTATTAATTCAAGGGTTACAACCAGGACCTGATCTATTTACTATTCATGGGAAAATAACTTATACTTTCTTTGCAGGATTTATAGTAGTTAATATTTTTATGTTATTGTTAGGATTGACTGGTTCAAAAATGTTTGCCAGAATATCAAGAGTTCCTGATAATTATCTTATTCCGCTTATTTTTTCGTTAAGCGTGATAGGGTCATATGCTATAAATAATCAAATGACAGATGTAGGAATAATGTTTGTATTTGGTATAATAGGATATTTTGTTAATAAATTCCAGTTAAATTCAGCATCTATAGTATTGGCATTGATTTTAGGGCCAATTGGAGAAGCTGGGTTAAGAAGATCTATAATATTGAATCATGGAAATATGGATATATTATTCAAAAGTTCAGTATCAAAAGTTTTAATACTATTTACAATATTATCTCTATTTTCTCCAATAGTAATGGCAAAATTACAAAAAGAAAAATAAAATATATTTAATTAAAAAAAGGCTGAACTCTTATGAGTTTAGCCTTTTTGATTTGATTTCTAAGATATCGATAATTAAAGTGAAAGTACTTCCTTTATTGATTTCACTTTTTACTTTAATTTTGCCTTTCATATTTAAAATCATATTTTTAACAATTGAAAGGCCAAGACCAGTACCTTCTATTTTACTATTGCGTGATTTATCTACTCTGTAAAATCTATGGAAAATTTTTTTTAGTTCATTTTTTTCAATTCCACGACCAAAATCTTCAACAGATATAGTTAATTTTAAATTTTTAACAGAAGCTTTGACATTTATAGGAGTTGAAACCTCTGTATATTTTATAGCATTATCAATTAAATTTCCAACTACTGTTCTTAACCATTCTTCAGAAATATAAGATATAATAGTTATGTTTTCAACAGTTGTATTTATAGTTATATCTTTTTTTATAGCTATATTTTTATAAAGAGAAGTAATTGTATTAAATGAATCTAATAAAGAAATTGTATAGATATTTTTTTCATTTTTAGATGAATTTTCTATATGAGATAGTTGTAATAAATCATTTACTAGATGATTTAATCTTTGAGTTTCCCTATCTATAATATCTATAAAATATTCTAATTGTTTTCTATCTTTAAAATGACCTAATTTTATAGTTTCAATAAATCCCCCTATAATAGTAATAGGAGTTTTTAATTCATGAGAAGCATTGGATACAAACTCTCTACGAAGTTCTTCAACTAATTCAAGTTTTGTGATATTTTGAATAATAATAATAACTTGTTCACTTCCATCTTTCATAAAATTTGTTTTTATCTGATAAGTATTCTTATTCTTAGCAATTTTATTATTGAAGGGTTTTTTACTAACAAGAGATTTTTTTATATATTCATTAAAAAATTCTAGTTCAGGATATGCAAATATATCAGAATGTCTATTCTGAAGATGAAACTCTTTTACTGCAAAATTATTAATCAAAATAATTTTCCCTGAATAGTCAATTACAATAATTCCTTCATGCAAGTTATCAATTATAGCTTGAAGATTATCAGCTTTTTTTTGTATATCTTTTAATAGAGCATTTATTTTAAAATTCATATAATTGAAATTTTCAGCTAATTCTTCAATTTCATCATGAGATTCAATAAGAATGGAATTGCTGAAATTCCCTTTTGCAGTATCTTTAGTAGCTTTTATTAAGAGGTCAATAGGTTTAGTAGCTCTGTTGATAAAATAAATAGATAAAATAATGGATAATATTCCTGATATGGTTATTCCTAAGGAAATAATAAGAATAGTTTCTTTTTTAAAAGCATCAAAAAGGAGTAAATCTTTGGATAACATAATAATTACAGGTTTATTATTAAGTGAGATTGCTCCAGTAAAAATCTCAATAGTTTTAATTTTTTTTGGAATATTTTTTACAACCCTATAAGAAGTAATTCCTTTTTTTGCTCTTTGAAATTCAGGAATATCTTTAAGAGTTGTAAAAATTATACTGTTATCATTAGAGTCAGCAATAGGAAAGCCATCTTCATTGATAAAAGTTACTCTGAAATCAGTTTTTTTAGAAAAAGATTGAGAAAGTTTATAGAGATATAAATGAGCATTTTTATTTTCTGATAAAAATACACTAATTAATTTACTGTTAGATATTCCATTAAAAAAAATAGATTGAATATAATTTTTTTTTATCATTTTATTAAAAATAAGGCCAACAATCAAGGTGCTTGTTAAAATAATTGAAAAACAAATAAGAATAAATTTTCTTTTCATAGCATACTCCTAAGATTATATATTGTCAGGTATTTTATATCCAGTTCCTCGGATTGTTTCTATATAGGAGTTATTTTCATCACCTAATTTTTGTCTTAGCTTTCTTATATGAACATCTAAAGAACGAGTTTGATTATTATTTTCATAATTCCATACTGATTCAAATATTTTTTCCCTTGAGATAACTTTTCCTTTGTTATTTAATAAAAAAATAAAAAGTTTGAACTCTCTAATAGTAAGTTCTAGAGGATTATTATTTTTATAAACTAGATTTTTTACTAAGTCTATTTTTAAATCTTTATAATATATATAATTTGCGTTGCTTTCCACATCATTTTTTACAGGAGAATCATTTGAAATAATTGTTGAATCAGATTCTATTCTTCTTGAAAAAGCATTTATACGGGCAATCATTTCTCTTAAACTAAAAGGCTTAGTGATATAATCATCAGCTCCAATTTCAAGGCAGACTATTTTATCTATTTCTTCAGATTTTGCACTAATTATTAATATTCTTATTTTATTAAGTAAAGGATTGTTTCTTATTTTTTTGCAAATATCAATTCCATTCATTCCAGGAAGCATTAAATCTAACAAAATAATATTTGGATTTATTTTTTCAATCAGAGACATGACATTATTTCCAGTATCAGTTGTGAAAACTTCATATCCATAAATTTCTAGATTTAATTTTAATAATTCTAATATATGTATTTCATCATCTATAATTAATATTTTTTTTCCCACAAAAGCCTCCTGCTAAAGCTAGATTATTTAAAGTTATTATAGCATATTTTTAGAAATAATAAAAAGCTGAACTAAAAGTAGTCCAGCTTTATTTTTGTATATTTTAATCCTCATATCCATCAGGATGATTTTTATGCCATGTCCATGCTGTATCAATTATTTTTTCAAGAGTGTTATATTTAGGCTTCCATTTTAATTCTTTCATAGCTTTATCAGAACTTGCTACAAGTTTAGCAGGATCTCCAGCTCTTCTAGGTGAAACGACTGCTGGAATAGGATGCTTAGTTACTTTTCTGGCTACTTCAATAACCTCTTTTACAGAGAATCCCTCTCCATTTCCTAGATTGAATATTTCACTTTCTCCTCCATTATTTAATCTTTTTAGAGCAAGAATGTGAGCATCAGCAAGGTCCATTACATGAATGTAATCTCTGATACAAGTTCCATCAGCAGTAGGATAGTCATCTCCATATATTCCTATGTGTTCTCTTTTACCAAGAGCTACCTGAAGTATAATTGGAATGAGATGGCTTTCAGGACTGTGATCTTCTCCTATTTCACCAGTAGGATGAGCACCAGCAACATTGAAATATCTCAAAGCTGTATATTTTATTTCATAAGCTTTATCACACCATTTGAGCATTTTTTCAACAGCTAGCTTACTTTCTCCATATGGATTAGTAGGGAAAGTAGCATCGCTTTCAAGAATAGGTATATTCTCAGGTTCTCCATATGTAGCAGCAGTTGATGAGAAAACTATTTTATTGACATTATATTTTTTCATAGCTTTTAATAGACATAAAGTTCCATAGAAGTTATTTTCAAAATATTTTAAAGGCTCTTCTACACTTTCTCCAACTAAAGAGAAAGCGGCAAAATCAATTACACCATCTATTTTATTATCTTTAAATATTCTTTCCATAAACTCGTCATCTCTTAGATCTCCAAGAACAAGTTTTGCTTTTTCGTGAACTGCGTCAACATGACCAGTTTGAAGATTATCAAGTACAATTACCTCTTCTCCACTGTCAATAAGAGCTCTAGTAACATGACTTCCAATATACCCAGCTCCACCACAAACTAAAATTGCCATTTTATCCTCCTTAGAAAATAGTGTTTTTTATATTATACATCATATTTTTAAAAATTTTAATCTAATTCATGTTAATATATTCAACAAATCTCAGCAGACCTTTTTGACCCTCTGGGGTTCTTTTGTACACTCCAGCATCTTCAAGGACTTTTGAAAAAGTTATTCCAACTTCATCTTTTAAGATAGCTTCTACATTTTTAGGAGTTATTTCAAAGTGCTTTTTCTGAATATTAACAGCCCAGTTTAAATGTTTTTCAACTTTAGGATCATTTTTAATTTTAGTTTCAAAGTCAGGTTCTGTCATATATTTTCCTAGTATTTCCAGTTCTTCCTTCAATCTTCCAGGAAGTACAGCAAGTCCCATAACTTCAATAAGCCCTATATTTTCTTTTTTTATATTATGGACATCTTCGTGTGGATGGAATATTCCTAAAGGATGCTCATCACTTGTTCTGTTATTTCTAAGGACAAGGTCAAGCTCAAAATCTTTTCCTCTTCTTCTTCCAATAGGAGTCACAGTATTATGAGGAGTATCTCCAGAGAAGGCATATATTCCTAGAGATTCATCACTATATCTTCTCCAGTTATCAAGTATTTTTACTGCAAGTTCTACCAGTTTTTTTCTATCAGGGCTTTTTATTCTTATAACTGACATAGGCCATTTAACTATTCCAGCTTCAACATCTTCAAACCCTTTAAAAATTATAGATTTTTCTACAGGAGATTTTGCCATTGGAAATTCATGGTGTCCTCCCTGATAGTGATCATGGCTTAAAATTGATCCCCCAACAATTGGAAGGTCAGCATTTGATCCTACAAAATAATGAGGTACCTGTTCAACAAAAGCTGTTATTCTATTAAAAGCATCTTTGTTTATTTTCATAGGTCTATGTTCCCCAGAAAAAATAATGGCATGTTCATTGTAATAAACATATGGAGAATATTGAAGGAACCATTGCTCTCCCTCTAAGAAAAATGGAAGAACTCTGTGATTTTGTCTGGCAGGATGATTTAATCTTCCTGCATATCCAACATTTTCATAACATAAAAGACACTTAGGATATGATGATGGAGGAAGAAGTCTTTCTTTGGCTATATCTCTTGGATCTTTTTCAGGCTTTGAAAGATTTACAGTTATTTCCATATCTCCATATTCTGTATTTGAATACCAGTACATATTTTTTGCTATTCTGTCTGTTCTTATATAGTTAGTTTTTTGAGCAAATTCATAATAATTATCAGTAGCCTTTTCTATTCCTCCAAGACTTGATATTTTTATAAATTTATCTATTACATGAGTGGCAGATGGAGTTATTTTCCCCATTATCTCTGTATCAAAAAGATCTTTTATAACAATACTGTCTTCAATTATACCTTTTTCCACAGCCCAGTTACATATATTTTCCAGTATTTCATTTGGATATTGAGGGATAGTTCTGGAAGAGATATCTGTATCTTCCCAGTCTTCAAGTTTTAAAAGGGATATAATCTCATTTCTGGATATAATTTCATCATATTTTCCTATGAGGTCATTTTTTAATCCGTAAGCCAGCAGTAACTTTACCTCTTCAAATATATTCATTAAAAATCACCTAACTTTCTACTTCCATCACCAATTTTAGCTACATAGAAATCAGCAGTTAATCCAGTTTTTGCTTTGTATTTTTCTCCAACAGATTTTATAAATTCATCAATGAATTCATCTTTTACAATGCTTACAGTACATCCTCCAAACCCAGCACCAGTCATACGAGCACCTATTACACCTTTTGCTTCCCATGCAGCTTCTACTAGAGAATCAAGTTCAAATCCTGTTACTTCATAGTCATCTCTCAAAGAAATATGAGATTGATTCATAAGTTTTCCAAAGGCTTCTACATCACCAGAATTTAATTTTTCAACAGCTGTTTTAGTTCTTTCATTTTCAGTTACTGCATGAGTGGCTCTTTTTAATTGCTCCTCATCAGTTATAAAATGTTTTACTTCATTGAATTTTTCTACTGAAAGTTCTCCAAGATTTTTTATATTTATTCCATTTTCATTTAAGACTTTAACAGCTGCTTCACAAGAACTTCTTCTTTCGTTATATTTAGAATCAGCAAGACCTCTTTTTTTATTTGTGTTAGCTATAACTATTGATGCTCCATCTAATTCTACAGGAGCATAGTGATATTCAAGAGTATTGCAGTCTAAAAGAATAGCATTATCTTTTTTACCCATTCCAATAGCAAATTGATCCATTATTCCACAGTTTACTCCTATAAATTCGTTCTCAGCTTTTTGAGAAAGCTTTACCATTTCTACCATATCTATATCAAGTTTAAAGATTTCTTTTAAGATAACTGATGTAAGAAGCTCTATTGAAGCTGAAGAAGAAAGTCCAGCACCATTTGGAATATTTCCAAAGAACATTACATCAAATCCTTTATCTATTTTATATCCAGCATCTATAAAAGTTTTTATTACTCCTTTAGGATAATTAGCCCAATTATCAGATGGAGTATTTATAAGCTTATCCAAAGAAAATTCTTTTGTTCCTAATTTTTCAAAGTTTTTAGAATACATTCTAAAAATATTATCATCTCTTCTTTTTACAACTGCGTAAGTACCAAAATCCAATGCACAAGGGAATACAAATCCACCATTATAGTCAGTATGTTCTCCTATAAGATTTACTCTTCCAGGAGAAAAGAATACCTCAACAGCTCCTGAATGATTAAATAGAGTTTTAAAATCTTGTACCAATCCTTTTATCATATTATATTCAACCTCCGCAAATTCTTTTCTAAAAATCTAGCCTACCTTAATATAAGTATATAGTATAAATTGATTTTAACAACTAAAATTACAAAAAAACACCTCATCTTTATAAACTTAGTAAAATAAGTTTTTGGAATTTTCTAAAAAATGTTGTATAATAAGAGTATATATGAAAGGGGGAAATATGAAACCAACAAGTGCAAAAATGAAGACATTGGAATTTATAAAAAATAGTAATGGAACTTCAAGAGTAGAGCTGGCAAAAGAACTCAATATTACCCCAGCAGGAATCGGAAAAATTGTAAATGCCTTTTTAGAGAAGGGGATTATAAAAGAATATAGTGAAGGAGTTTCTACTGGTGGAAGAAAACCACTTATACTTAGAATAAATGAAGAAAATATAGGAATGATACTTGGAGTATCATTGGCACCAAGATTTATTCAAATATCTATTGGAGACATAAATGGAAAAATATTGAGGACTAAAAGATATTCGTTAAAGAAAAGGCTGGCTAAAAAGGAAAATAATATATTAAAAGCAGTTGAAGCCCTCATAAAAAAAGAACTAAGAAACGAAGAGATAACAATAATATCTATAATAATGAATGGGATGGTAGATAGTGAAGCAGGAATATCTATATTTTCTCCACATTATAATTGGAAAAATATAAAGCTCAAAAAACTGCTAGAGGAAAAGTTTAAGAAAAGAGTCTTTATAGAAAATGATGTAAGAGGGATGGCACTTACTGAAAAAATATTTGGTTCCTGCAAAGAGAAACATAATTTTGTTGTATTGAGCATAGGAGATGGAGTAGGAGGAAGTATTTTCTTAAATGATTCTCTTTATCATGGATATGGATCTATGTCAGGAGAGCTTGGACATATGGTGGTAAAAAGAAATAGCTCAGAGAAATGTTCATGTGGAAAGAGAGGATGCCTTGAAACAGAAGTATCCAATGTAGCAGTTATTAAAAAGGTAGTATCTCAAATAAAACTGAATAATTACAGCAGTCTTAAAAATACTCTTAGTGAAAAAGGGAGTTTGGATATCGGAGACATAATAAATGCTGTAAAAGAAAAAGATATGCTTACTTTAAATATAATGAATGAGGCAATTTATCTCACAGCTCATGCTGTCGATGGAATAATTTCAGTAATAAATCCTGAAAAGATAATTCTTTTTGGTGCTATATTTAAAAGCAGCTTTTTATTTAAAACACTTGTTAATGAAGTGAAAAAAGTAACTTTAGATGAACAGAATTATGAAATAAAAGTATCGGAATTTTCAGATAATATTTATGAAATATCACCATTTGCAGTGGTTAATTATAATATATTTAAAGAGCTATAAAAATAATGGGAAATATAATGGGAATTAATAATATTGGATATTCAATAAAGAGAAAAAATAGATTAGCTGCATTTCTTTTTATAATGGGAGCAATATTAATTTTTTTATTTTGTCTAAGAGGTTACATATCTTATTTTGGAGGACCTATATCAATAGAAAAATTAAAAAGCTTAAAATTAAAAGGTGAATATGTTCAAATAGAAATAGACTTTTTATTGGGTCCATTTGCAGGATATGATTATGGAATGAGAGAAACATCAGATAAAGCATATATAATTCCAATAGATGAAAATAAACAGAAATGGATTGCTGTCTATGTGAAAGGGAAAAAAGCAAGAGAGTTTGAAGAGTTAAAAGAGGCTCTGATAAAGGCTTCACAGACAAAAGATAGAAGTGAATTTAAAAACTATACTGTAAATTTAAAAGGAACAATATTGAATATGGAGAGAGAGTTAAAAAAATATTATGTAGAATTTATAAAAGCTCCATATAATCAAAAAAGAACTTTTTTACCTTTGATTATTCAAGTGGACAAAGTTCCGTCTTCAATTGATGGAATTGCTATAGATATTACAGTAATGTGGCTGTTAACAGGTCTTTCTTTTTTCTTGGTGATAGCAGCATCTTACTTAATAATAAAATCAGAAAAAGATAGTTATTTAGGTTATTTAAAAGATTATTGTGAAAAATCATCAAGTTATGAATATACTTGGCAGAAAATAAATGAATTATGCAGTGAAAAACCATTGATAAAAAATGTTTGGATAAATGAAAAATGGATGCTTTTTAGACTTGAAAAATATTTATATATCATAGATATTGATAATATAGTATGGATTTATTTAGAAGAAGCAACTACAGCAGAAAACCTATCTATGGATTATGTATTGCAGAAGAAACGAAAAAAAAATATTGTATTCCCATTACTGAAAATGAAACATGGATTATAGATTATTTATTTAAAATACATAAACGAGCCTTATTTGGATATAATGAAGAATGGCAGAGATTATTTGAAAATGAATTTGAAAAGTTTAAAAGATTTGCAAGAAAAATAAATTAAAGAAATAAAAAAGAGGATAGATCAAATCTTTGATTATGGCTATCCTCTTTTAATTGTATGCTATTTTTTTAAAGCGTCAGCTACAGCTTCTTTAAATCCTTGTGAAGTATAAGTAGCACCTGCTACATCATCAACATCAACAGATTGTTTAGCTATAATTTCAGAAGTTAATTTTTCAATAGCTGGCTCAGCTATTCTTTTAGTATCTTTCATTTCTAAAACTTTTATAGCAACGATTTTGTCTCCATTTTTTTCAACAGAAACTTTAATTTCATCTTTGTATCCAAATCCTACTCCCTCTGATGCTGCTAAAGCTGCAACTGAAGATACGATTAGTAATGCAGAAATAAATAATTTTTTCATTTTTATCCTCCTGTTAAATTCAAGTAATATTAAGATTAAAAAAGTTTGATAAAGAACATAAGCATTATAAGTATAATTCTAAAAATTACTTTATCAATAACAATTTTCAATTAAATACATCTTTAATAGCAGTAAAGAATTTTATTTTTTGTATATTTAAATTGAAGAAATAATTTATAAAATTTTTCTTTAAAGCTTTAATATTATTATATAATAATTTTCTAAAATTAATAAAATTTCTGTGAATATACAGTTAGATTTATATATTCATTATAAAAATTAGAGATAAAGTATTAGATAACATATAGATATTATATACAATAAATTCTAAAAAAAAGCAATAAAAAAATATTTCATTCATGTTCAAACCTTATGAAGAAAACTTGCAAAAAGATATAAATTAAGGTAAAATATATTGATAGAAAATTTGATATATAATCGGGAGTGAAAATAAGATGTTTATAGATGAGGTAATAGTAACGGTCAAAGCCGGTAATGGAGGAGATGGATCAGCAGCTTTCAGAAGAGAGAAGTACATCCAATTCGGTGGACCAGATGGAGGAGATGGAGGAAATGGAGGAAATGTAATATTCATTGCAGATCCTAACATAAATACTCTGATTGACTTTAAATTTAAAAAAGTATTTAAAGCTGAAAATGGAGAAAATGGACAAAAAAAACAAATGTATGGAAAAACAGGAGAAGATCTTGTTATAAAAGTACCAGTTGGAACTCAAGTGAGAGATATAGAAACTGGAAAACTTCTTCTAGATATGAATGTAGAGGGGGAGCCTAGAATATTATTAAAAGGTGGAAGAGGAGGAGCAGGAAATGTTCACTTTAAATCTTCTACAAGAAAGACTCCAAGAATTGCTGGAAAAGGTAGAGAAGGAGCAGAAATAAAAGTAAAACTTGAATTAAAACTTTTAGCTGATGTAGCTCTTGTTGGGTATCCATCAGTTGGAAAATCAAGCTTTATCAATAGAGTGTCAGCAGCTAACTCTAAAGTAGGAAGCTATCACTTCACTACTCTTGAACCAAAATTAGGAGTAGTAAGACTTGAAGAGGGAAAATCATTTGTAATAGCAGATATACCGGGACTTATAGAGGGAGCTCATGAAGGTGTAGGACTTGGAGATAAATTTCTTAGACATATAGAGAGATGTAAAATGATATATCATCTTGTGGATGTGGCTGAAATAGAAGGAAGAGATGCTATTGAAGATTATGAAAAAATAAATTTTGAATTAAAAAAGTTTAGTGAAAAACTTTCAACTAAAAAACAGATAATTCTTGCCAATAAAATGGATTTATTATGGGATATGGAAAAATATGAAAAGTTTAAGGCTCATGTAGAAGCTCAAGGTCATGAGGTTTTCCCAGTTTCTGTTATCTTAAATGAAGGAATCAAAGAGGTGCTTTACAGAAGTTATTCAATGCTTCAAGAAATAGAGAGAGAACCATTGGAAGATGAAGTAAATGTAAATGAAGTGTTGAGAGAAATAAAAGGAGATATGGAAGATTTTGTAATAACTCAGGATGAAGAGGGAACATATGTAATAGAAGGAAGAATTTTAGATGAAGTTCTTGCTAAATATGTTATTACTATGGAAGAAGAATCTATCATTAATTTCCTTCATATGATGAGATCACTTGGATTGGAAGAAGCTATGAGAGAAGCTGGAATTCAAGATGGAGACAATGTAAGAATAGCAGATGTAGAGTTTGAATATGTAGAGTAATAAATATATAAAAACATGAAAGCTGAATTTACATTATTCAGCTTTTTTGTGATTTTTAGAAAGGAAAATAGATGTTGAAGGGGTTAGTAATTGCAGGTCCTACTGGAGTAGGAAAAACAGATTTATCTATTAAAATGGCAAAACTATTGAAGGCGGATATAATTTCAGCAGATTCTGCTCAAGTATATAAAGGAATGGATATAGGAACAGCTAAAATTACTACAGAAGAGATGCAGGGAATAAAACACTATATGCTTGATATAGTAGAACCTGTAAAAAAATACAATGTAGGAGATTTCCAAAAAGATGTGGATAACATTTTGAAAGAAAAAGAAACTAAGAAAAAAAATATTATCCTCACAGGAGGAACTGGATTGTATATAAGTTCTATAACTGATGGATTATCCTCTTTACCAGCAGGAGATCCAGTACTTCGTGAGGAACTTATGAAAAAAGATATAGAAGAACTATATAATGAACTTGCAGCTGTAGATCCACAAGCTGCATTGGATATACATAAAAATAATAGAAGAAGAGTAGAACGGGCTTTGGAAGTATTTAAATTAACAGGAGAAAAATTTTCTGTTTTGGCTAAAAAAAATATAAAAGGGAATAATTACAGCTTTTTAAAAGTAGCTTTAGAAAGAAATAGAGACGTTCTTTATGAAAGAATAAATATGAGAGTAGATATAATGTTGGAAAAAGGTCTTTCAGAAGAAGTGAGAAAATTGTATGAAAAATATGGAGACAATTTAAGAAAAATAAATATTATAGGTTATACACAATTAATAGATTATTTTAATAATAACTGTACCTTTGAAGAAGCAGTTGAAAATATTAAAAGAGATTCAAGAAGATATGCAAAAAGACAGTTTACATGGTTTAAAAATGATTCTTCATATACATGGTATAATTTAGATGAAATGAGTGAAGAGGAAATAATTGATAAAATAACATCTGAATTAAAGTTGTGATTAACTGCGATCAAGTGTAATTAAATTCTTGATAAAAACATAGTGATATGGTATTATTAATAGTAATAGGGATTAGGTGTATGTAATTATGAGAAAGATTTTTATTTGGATAATTTCAATCTTTTTTTTAACAGGATGTTCTAATTTGATAAATAAAAAAGTTGAGAATGAGTATGAAAAACAATATGTATACTTATATGAAAATTGGGAATTAGAAAAACTCAAAAAACAACTTAATGAGAACAAAATGATTCAAGGTGAAAATCCTTTGATTATTAAATATCAAAAATTATTAACTGAAAGAGAAAAAGATAAAAACACTCTAGAAACATTGATAGAGAAGATAAAGATAGATTTACAAAATGGTGATACAGAAAGTTTGCAGAAAACGCTTAATTTTTCTTTGAAAAATGTTTTTTTAGGGAAAGAAATAGAAAAAATAGATTTTTCCCAAATGAATATATTTGTTACTAAGCCAAAGTTTTATGATAAAAATGCTAGTAACATAACTGCATTTAATTTTGAAGATAGAACCATATATTTTGATGTAAAATTTTTATTAGAAAAAGGGGAATGGAAAATAACAGAATTTAAAGAGAGAAGGTGATAGGAGAGTGAAAAATATCATTAGGATGTCAATCCCATCTTCTTTAGAGAATTTATCTCTTATTAGAGCTTTGGTAAAAACTTATTTAGAAGTTCAGCATATAAATGAAAAAGATATATTTCAGTTGTTGTCTGTTGTAGATGAACTTTCAACAAATGTGGTAGAACATGGATATAAGTATAAGCCAGGAGACATTATTCTAGAAATACAGAAGTCAAATGATATAATACAGTTGATAGTAGAAGATAATGGAATAGGTTTTGATGAGGAAAAATTGAGTAAAGAAGAAGGCGGAATGGGATTGTATATAGCAAGAGCCATAGCTGACAATTTTAAAATTGAAAAAAAGTTGAATGGAACACTGTTTAAGATAGAAAAGAGAATTAAGGAGGCTGTATAAAAAATGGTAGAAAATTTTGATATAATCGAAAAAAATGTTGGGGATATAAAAGTTATAAAAGTGATCGGTGAATTAGATGCTTTAGTAGCTCCAAAATTAAAAGAAAGAATAACAAAACTTGTTGAGATGGACACAATAAAATTTATAATCGATTTTGAGGAATTAGTTCACATTAACAGTCTGGCTATGGGAATCCTAAGAGGGAAATTAAGAGTAGTAAAAGATATAGGTGGAGACATTAAACTTATAAATTTAAATGAGAATATTAAGACTATATTTGAAATGATAGGATTAGACGAAATATTCGAAATATACGAAACAGAAGATGAGGCAGTAGAAAGTTTTAAATAAAATAAAAAAATGGAGAAAGGATAAATTATGAATATAGGAATAAGTATAGGATTAGCGATAATCGGACTTAGTATCATCATTTCGTTGATGTATAAAAAGTCTGTTATAGATAAAAAGATAAATGAATTAAATGATTTAGAGGATGAGGTTACAAAATCAAAAATAAAGGCTAAAGAAATAATAGAATTAGCTGAAAAAGAAGCAGCAGCAAAGGGAAAAGAGATAGAGCTGAAAGCTAAAGAACATGTGTATCAATTAAAAGAGGAAGCTGAAAGAGAGATTAAAAACTCTAAAAATGAACTTCTTCAAAAAGAAGCAAGACTTACTAAAAAAGAAGAAGCTTTGGATAATAAAATAGAAAAATTAGAAGTTAAGAGTCAGGAACTTGAAAGAACAACTGAAGAACTTGAGCTAAAAAGAGAAGAAATAGATAAAATAAGATTAAAACAGGAAAATGAACTTGAGAGAATATCTGGACTTTCAAAAGTAGAAGCAAGAGATATTCTGATAGCAAAATTAAGAGATGATCTTACTCATGAAACTGCTGTAGCTATTAAAGAATATGAATGCAAACTTGAAGATGAGAAAGACAGAATATCTAGAAGAATACTTTCAACTTCTATAGGTAAAGCATCAGCTGATTATGTGGTAGATGCGACTGTTTCAGTTGTAAATCTTCCTAATGATGAAATGAAAGGAAGAATAATTGGAAGAGAAGGAAGAAATATAAGAGCTATTGAAGCTTTAACAGGTGTAGATATTATAATTGATGATACTCCAGAAGCAGTAGTGCTTTCTAGTTTTGATGGAGTAAAAAGAGAAATAGCAAGAATAGCTATTGAAAAACTTATCACTGATGGAAGAATCCATCCAGGTAAAATCGAAGAAGTAGTAAACAAAGCTAAAAAAGAAATAGAGAAAGAAATCGTAGATGCTGGAGAAGAAGCATTAATCGAATTAGGAATACCAGCAATGCATCCTGAAGTAATAAGAACTTTAGGAAGATTGAAATTTAGAACAAGTTATGGACAAAATGTGCTTACTCACTCAATAGAAGTAGCTAAATTATCAGCTAATCTAGCAGCTGAGATAGGTGCAGATACAGAATTGGCAAAAAGAGCAGGACTTTTACACGATGTAGGAAAAGTTCTTGAAAATGATATAGAAGCTTCTCATGCTATTATTGGTGGAGAATTCTTGAAAAAATTCGGAGAGAAATCAGATGTAATAAATGCTGTTATGGCTCATCACAATGAAGTAGAATTTGAAACTGTGGAGGCTATACTTGTACAGGCAGCAGATGCTATATCAGCATCAAGACCAGGAGCAAGAAGAGAAACTCTTACTGCTTATCTAAAGAGATTGGAAAGTCTTGAAGAAATAGCAAATTCATTCAATGGTGTTGAATCATCTTATGCTATACAAGCTGGAAGAGAAATTAGAATAATAATCAATCCAGATTCTATAAGTGATGATGCAGCTACTAAAATGTCTAGAGATGTGGCTAAGAAAATCGAGGAAACAATGCAGTATCCTGGACAGATAAAAGTTACTATTGTTAGAGAAACTAGAGCAGTAGAATACGCTAAGTAAGAAAAAAATGTAATAGAAAATAATCACCCCACTAAAATACTAATCATATATTTTAGTGGGGTTTTAAAATTAGAGAAAAAATGATATAATTTGTGTTGGATAAAACGTTATAGAAAGAAGGACGAAAATGAAAGTTTTAATAGTTGGAGATATAGTAGGAAATCCAGGAAGAGAAACATTAAGAACATATTTGGAAAGAAAGAGAAAAGATTATGATCTGGTTATAGTAAATGGGGAAAATTCAGCAGCAGGATTTGGAATAACAGGAAAACTGGCAGATCAATTATTTAGCTGGGGATGTGATGTTATAACTGGTGGAAATCATATCTGGGATAAAAAAGAATTTTATGATTATCTTGATAAAACAGACAAAGTATTGAGACCAGCAAATTACCCAGATGGAGTACCAGGAGTAGGGCACACTATAGTAAAAGATAGAAATGGAAATAAAGTTGGGATAATATCTCTTCAAGGAAGAGTTTTTATGCCTCCTATTGACTGTCCATTTAAAAAAGCAAAAGAACTAATAGAAGAGATAAAAAAAGAAACAAAAATTATCATAATAGATTTTCATGCTGAAGCTACTTCAGAGAAAATAGCCATGGGTTGGCATGTAGATGGATATGTTTCAGTAGTATATGGAACACATACACATATCCAGACAGCAGATAATAAGATACTTCCAGAGGGAACAGGATATATTACTGATGTGGGAATGACTGGATCAGATAATGGAGTTATAGGAATGTCTGTTGAGTCAATACTTCCAAAATTTTTAAATGCACTTCCTCAGAGATTTGAAATAGCTGAAGGAAATGAGAGATTAAACGGAATAGAAGTAGAGATAGATATGGAAACAGGAGAATGTAAAAGTATAGAGAGAGTAAATAAATCACTTACTGAAATAAGTTTTAGTTAATGGAGATGAGAATGAAAGTAGTAGAAATAAAAGTAATTTATGAAAGTGACGATATAGAAAAAGCTACAAAAGAAATATCAGATATATTTTATGATTTTGGAGTTACAGGATTGAAGATAGAAGAGCCTCTTGCTCATAAAAATCCTTTGGATTTTTATAAAAATGAAAAAGATTTTTTAATGGTGGATCATGCTATATCAGCTTATTTTCCATTGAATCCATATTCTGAAAAAAGAAAAACTGCCATATTAGAAAGATTTCAAGAGCAATTTTCAGAAAGAGATGATATAATATATACTGTTGATTTTTATGAATATGATGAGGAAGATTACCAAAATAGCTGGAAAAAGTATCTTTTCCCTGAAAAAGTAAGTGAAAAGTTTGTAGTTAAACCTACTTGGAGAGAATATGAACCAGAAGAAGATGAACTTATAATAGAACTTGACCCTGGAAGAGCTTTTGGAACAGGATCTCATCCTACAACTTCTCTTTGTCTCAAATTAATGGAAGAAAACATTAAAGCAGGAGATAGTGTTATAGATGTGGGAACTGGATCAGGAATCTTGATGATAGCAGCTGACAGACTTGGAGCTTCTGAAATATATGGAACAGATATAGATGAATTAGCTGTAGAGTCAGCAAAAGAAAATCTTGAGCTTAATAAAATAGATGGAAATAAGGCTAAAGTATTTAAAGGTGATCTTATATCTGTAGTTGAAAATAAAAAATTTGATGTAGTAGTAGCTAATATATTGGCAGATGTACTTTTAATTCTGCTGAATGATATATCTAAGGTAGTAAAAAAAGATGGGTTAATAATTTTTTCTGGTATCATTGAAGATAAATGTGAGATCTTGAAAAAGGAAATAGAAGCATTAGGATTTGAGATATTGGAAATAAAAGCTGATAAAGAATGGAGAGCAATGCTCATAAAAGCTAATTAATAATCAGGGGGAAAAATGGAAGAATTCATAGTAACAGTAGACGGACCAGCAGGAAGTGGAAAAAGTACAATAGCTAAAATAGTTGCAGCTAAGTATGGACTTACATATTTAGACACAGGAGCAATGTACAGAATGATTGCTCTTTATGCATTGGAGAACAATGTAAATCTTGAAGATGAAAAAAGTGTAGAAGCAATGCTGGAAAATACAAAACTGGATATTGTAGGAAATAAATTTTTTCTTAATGGAAAAGATGTGTCAGAAGAAATAAGAACTCCTGAAGTAAGTGGGATAGTTTCTCCCGTGGCAGCTATAAAAGCTGTAAGAGTAAAACTAGTAGAACTGCAAAGAGAAATAAGCAAAGGGAAGAAAACTATTTTAGATGGAAGAGATATTGGAACAGTAGTTTTTCCAAATGCACAAGTGAAAATATTTTTAGTGGCTTCACCTGAAGAGAGAGCTAGAAGAAGACTTAATGAATATAAAGAAAAAGGGATAGAGGCTGATTTTGAATCTGTGATAACTTCTATAAAAGAAAGAGATCATATAGATTCTACAAGAAAAGAGAGTCCTCTTATGAAAGCAGATGATGCTGTGGAAATAGACAGCAGCGTAATGACAATAGAGGAAGTGGTTCAAGCTATATCAGAATGTATAGACAGGAAGGTAAAATAAATGTTGTACAATGTCATAAGGGTATTGATCACTCCATTTTTATATATGTATATGCTTGTAAATAAAGAAAAAAAAGAATTTTTTTATAAGAGAATAAAGCAAAACTTAGATATATTGAAAAAAGAAAAATATATCTGGGTACACTGTTCTTCAGTGGGAGAAGTAAATCTTTCAGAAGCGTTGGTAAAAAAGATACTTTCTGAGAGAAAGGAAAGAATACTTCTTACAGTAATGACAGATACAGGGATGGGGACGGCAAAAGAAAAATATAAAAACAATGAAAGAGTGGATATATTATACTTTCCTTTAGATGATAAGAATGTTATAAAAAATATACTTGAAAGAATAGAGATGAAAATTCTTATTCTCATTGAAACAGAGATATGGCCAAATCTTATCACTGAATGTCATAAAAATGGGAAAGTAATAGTAGTTAATGGAAGAATATCTGACAGAAGCTTTGGAAGATATGAGAAGTTGAGCTTTTATCTTAGAGGTGTTTTTAAAGATGTAGATGGATTCTATATGCAGTCGAAACTTGACAGTGAAAGAATAATAAAGATAGGAGCAGATGAAAACAGAGTAGAAACTCTTGGAAATCTGAAATTTGATATAGATCTTGAGAGATTTGATGAAAAAACTAAAGAGGAACTGAAAAAATTTTTAGGAGTACATGGAAGAAAAGTTTTTACTGCTGGAAGCACAAGGACAGGAGAGAATGAAATCATTCTTCAGGTGTTCAAAAAACTTACAAACACAATACTTATACTGGTACCAAGACATATTGAAAGAGTCCCTGTAATAGAGGAATTAATAAAAAAAGAGGGGCTGACATATAAGAAATATAGTAAAATAGATAGTGACAATTTTGAAAAAACTGATATAATACTTGTGGATAAAATTGGAGTATTAAGAAAGTTATACTCAATTGCTGATATAGCATTTGTTGGAGGAACTCTTGTGGATATAGGTGGGCATAGTCTTTTAGAACCACTTTTCTATGGAAAGACACCAATATTTGGACCCTATTTACAAAATGTAAAAGATATTTCAAAAGAAGTATTGAATAAAAACATAGGTTATAAAGTAGAAAATGTAGATGATTTTTTGGAAGCTGTGAATCAAATAGAAAGAAACAGCAATATGTATAAAAAAAATATAGAAGTTTTTTTTGAAGAAAACAACAGAACAGCTGATAAAATTTTAGAAAAAATAGATAAGCTTTTAGAAGTGGAGGATTAATGGTAAACGATAGCATAAAAGATGATTTGTGGAGACATTTTTTCAAAAATCCAAGAAAAAATTATAATCCATATATATTAAGACTTCTTGACTATCCAGAGTATATTATTTTTGATAAGGAAATCATGGATTCATACAAAGGAAAATGGAAAGAGTTTTTTAAAAATGATAACCCTGTTTATCTTGAGATAGGATCTGGAAGTGGAAACTTTGCTCAAGGTATGGCGATGAGATATCCAGAAAGAAATCACATAGGACTTGAACTTAGATTTAAGAGACTTGTGCTTTCTGCAACTAAAGTAAAAAGAGATAATTCTAAAAATGTTTTATTTTTGAGAAGAAGAGGAGAAGAGGTACTTTCTTTTGTTGCTGAAAATGAAATAGAAGGAGTATATGTAAATTTTCCTGATCCTTGGGAAGAAAATGAAAAGAATAGAGTGGTACAGGAAAGTTTCTTTAAAATACTTGATGTAGTATTGAAAAAAGGTGGAAAATTTTTCTTTAAAACTGACCATGATAAATATTATCAAGATGTTATTGATCTTGTAAATTCAATAGATGGATATGAAGTAATATATCATACGCCAGATCTTCATAACAGTGAAAAAGCAGCAGATAATATTAAAACTGAATTTGAACAGCTGTTTTTATGTAAACATAACAAAAACATCAATTATATTGAGATAGAAAAAACAAAATAACCGTAATAGGAGGTCTATATGGCAGGATATGTAGTAGTTGGTACCCAGTGGGGAGACGAAGGAAAAGGAAAAATAATAGATGTTTTGGCAAACAAAGCTGACTATGTAGTTAGATTTCAAGGTGGAAATAATGCAGGACATACAGTAGTAGTAAATGGAGAAAAATTTGTATTACATCTATTACCATCTGGAATGCTTCATGGAAATGGAAAATGTATAATAGGACCAGGAGTTGTTATTGATCCTAAAGTTTTATTACAAGAATTAGATACATTAGAGGCTAAGGGAGCAAAAGTAGATCATCTGTTTATCAGTGATAGAGCTCACATAATAATGCCTTATCATGTAAGAATGGATGAACTGTGTGAAGAAAACAGCGGAGAACATAAAATAGGAACTACTAAAAGAGGAATCGGACCTTGCTATGCTGATAAAATCAATAGGGTAGGAATAAGAGCAGTAGATCTTTTAGATATGAATATTTTTGCTGATAAATTAAAAAGGGGGCTTGAAGCTAAAAATTTAATATTTACTAAAATATATGGAGCAGAGCCTTTATCATTTGATACTATTTTTGAAGAATACAAAGGATATGCAGACAGGCTTAAACATAGAATAATGGATTCAATCCCTGAAATAAATAAAGCTTTAGATGATGGAAAATTAGTTCTTTTTGAAGGAGCACAAGCTATGATGCTTGATATCAACTATGGAACATATCCATATGTTACATCATCTTCACCTACTACTGGAGGAGTAACTACAGGAGCAGGAGTATCTCCTAGAAAAATAACTAAAGGGATAGGAGTAATGAAAGCATATACAACAAGAGTTGGAGAGGGGCCATTTGTAACTGAACTTACAGATGAACTTGGAGAGCAGTTAAGAAAAACTGGATTTGAATATGGAGCAACTACTGGAAGACCTAGAAGATGTGGATGGCTGGATCTTGTAGTAGGAAAATATGCTGTAGATATCAATGGACTTACAGATATAGTTATTACTAAAATAGATGTTCTTAGTGGACTAGATACTGTAAAAATATGTGTAGCATATGACATAGATGGTAAAAGATATACATCTGTTCCAGCATCTACAGAAATATTAAGCAGAGCAATTCCTGTATATGAAGAATTACCAGGATGGAAGGAAGATATTACTCAAATGAAAAATTATGATGAACTTCCAGAAAATTGTAAAAAATATATCAAGAGAATGGAAGAATTCTTAGGATGTCCTATCAGTGTTGTATCAGTAGGACCAGACAGAACACAAAATATCCATATAAGAGAAATTTAATATTATAGAAGAGGTTGATTGAAGAACTGGATAAATTTTAGAACTTTAATCAACCTCTTTTCTATAATTTGCAAAAAATAATAATGTAAAGAAAAAACACTTGACATAAATTATAAAATTTTATATAATACATTGGTGATATGATGGAGTTAGATGAGTTTTTAGAAGTTTCAACTCTTTTAGATTATTATAAAAATCTTCTTAGTGATAAGCAGAGAGAATATCTTATAAATCATTTTGAAGATGATCTTTCACTGTCTGAGATTGCTAAAAATAATGATGTGAGCAGGCAGGCTGTTTATGATAATATCAAAAGAGGGATCAAATTATTGAAAGATTATGAAGAGAAACTAGGTTTTCATGAAAAAGAAAAACAGGTTTATCAAGAACTTTTGGAACTTAAAAAAGATTTCAAAATAGAAAAGTTGGATGATATAATTGAAAAGCTATTTTAGTTAGAGGTGGATATGTTAGATAATTTAGGTTCTAGATTTCAGGAAATTTTTAAAAAAGTAAGAGGTCATGGAAAACTAAGTGAAAGTAATATAAAAGAAGCTTTAAAAGAAGTAAGAATGTCGTTGCTGGAAGCCGATGTCAATTACAAAGTAGTAAAGGATTTTACAAATAAGATACTTGAAAAATCTGTGGGAACAGATGTATTGAAAGGTATAAATCCAGGTCAGCAGTTTATCAAAGTTGTTAATGATGAGCTTGTTGAACTTCTTGGTGGAACAAATTCAAGACTTACTAAGGGAGTAAGAAATCCTACTGTGTTGATGCTTTCTGGATTGCAAGGGGCAGGAAAAACTACTTTCGCAGCAAAATTAGCTAACTATCTGAAAAAACAGGGAGAATCTGTTTTGATGGTAGGGGCTGATGTATACAGACCAGCAGCTATAAAACAGCTTCAGGTATTAGGAGAACAGGTAGATGTTCCTGTATATGCAGAAGAGGACAACAAAGATGCAGTAGCTATCTGTGAACATGGACTGGCTAAGGCAAAAGAATTGAACTCAACATACATGATAATAGATACAGCTGGAAGACTTCATATAGATGAAAAACTTATGGATGAACTTAGAAATATAAAAAAAGCTGTAAGACCTCAGGAAATATTATTGGTAGTAGATGCTATGATAGGGCAGGATGCTGTTAATCTGGCAGAATCTTTCAACAATGTACTTAGTATAGATGGAATAGTACTTACGAAATTAGATGGAGATACAAGAGGGGGAGCAGCCCTTTCTATAAAATCTGTTGTAGGTAAACCTATAAAATTTGTAGGAGTTGGAGAAAGAATAGATGATATAGAACTTTTCCATCCAGAGAGACTTGTATCAAGAATCTTAGGAATGGGAGATGTAGTATCACTAGTTGAAAAAGCACAAAGTGCTATAGATGAAGAAGATGCAAAGTCGCTGGAAGAGAAGATAAGAACACAGAAATTTGACTTAAATGACTTCTTGAAACAGCTTCAGAATATAAAAAAATTAGGTTCTCTTGGAAGTATTTTAAAAATGATCCCAGGAATGGGACAGGTTGGAGACTTAGCACCTGCTGAAAAGGAAATGAAAAAAGTAGAGGCTATAATTCAGTCAATGACTAAAGAGGAAAGAAAGAAACCTGATATACTTAAAGCAAACAGAAAGAAAAGAATAGCTTTAGGAAGTGGTACAGAAGTTGCTGACATCAACAGACTTTTAAAACAGTTTGAACAGATGAAAGGCATGATGAAAATGTTCAGTGGTGGAAAAATGCCACAGTTCCCTGGAATGAAAGGTGGAAAGGGAGGAAGATTCCCTTTTTAAAAAATAAATAAAATTCAAAAGAATAAAAGGAGACGTGAAACAATGTTAAAATTAAGACTTACAAGATTAGGAGACAAAAAAAGACCTTCTTATAGAATCGTAGCTATGGAAGCTTTATCAAAAAGAGATGGGCAAGCTATCGCTTACTTAGGAAATTATTTCCCATTAGAAGATTCTAGAGTAGTATTAAAAGAAGAAGAAATCATTAAATTCCTAAGCAATGGAGCACAACCTACTAGAACTGTAAAATCAATTTTAGTTAAGGCTGGAGTATGGGCAAAATTCGAAGAAGCTAAAAGAAAATAGTCTAGAAATATTATAAAGGGAGGCTTTATACCGAGGTGTAGAGCCTCTTTTTCTAATCTTTAGTTAGACAACAATTAAAAGATTTGGTATAATATAGAGAAATTCGTATGAAAATTTATAATAATTTAAAGAAGGGGAAATATGGAAAAAATATATAATATAGTAGCCAAAAACTTAGGTTTAAAAATATCTCAAGTTACTAACACAATGCAGCTTTTAGACGAAGGAGCAACAGTACCCTTCATTTCAAGATATAGAAAAGAAGTAACTGAAAACCTAGATGAGATACAGATAGGAAACATACTTGAAAGTGTAACTTACCTTAGAAACTTGGAAAAAAGAAAAGAAGAGGTAATCAGATTAATTGAAGAGCAGGGAAAACTTACTGAAGAAATACAAAAAAGTGTTGAAGCTGCTGAAAAACTTCAGGAAGTAGAGGATATATACTTCCCATACAGAAAGAAAAGAAAGACTAAGGCTGACGTGGCTAAAGAGAGAGGATTAGAACCTCTTGCTGATGAAATGATGAAGCTTCCATCTATGGAAAAAGTAATGGAAAAAGCACAGGAATTTATAACAGAAGAAGTACCTACACCAGAAGAAGCTGTGGAAGGTGCTATGCTTATAATTGCTCAAAATATCTCTGAAACTCCTGTATATAGAGAACAGATCAGAGAAATAATGCTTAAATCAGGAATCTTAGTTACAAAAGAAACAAAAAAAGCTAAAGAATTAGATGTAAAAAAAGTATATGGAGATTATTATGAATACAAAGAACCTGTATCAAAAATGCCTCCACATAGAATACTTGCAGTAAATAGAGGAGAAAAGGAAGATATCCTTTCAGTTTCTGTAACTCTTGATGAAATGAGCAGAAGCAGAGTAGAAACTCTGATTCTTAGAAATTTTCTTAATAAGAATCTAAAAGAAACTTACCTTAAAATAATAGGTGATTCTCTAGACAGACTTATTCTTCCATCAATAGAGAGAGAAGTAAGAAATATACTTACTGATAAGGCTGAACTTGAAGCAATAGCCGTATTTAAAGAGAACCTTAAAAATCTTTTGATGCAGGCGCCTTTAAAAGAGAAAAGTGTACTGGCTCTTGATCCGGGATATAGAACAGGTTGTAAAGTGGCAGTTATAGACAGAAACGGATTCTATATAGAGAAAGATGTTTTCTTCCTTGTTGAAGAGATGCACTCTCCAAGACAATTAGCTGAAGCTGAAAAAAGAATAGTAGATTATGTAAAAAAATATGAAATAGATATAATTGTTATAGGAAACGGAACTGCTTCAAGAGAGACAGAAAGCTTTGTTGCAAATGTAATAAAGAAAAATCATCTTTCAGCAAAATACCTTATAGCAAATGAGGCAGGAGCTTCGATATACTCTGCATCTAAAATAGCAGCAGAGGAATTTCCTGATTTAGATGTAACTGTAAGAGGAGCTATTTCAATTGGTAGAAGAGTACAGGACCCACTTGCTGAACTTGTAAAAATAGATCCTAAATCAATAGGTGTAGGAATGTACCAGCATGATGTTAATCAGGGGCGTCTTGATGAATCACTTGATTCAGTTATAACTTATGTGGTAAATAATGTAGGAGCTAATCTTAATACTGCTTCTTGGGCATTGTTATCTCATATATCAGGAATAAAAAAGAACATAGCTAAAAATATTGTTGATTACAGAAAAGAAAATGGAAACTTTGGAAACAGAAAGCAACTTCTGAAGGTAAAAGGAGTAGGAGCAAAAGCTTATGAACAAATGGCTGGATTCCTTGTTATACCCGAGGGGGAAAATGTACTTGATAATACAATAATCCATCCAGAATCTTATCATATAGCAAAAGAGATATTAGAAAAAGTAGGATTTACATTAGAAAATTACAGAGAAGACTTGAATGGAGCAAGAGAAAAACTTAAATCTTTTGACTACACTTCATTTGCTAAAGAAAAAGAGTATGGTGTGGAAACTGTAAAAGATATATATCAGTCTCTGATTAGAGATAGAAGGGACCCTAGAGATAGTTTTGAAAAACCTTTATTGAAATCTGATATACTTAAAATAGAGAACTTGAAAGTAGGAATGGAAATAGAAGGAACAGTAAGAAATGTTGTTAAATTTGGGGCTTTTGTGGATATTGGACTAAAAAATGATGCTCTGCTTCATATTTCTGAAATATCTAATAAATTCATAGATGATCCAAGTAAAGTTCTTTCAGTAGGACAAATTATAAAAGTAAGGATCAAAGATGTAGATAAAGAAAGAGAAAGAGTGGCGTTAACTAAAAAGGAGATTTAATTGATGAGAATAAAAAAGAATTCTCTTCTTATTAAAATAATATTTTATAACGATATAGCAATAATGATAACCTCTGTTACTATTGCTCTTTTTCTGATTTTCATATCTTTTGAAAGTCTTGAAAATAAAGTGGTAGATTCAGGAAGGGATAAAATAATCCTTTTGAGTAGAGGATATAATGCTGCAATGATAAATGCAAAAGATGATCTTTTTCAAATATCTAGAAATATAAATGTACTTGCTGGAAAAAATCTGAATAGTACTCTTACATATAATACAGTAGCTAAGCTTATAAGAAATCAGCTTACTAAAAAAAATCTTAAGATGTATTCTGAAAGTTTAATTACCATAGTTTCTGCTGATGGGACAACATTGGGAGAATCAGGAAATGGAAAAGATTATTTCAGAATAGATGAAAGAAGCAGACATATACTTGAAAAAAACCTTTCAAGAAGTGAAAGTGAAATGAGTAATTATTATTTTTCCAAGGTAGGTAAAGACATATATGCAAGAATACTTCTGCCTTATACTTCTGAAGGAAATAACAGCAAGAAAAAATTTATTGTAATGACTATGCCTATAAATGACAATGTTCTGAATGAATTGAGAAACTTTGTAGGTTTAACTGAGGAAGATAAAATATTTCTGGTAGTTGATAATACATATCAACTGGGGGATATGAAATTAAAAAAAGGTGAAAGATTCTTTAAGAAAAAGTTAAATTTAGAGTATGACTATTTTTATGGAAAGAAAACTGTAGATAATAAATCATACTATCTTTCAATGTATAATATTCACAATTACAATAAACAATATATAGGAAATATAGGAATAGCTCTTTCTGGAGAAAGTATACTTAGGACTAAAGTTAAAGTTTCTTTTTCAGTACTGTTGATAGTAGTAGGACTTATAGTAACAAGTACAACTATTTGTGCTCGTATATTCTATGAGCTTTTATCTCCTCTCAATAAACTTATAGATGCTGCTGAAGGAATAAGTAAAGGAAATTACGATTTTACTCTGGAAAATGAAGATGTAGAAGAGATAAGAACACTTTCAAAATCTTTTGAGCAAATGGCTGAGAGTGTTAGAAATAATGAAAAAATGATGAAAGAAAAAAATATAAAATTACAGGAAAATTTAAATAGAATTGATGCTATTGAAAAAATCCTTATGGGATTGCAGATAGAAGATGATATAACTTTAACTGTAAGAAGCCTTCAAGCAGCATTTACTTCTGAAATGGGATTGGGATACAGCAGAGCTATGTATTTCAGATACAGCAGAGAGATAGATACCCTTGTGGGAGAATGTTCTCATGTAAATAGTGTAGTAAAAAATGATATGATGAAAGCTGAAAAAGAGGAAAGTGATGGATTTGAATTCCAGATAAGTACTCTTACTAAATTGGTTGCTCTTATGAAGATTCCTTTTAAGGATGACAATCTTTTAGGAAAGGCATTAAAGGAAAAGAGAATTATCTATCATAATGATAAAGGTTATAAATATAATCTTGGAAATGATCTGTTTAAAAGTTTAGGAATTAATAATTTCTTGATATTTCCTGTATATAGTGAGTCTAGAAATTATGGTTGTATTCTTGTAGATTATTTTGGAAAGGATAATCTGATTTCTCAAGAAGAAGCTGAACTTATGACACTGTTATGTATAAATACTTCTATTAGAATTGGAAATAAAATGCTGGAAGAGGAGAAAATAGACTATGAAAGAACTGCCACTATTGGTAAGCTTGCAGATAGATTCTTTGGAAGAAGAGAAGATTCTTTGAAAAAAATAATTTCTGTTGTTGAAAGAATGACAGAATGCGATTATAATAATAGTTGTCTTAAAGATGGTATAAATTCTATCAGAGATGAAGTAATTAAAATAAAACATGAAAATGCCATATTAAAAGAGTATTCTAAGAGCTATGTAAATAATATGGAAATAATAGAATTTGAAAAATTCATGTATGATGTTATAGAAAAAATGCAGCCAGATCTGGAAGCTAATAACATAACACTTTCTCTTTTCATTAATTATAATGGAAAGATAATGGGAGACAGAAAACAACTTGAAAAAGCATTTAATGAATTAATAAAAAATGCTAAGCAAGCTGTTATGAGTAAAGATACAAGCAGCAAAAAAATTAATTTAATAGTAACAAAAGATAAGAATATAGACAAAATAAGGATAAATATAATAGATAATGGAATAGGAATGACTGAAGAGCAGCTTTCTAATGTGTTTGATCCATTTATAAGTTTTAATGAAAATACTCCTGGATTAGGGCTTGCATTGGTACAAAGAATTATAAAAGACCATCATGGAGTAATTAAATTCTCATCTAAGATAGATGAGGGAACAGATGTAAAAATAACTTTAAATGTATATAAGGAGGAGATTTAACAATGAGCGAAAAAGATTATGGTGCTACATTGAACCTTCCGAAGACGAGCTTCCAAATGAAAGCCAATCTTCCGAACAAGGAACCGAAATTTATAAAAATGTGGCAGGAAAAGGATATCTATTCAAAGGGCTTGGAGAAAGGAACTCAAACTTTCATTCTGCATGACGGACCACCATATGCAAATGGTGAAATCCATATAGGACATGCTTTGAATAAAATTCTTAAAGATATAATCTTAAAATATAAAAGATTAAGAGGATATAAAGTACCATATGTACCTGGTTGGGATACACATGGACTTCCTATTGAACTGAAAGTTACTGAGAAATTAGGATCAAAAGCAAAAGAGATGTCAGCAGTAGAAATCAGAGAATTATGTGCTGAATATGCTAAAAAATGGGTAGGAATCCAAAGAGAAGGATTTGTTAGATTAGGAATATTAGGAGATTGGGAAAATCCATATCTTACTTTAAAACCAGAGTATGAAGCAAAACAATTAGAAGTATTTGGAGAGCTTTATGAAAATGGATATATATTTAAAGGGTTAAAACCAATATACTGGTCACCAGTAACAGAAACAGCTCTGGCAGAGGCAGAGATAGAATATAAAAATGTATCATCACCTTCAATATATGTAAAAATGAAAGCTAATGCTGATCTTTTAGAAAGATTAGGACTTACTGAAGAAGCATGGGTAGTAATATGGACAACTACTCCTTGGACTCTTCCTGCAAACGTTGCAATAACTTTAAATCCAGAATTTGAATATGGAGTATATAAAACTGAAAAAGGAAATCTAATCCTAGGAAAAGATCTTGCAGAAAAAGCATTTACTGAAATGGATCTTGAGCAATTTGAATTAATAAAAGAATTCCAAGGAAAAGATTTAGAAAGAACTACTTATCAACATCCATTCCTTGACAGAACTGGATTAATTATACTTGGTACTCACGTAACTGCTGATGCAGGAACAGGTTGTGTACATACAGCTCCAGGACATGGACAAGATGACTATGTAGTAGGAGTTAGATATGGACTTCCAGTTATTTCTCCAATCAACAATAAAGGGGTATTAACAGAGGAAGCTGGAGAATTTGCTGGATTATTCTATGCACAGGCTAATAAGGCAATATGTGCTCACTTGGAAAAATCAGGACATTTAATGAAATTAAAAATGATAGAACACTCATATCCACATGACTGGAGATCGAGAACTCCTGTTATATTCAGAGCTACAGAACAATGGTTTGTAAATGTAGAAGGATCAGATATAAGAGAGAGAGCTTTAAAAGCTTTAGATGATGTTGAATTCATACCAGCATGGGGAAGAAATAGAATCGGATCTATGCTTGAAACAAGACCTGACTGGTGTATCTCAAGACAAAGAGTATGGGGAGTGCCAATTCCAGTATTCTTTAATGAAGCAACAGGAAAAGAGATATTCAACAAGGAAATTCTTGCAAGAATAGTTGGAATAGTTAAAAAAGAGGGAACAGCAGCATGGCTTAAATATACAGCTGAAGAACTTATCGGTGAAGAACTGATGGAAAAATATGATCTTAAAGGCTTAGAACTTAGAAAAGAAACAAATATTATGGATGTTTGGTTTGACTCAGGAGTATCTCACAGAGCAGTGCTTGAAACAAGAGGAGATCTTTTACACAGACCAGCAGATATGTATTTAGAGGGATCAGATCAGCACAGAGGTTGGTTCCAAACATCACTTTTAACTTCTATTGGATCTACACATGATGCTCCATTTAAAAAGATACTGACTCACGGATTTGTAAATGATGGAGAAGGTAAAAAAATGTCTAAGTCAGTTGGAAATACAGTAGTTCCATCTGATGTAATAAAACTATATGGAGCAGATATCCTTAGATTATGGTGTGCTTCTGTAGATTACAGAGAAGATGTAAAAATATCTGACAATATCTTAAAACAAATGGCTGAAGCTTACAGAAGAGTAAGAAATACAGCAAGATACATATTAGGAAACAGTAATGACTTTGATCCTAATACAGATAAAGTTCCATATGAGCAATTAATGGAAATAGACAAATGGGCATTAAACAAGCTTGAAATACTAAAAAGAAAAGTTACAGAAAATTATGATAGATATGAATTTTATAATCTTTTCCAAGATATTCACTATTTTGCTGGAATAGATATGTCTGCATTCTATCTTGATATAATAAAAGATAGATTATACACTGAAGGAACTAATTCAATAGAGAGAAGAGCAGCTCAAACTGTTATGACAGAAATTTTAGTTACTCTTACTAAAATGATAACTCCTATACTTTCATTTACTTCAGAAGAAATATGGGAAACTCTGCCAGAAGTATTGAAAGACAGCGAATCAGTTTTATTGACAGACTGGTATGAAGAAAATGATCAATATCTAAATCCTGAGATAGAAAATAAATGGATAGAGATAATTAAAGTGAGAAAAGAAGCTAATAAAATACTTGAAAAAGCAAGACAGGGAGAAAACAGAATAATTGGAAACTCACTTGATGCTAAAGTAATACTTCATTCAACAGATGCAGAAATACAAAAATTCTTAGTTGAAAATAGAGAGAAACTCGAACTTGCTCTTATTGTTTCAGAAGTAGAGATTGCAGAAAATGCAGATGATAGTTTTGTAAAGGGAGAAGAGGCTCAAGATCTTTATATCAAAGTGCTTCATGCTGATGGTGAGAAATGTGAAAGATGCTGGAAATATTCTACTGAACTTGGAAAAGACTCTGAGCATCCAACTCTTTGTCCAAGATGTGCAAGTGTACTAAAGAATAGCTAGGAGATAATATGATCTATATAATTTTAGTCTTTATACTGGTTCTATTAGACCAAATATCTAAATACATCGTTGATAAAAACTTTTTTGAGGGAGATACTATCGGTGTACTGACTGATTTTTTCCATTTTACATATGTAAAAAATAGAGGAATAGCCTTTGGGATGTTTCAAGGGAAGCTTGATGTAATAAGCATAGCTACAGTTATAGCAATTGTAGCTATTGCATATTATTTGTATAAGGGCAGAAATAAAATGTCTTTATTAGAAAAATTAGGATTTACTTTTGTTTTAGCTGGAGCAATAGGAAACATGATAGACAGAATATGGAGAGGATTTGTCATTGATATGATAGACTTTAGAGGTATCTGGTCTTTTGTTTTCAATCTAGCTGATGTATGGATAAATATAGGAGTTGTATTGATACTTCTAGATTACTTTTTTGCAGAAAAAAAGAAGAAAAAATAGAGGAGGATTAAAAATGACATTTCAAGAGATAATTTTTGCTCTTCAAAAATACTGGAGTTCTAAAGGATGCGTATTGGGGAATCCTTATGACATCGAAAAAGGTGCAGGAACATTTAACCCTAACACATTCTTAATGTCTTTAGGACCTGAACCATGGAATGTTGCTTATGTAGAGCCATCAAGAAGACCAAAAGACGGAAGATATGGAGAAAACCCTAACAGGGTTTATCAACATCATCAATTTCAGGTTATTATGAAACCATCTCCATTAAACATTCAGGAACTTTATCTTGAAAGTTTAAAAGTATTGGGAATTGACCCTGAAAAACATGATATTCGTTTTGTTGAGGATGACTGGGAGTCACCAACTCTTGGAGCTTGGGGACTTGGTTGGGAAGTATGGTTAGATGGTATGGAAGTTACTCAGTTTACATATTTCCAACAAGTAGGAGGATTAGAACTAGATCCTATACCTGTAGAGATAACTTATGGACTGGAAAGACTTGCTCTTTATATTCAAAATAAAGAAAATGTATATGATCTTGAATGGGCACCTGGAGTAAAATATGGAGATATGAGATTCCAGTTTGAATATGAAAACTCAAAATATTCATTTGAATTAGCAGACTTAGAAAGCCATTTCAGATGGTTTGATGAATATGAAAAAGAAGCAGCTAAGATTTTAGATGCAGGATTGGTTCTGCCAGCTTATGACTATGTATTAAAATGCTCTCATACATTCAACGTTTTAGATTCAAGAGGAGCTATATCTACAACTGAGAGAATGGCTTATATTTTAAGAGTTAGAAACTTAGCAAGAAGATGTGCTGAGGTTTATGTACAAAATAGAAAGGATCTAGGTTACCCTCTTTTAAAAAAATAGTTGATTTTGAAAAAATTATTTTATTAGAGTGGATTGAAATGGAAGAGGAGGAAGAACATTGAGATTACTATTTGAAATTGGAATGGAAGAACTGCCTGCAAGATTTCTAAATCAGGCATTGAAAGATTTAAAAAATAATTTAGAAGCAAAACTTAAAGATGGAAGAATTAGTTTTAAAGATATAAAAACTTATGGAACTCCTAGAAGATTGGTTTTAGATGTTCATGAACTAGGGGAACAACAGGAAGATCTTAATATAGTTAATATGGGACCAGCTAAAAATGTAGCTTATGGAAGCAATGGAGAAATATCAAGAGCAGGACTTGGATTTGCTAAATCTCAAGGAATAGAAGCAGAAGATCTTGAGATAGTAAGCACTCCAAAAGGTGAATATATAGCTGCAAGAAAATTTATGAAAGGGAAAGAAACTAAAGAGCTTCTTCCTGAAATATTAAAAAGTCTTGTATTGGAATTAAACTTCCAAAAATCTATGACTTGGTCAGACAAAAAATTAAGATTTGCAAGACCAGTACAATGGTTCTTAGCACTTTGTGATAATGAAGTAGTAAAATTTGAAATTGAAGGAATGGAAAGTGGAAACAAATCTAGAGGACACAGATTCTTTGGTAAAGAGTTTGAAGTAAATACTATAGATGAATACTTTGAAAAAATAAGAGAAAATAATGTAATAATAGACATTGAAGAAAGAAAAGCTCTTATTAAAAAGCTTATCAATGAAAACTGCACAAATTCTGGAGAACAAGTACTTGTAGAAGATGAACTTTTAGACGAAGTAACTAACCTTATAGAATATCCATGTCCTATAGTTGGAAGCTTTAACTCAGACTTCTTAGAAGTACCACAAGAGGTCCTTATAATATCAATGGAAGTACATCAAAGATATTTTCCTATACTTGATTCAAATGGAAAACTTCTACCTAAGTTTGTAGTTGTAAGAAATGGTGTAGAGACTTCTGAACAAGTAAGAAAAGGAAATGAAAAAGTATTATCTGCAAGACTTGCTGATGCTAGATTCTTCTATCAGGAAGATTTAAAATCACCTCTTGCTGACAATATAGAAAAATTAAAAACAGTAGTATTCCAAAAAGATCTTGGAACTATTTATTCTAAAATAGAAAGAGCAACTGAAATAGCAAAGTATTTAATAGATACTCTTGGATACAATGACAGAAAAGACAGTATTTTAAGAACTGTATTACTTGCTAAAGCTGACCTTGTTTCTAATATGATAGGAGAAAAGGAGTTTACTAAACTTCAAGGATTTATGGGAGCAGATTATGCACTGAAATCTGGAGAGGGAGAAAAAGTTTCTCTTGGTATAAAAGAGCACTACTATCCAAGATTCCAGGGAGATAATCTTCCTACAGAATTAGAAGGAATAGTAGCAGGAATCTCTGATAGATTAGATACATTAGTAGGATGTTTTGGTGTAGGAGTTATCCCAAGTGGTTCGAAAGACCCATTTGCTCTAAGAAGAGCAGCTCTTGGAATAGTAAATGTAATACTTAATTCAGGATTAGATATTTCTTTAAAAGCTTTAACTGAAAAAGCATTAGACGCTCTTCAAGGATGTGGAGTATTAAAAAGAGATAGAGAGACTGTACTTGCAGAAGTATTAGAGTTCTTCAAGCAAAGAGAAATGAATATCTTTACTGAAATGAAATACAGCAAAGATATAGTTACAGCAGTTCTTAATACTAACAGCGATAATGCTGTAGAAGCTTTGGAAAAAATAAAAACTTTAGAAGCTTTTGCTAAAGAAGAAGCATTTGAAACACTTCTTCCAGTATTAAAAAGAGTTGGAAATATTTCTAAAGATCATGAAAAAGGTATCATAAATCAAGATTTATTCAAAGAACCAGTAGAGACTGAATTATATAATTTCTCATTGGAATTAAATTCAAAAGTAATAGATGCTTTAAATAATAAAGACTATAATAGATATCTTCAAGCTATAGTTTCAGGAAAAGATATCATCAATAGATACTTTAATGAAGTAATGGTAATGGACAAAGATGAGGATGTTAAAAACAACAGACTTTCTCAACTTAAATTCCTAGCTGATCTATTTATAAAAATGGCTGACCTTAACCAGATAGAAGAAAGATAATATAATACTTGAAGAGCCTGAGAAATCAGGCTCTTCTCATAAAGAATAAAGGGGAAGAAAGTGGAATCATTAAAAAGTTTTTTTAAAAGGAAAAATATAGAGATAACAGTAAAAAGATACTGTATAGATGCCTTTAGCCATATGGCTTTAGGACTTTTTTCAACACTTCTTATAGGAACTATACTTAATACAATAGGTGGAAAACTAGGAATAACTTTTCTTACAGATGTTATCTGGAAAATAGCAAGAGATATGACAGGACCAGCTATTGGAGTAGCAGTTGCCTATGGACTTCAGGCACCTCATCTCGTATTGTTTTCATCTACAATAACTGGAGCAGCAGGAGCTATTTATGGAGGACCAGTAGGAGCTTTCATAGGGGCAGTAGTTGGAGCAGAATTTGGAAAAATGGTATCTAAAGAAACAAAAATAGATATAATAGTGACTCCAGCAGTTACTATCCTTACAGGAGCATTGGTTGTATATTATGTAGGGCCTGGAGTGGCAAGATTTATGGAGGCATTTGGAGCTTTCATAATGTATGCAACAGAACTTCAGCCATTCTATATGGGAATAATAGTATCAGTAGTAGTAGGGATAGCATTAACACTTCCCATTAGCAGTGCAGCACTGTGTATGATGGTGGGGCTGAGCGGATTAGCAGCAGGAGCTTCTACAGTTGGATGCTCTGCACAAATGGTTGGATTTGCAGTGATGAGTTTTAAGGAAAATGGATGGGGAGGTCTTGTAGCACAAGGACTGGGAACATCTATGCTGCAAATAGGAAATATTGTTAAGAACTGGAAAATATGGATACCTCCTACATTGGCTTCAGCTATATTAGGACCAGTATCAACTGTAATATTGAAATATCAAAATATTCCAATAGCAGCAGGAATGGGAACAAGTGGACTAGTAGGACAATTTGGTACTCTTTCTACCATGGAAGGGTTAGGAAGAGGAGGAGCATCTCTTTATATAGGGATCCTTATGCTTCATTTTATTCTTCCAGCTGTACTTACACTTCTCATAGCTAATTTTATGAGAAAGAAAAATTGGATAAAAGATGGAGATTTGAAATTGGATCTGTAATTTCAAAGGAGAAAAATGAAAAAAATAGATGTAGATAAGATAGAAAATGCCTTTAGAGATATATTGGATGCTTTAGGAGAAAATGTAAAAAGAGAGGGATTGGAAGATACACCAAAAAGAGTGGCACAAAGTTATGGGGAACTTTTTTCTGGACTTTTTCAAAATCCTGAAGATGTACTTAAAAGAACATTTGAAGTGGAAAAGAATGATCTCATAGTAGAAAAAAATATAGATTTTTATTCTATGTGTGAACATCATTTTCTGCCTATATTCGGAAAAATAGATATTGCCTATATTCCAAATGGAAAAATAGTTGGATTTGGTGATATAATAAAAGTAATAGATATACTTTCTAAAAGACCTCAGATACAAGAAAGACTGGGAGCTCAAATAGCTGATGCAATATATGAAACTCTTAATTGCCAAGGGGTAATGATAATCATAAAAGCTAAGCATATGTGCATGACTATGAGAGGAGAAAAGAGAGTAAACAGTGAGATAATAACAACTTCTTACAGAGGTGTATTTGAAGATGATGCTGTGAGAAGAATGGAGATTCTTTCACTGCTAAAATAAAATTTTATGGAGAATGTCATGGATAAAATATATATCAACAACCTTGAATTCATAGCATATCATGGAGTATTTCCAGAAGAAAAGAAGCTGGGACAAAAGTTTTTAGTTTCAGCAGAGATGACAACATCAACAAGAGAAGCTGGAAAAACTGGTAATTTGAAAAAGTCTACTCATTATGGACTTGTAGCTAATGATATAGGAGAAATATTTACTGGAAAAAGCATAGATTTAATTGAAACTTGTGCTGAAGATATAGCAGAGATGATATTAAGTAAGTATCCTTTGATTTCTGAAGTAAAAGTGACAGTAAAAAAACCTTGGGCACCTTTGCAGATGCATTTTGAAAATGTAGCTGTAGAGATAACAAGAAAAAGACATACAGTGTATCTTTCTATAGGATCTAATATGGGAGATAAGAAACAGAATCTTCTCACTGCTATAGAAAAGATAAAAGAGCTTAAAAATACAAGTGTTGGAAAAGTAAGTACTATTGTTGAAACAGAACCCTTTGGAGTAAAAGAACAGGATGATTTTCTCAATGCCTGTCTTGAAGTGAAAACGCTTCTATACCCTCATGAGCTTTTAGAAAAGCTTTTGGGAATAGAAGAGGAGATGGGAAGAAAGAGAATAAAAAAATGGGGACCTAGAATTATTGATATTGATATACTTCTTTTTGATAAAGAAGTAATAGAAGATGATGATCTGGCTGTACCTCATCCATGGATGTGTGACAGAAGCTTTGTTCTTGATCCATTGTGTGAAATAGCTCCCAATGTAGTTCATCCTTTAGAGAGAAAGAGCATTTTTAATCTAAAGAGAGCTTTGGATGAAACTGTAGACGAAAAAGAAAATGAAATATTGAGTTAAAATATGAAGGAGAATGTAGAAATATGTTCTTCTTTTTATATAATAAAAAGAGCAGTCTCTAATCAGATTGCCCTTTTTCAATATCAACTACATTAGTGTTTCAATTACTTCATCTATGTTTTTCTGTCCAAAGAAGATATCTTTGTCATTGATTATCATAGCTGGAACACTCATAATATCATATTTTTCTTTGAAGTCAGGGAATGTGAATACATCAATAACTTCAACATTTACATTTTTATTCTCTATAGCTATTTTTTGTGCTGCCTGAACAGTCTCAGGGCACTTAGTACAGCTAAGTGAAATTCCTATTTTTATACTTACAGGAGAAGAGATATTCTGAATGTTCTTCATAGTATCATCAGATATTTTCTGTCCTGGTCCAGCTATATTGTACATAGCAAGGATAAAGGAATTTAATTCATGTCCACTAGGAAGTGAAGAGAATTTAACTCCTGAAAAATCTCCATTTTTATCTAAAATAGCTATTGTTGGAAATCTGTCAGCTTTTATTTTCTTTTCAAGTTCAGGATTTTCACCTTTTTCAAAAGAGCTGAATTTCAATTTATCAGAAACAGAAGATATTTCTTTTACCATAGCCTCAATCATTGAAGATTTTTCCACAGCAGAATCTTTTACAACAACAAGCTCAATATTATTTTCGAATCTTGAAACAATATCTCCAAGCTTTTCTTTTAGACTACTGTCAAGCAATTCCACTTCTTTAACTTGAGCGTGAGAAGTACTCTTGCTCTCTTTTTCCTCTTTTGTCAGTCCGAGTTTTTCTCTTAAATCATGGACATATTTTTCAATATTTACAGCAGCAACAGCACCATCTGACACAGCAGTAACAAGCTGTCTTAGTTTTTTAGGTCTGATATCTCCAGCTGCATATACACCTTTTACATTAGTTTGTAAATCTTCATCAGTAGGGATAAAGCCATATTGATCAAGTTCTATATGATTTTTGAAAAGTTTACTTTGAGGCTCATAACCTACAAAAATAAATATTCCAAAAGATTTTCCATCTTTAGCTTTGTATTCAGATATTTCTCCAGTTACATTATTTTTGAATACAGCACTTCTTAATTGGATATCTCCTTTAGCTTCAAGAAGTTCAGTATTGAATCTAACCTCTATTTTAGGATGATTTAAAACTTTCTCTGCTATTGATTTAGCACAAGTAAATTCAGGTTCTCTTGCAATTATAGTAACCTTTGTAGCATATTTTGTAAGGAATATTGCTTCTTCAGCAGCAGCAAAGCCAGCTCCTACTACAAAAACTTCCATTCCAGTAAAAAATTCTCCATCACAAGTAGCACAATATGCTACCCCTCTTCCTGTGTATTCTTCTTCTCCAGGAAAATTGAGTTTTCTAGGTGAAGCACCAGTAGCAAGAACTACTGAAAGAGCTTTGTATTCTCCAGAAGATGTTTTTACAGTTTTTATATCTTGTGAAAAGTTCATATCTTTCACTTCATCAGAGATAAATTCAACTCCAAAGCTTTCAGCCTGTTTTTTCAGCTGAGCTCCAAATTCACTTCCAGATATTTCAGTTATTCCAGGATAATTGACTATTTCATTAGTCAGACATATCTGTCCTCCAGCTTTATCTTTTTCTATAATAAGGACATCCATCATGGCTCTTCCAGCATATATTCCTGCTGACAATCCAGAAGGTCCTCCTCCTATCACTATTAAATCGTATATTCTTTCCATATCGTTTCCTTTCTATATCTAAAAAAAGAGGAGACTTCTGAATGAATCTCTGTCAGTCTTCCTCTTTTGTATTTTTAAAGTTTTCCAACAAGATCAATAGTTGGTTTTATAGTATCACTTCCAGGTTTCCATTTAGCAGGGCAAACTTCTCCATGCTCAGCCACAAATTTAGCAGCCTGAAGTTTTCTAAGCAGTTCTCCAGCTTCTCTTCCAATACCGTTGTCATGTACTTCATAAGCTACAATAACTCCTTCAGGATTGATGATAAAGCTTCCTCTTAGAGCTAAACCTTCCTCTTCAATCATAACTTCAAAATCTCTAGCTAATTTTCCAGTAGGATCTGCAAGCATAGGATATTGTACTTTCTTTATTCTGTCTGATGTGTCATGCCATGCTTTATGCACGAAGTGAGTATCTGTAGAAACTGAATATACTTCACACCCCTCAGCTTTAAATTGCTCATAATGTTCTGCCAGATCCTCAAGCTCTGTAGGACATACAAATGTAAAGTCTGCTGGATAAAATACTACAGCTGCCCATTTCCCCTTCATAGATTCATTAGTTATTTCTTTAAAGTCTCCCATATGGTAGGCCATTGTTTTAAATTCTGATACTTTTTTTCCAATTAACGACATAATATTATTCCTCCTTAATTAATTTGAATTACTTTATTTTGTAATAACTTTTAATTTGCAATTATTATATTTTGATTATATAATTAATTACTTGCTATGTCAAGAATTATTTTTCAGTATTTTCTTGTTTTTATTTTCTACTTATATTAAAATCTATATGTAGAGGTATTTTTATTCAAAAAAAATTAGAAAAAAGAAAGGAGAAAAATGTTACTTAAATGCAGAGACAAAGAGATTGAACTTGGAAAGAGAACTTTAATAATGGGAATACTTAATGTAACACCAGATTCTTTTTCAGATGGAGGAAAGTACAATAATATAGAGATAGCTGTAAAACAGGCTGAAAAATTAATAAAAGATGGAGCAGATATAATAGACATTGGAGGAGAATCAACAAGACCAGGGCATGAGCAGATATCTGAGGAAGAAGAAATAGCAAGGGTAGTTCCAGTGATAGAAAGAATAAGCAAAGAACTTGATACAATAATTTCCATAGATACATACAAGTATAAAGTGGCAGAAGCAGCATTAAAAGCTGGGGCACATATAGTCAATGATATATGGGGATTGCAGTATGATAAGGGAGAAATGGCTGAGCTAGTAAAAAAATATGATGTTCCCCTTGTAGCTATGCACAATCAAAATAATAAAATATATGAAAAAGATATAATTTTAAGTATGAGAAAATTTTTTAAGAGAACATATGAAATAGCAGATAAGTATGAGATAGACAGAGAGAAAATAATACTTGATCCAGGAATAGGATTTGGAAAGGATATAGAGCTTAATTTGGAAGTATTAAGCAGAATGGAAGAATTAAGAGATTTAGGAAGAATACTTTTAGGAACTTCAAGAAAGAGATTTATAGGAACAATATTAAATGATGCTCCTGTAGATCAGAGAGTGGAAGGAACTGTTGCTACAACTGTAATAGGAATAGAAAAAGGTGCAGATATAGTGAGAGTCCATGATGTTCTTGAGAATAAAAGAGCTGCTATGGTAGCTGATAGAATTTTAAGGAGATAAAATAAATTTATAAATTAAAAAGAGTTTGTAGTTATTGAGATGTAAATGATTTCAAAATAATAAACTGCCTTTATAGAGAGAGATAAGATAATAAAAATTTCTCTACTATGTAAGGCAGTTTTTTATGTAGAATTATTTTACTTTTTTTACCATATCAAAAGAGCAAACTAAAGTTACAGAAATTTTAAAATCCTGAGTTACTGAAATAGGAATAGGAGCTTCACTTTTGCTTATTGATTCAGTGCTTTTAGCCTTCATATTGAAGTTTGCAATTCTGTTTTCAACTCTATTTACAGAAGCACCTTTATTTTCATAGACATTTCTAAGATCTCCAAGCTGGCTGTTTCCAGTTTTAGTAAGTATTTTAGCCTGATTAACAGCATCTTCCATGGCAATTTCATAAGCTTTTAGTTTTGCTTCTTTTTTAGTTTTTTCTGATACTCCATAAACTATATCACCAATATATCTTATATCAGTAGGTTCAATTTTTTTAAGAACTGCTCCAACATCTGTTGAAATATCAAATTTTACTTTTATTTCATGGTTAACACTTGCTGATTGAGATACCACTGATTTAGAAGCAGTATTAGAAGTGTATCTAGTTGTTGCTATATTTTCTGGTTTTACCCCAATTGAGATAAGATAATCTTTAAATTCTTTAATAGTTTTAGCATTCTCTTCAGAAGCCTTTATTTTGTTCTCTTTATCATTTCCAAATGCTACTGAACTTTCTTCAGTTTTAAGTCCAAAGTTCATTACAAAAAATTCTGGGTTTAGATTAACTGTTCCTTCTCCAATAATATCATTAAGTTTACCAATGATAACATATTCTCCTTTGTACTGCTCTTTTTCAATTTCATATCTTAATTTTTCTAATTGGTAAAGAGAATTATTATCTTCTCCATAAGCACTGAAGCTTAAAATAATTAACAATAAAAACCAACATTTCTTCAACATTAACTGCCCCCTTTATTCTATAATCAAATTGTCTTTTGTATCTTCCACATCTAGTAATATTTTGATATTATCTAAGAGGCATTTTCTTTTTTCTTCAAGAGTTTGGTAACGTGTGTATTCCAGAGAAAAATAGATTTTTTGAGATTTAACTTTTGATAAAAGTTCTATTACATCTCCAACATAGTATTCATCTTTTATTTCTTCCAATTCCAGAAAATTAAGATTAAAAAATTTTTCCAGTTCATAAAATATATTTTCCAATTCATGTTCCTGAAGATCTTTTTCTGATTTTAAAACTTTTTGCTGAATAAGTAAATTTTCTCTAAATCCATATTTAAAACTATATGACATAAGCATACCTCCAATCAGTACTTTATAAGAGTATACTTTGTTTTATAAGGTGCAGTCAATCTTATTTTTTCTTTAGAGTGATTTAGGGCTAAAATTGTGAGATAATTTTTTAGAAAATTAATTTATTTTTTTCCTGTTTTGTATGGATAAATGATAAGTTTTTTTGAAATATATTCTCCAATGTAGACTTGAGAAAGTTCAAAATCTGATTCTTTAAGCTTTTCAAACACCCATTCTTTATCTTTCTGGATTAATTCCAAAACGTCTTCATTTATCTGTCCATCAGCTATAAGGGGATATTTAATATTATCTTTTTCGTCAATTTGCACTATAGTAAATTGTCCATTTTGTTCAAGGACAACCCTTTTTAGACTGCTTATATGATATACTCCAGCAGAACGAAGTTTGAAAGTTAAATCATTAGCTGAAATGCCATACTTCATACATTCATCTGTAAGTATATTTCCATTTAGTATTAATGTTACAGGGCGTCCATCTAATAATCTTTTTGCATATCTGTTATGTATCTTTATAAATTTAAGTCCAAATATCAAAAGAGTCCAGATTATAAGAACCAGAAAAAATTCCAGAGTAGTAATGGAACGATTGTATATAACCCCTCCAATAATTCCGCCAAGAACATAGTTTTGTACCTGATCCATAGCAGATGTAGGGGCTAGATTCCCCTTACCCATTAGATTTATTTGAAAAGTCAGACATAGTATTCCTAATCCTAATTTAATAAAAACATCATAAAAAGAAATCATATTCATCTTCTCCTATTTATCAATTATCTCTATATTTAAATTTAAAAGTTTAACTTTATCCAATGAATAAAATTGAAAACTATTGTTGAAATTTACCCGATAATAGTCTTCATTCATTTTGATAATCATGCCATTATATAAATAAGTGCTGTTGGCTAATATTTTTTCAATAGGAATATTTTCCTCTTTGCTCAATTCTTTTAAAAAATAGACTGCTTGTGAAGTTTGAGCAGATACAGCTTTACTTCTGCTGTAATGAGTATATTCTATTCCAAGCATAAGAATAATACTCAATATTGAAATAATAATAAGGTCACGATATTTAGATGAAAGTCTGTTTTGTAAGTACTTTATTATTGTAAAGAAAAAGAATAGTAAAATAACAAACCCTATTAAATATTTAAAAATATTATTTATTTTAGATTGATTTTCAAAATACTGATATGTGTAAAACAGCATAAGCAGACTCCTTTAAAAATATTTATTGTATTTAAAAAATTTTACAAGAAATAAGAATTCTTTCCTTTAAAAATAAAACAGAAATAAAAAACCTAAATATGATATACTTAAAATAATTATACTGGAATAGAAGGGGGCAAATATGGAAATAAAAATTATTAAGGAAAAATTAGAAAAACTAATAAAGCTGGATAAAGATTTTTCTATTTTTGGTTCAAGTTCACATGAATATATAATAAATCCAAAGCTTACAGAGGAAGAGATACAAAACTTTGAAGAGAAAAATCAAATAACTTTGCCAGATGAATATAGAGAATATTTAAAAAATATAGGAAATGGAGGAGCAGGACCATTTTATGGACTCCTTGAATTAGAAGATAATGATAATAATTTAATGGATTTATCTATGGAATTTCCATACACATATGATAAACCTTTAAAATTGTTTGAAGTATACGAAGCAATGGATGAGATGGATGATGAAAATGAAGAGGAACAGGAGCGATTTCTGAATGAAATATATGAAAAATCTGTAAGAGGAATTATTTTTCTGACACATGAAGGATGTGGAATGTATAGTGTCCTTGTTGTAAAAGGAGAAGAATATGGAAATGTATGGTATTTTGATTTTGCTAATGATGCTGGAGTTTATCCCTTAACAAGTGAAAAAACTGGAAAAAGTATGAGGTTTTTTGAATGGATGGAACTATGGATTGATAAATCTTTAGCTTGTGTAGAAAAGGGAGAAGAGGAACTCAAAGGATATGCATTTTATATAAAAGATATTGGGGAAGAATAATAAAAATGAGGATGGTTTTTAGTCATCCTCATTATTTATTTTATTAGTTTTTAAGATTGACTTGCAGTGTCACTATTAACAGTTTTATCAAGAGTTTCTTCAGTTTTTTGAAGAGATTTTTCTTTAAGTTCATCTAATTTTTTTGAAGCAGCATCCTTAGTTTCGTCAATTTTTTGATCAGCTTTATCAGTATTTTCTTTAACGACTGTTTTTGCATCTTCTACTTTTTGGTCAGCTTTGTTTTTTAATTCTTCAGCTTTTTGAGCCGCAGCATCCTTAGTTTCATCCACTTTTTGAGTAGCTTCATTTTTTAGAGATTCAACTTTTTCAGTAGCTTGAGCTTTTACCTCTTCAGCTGTTTTAGCAGCTTCAGTTTTTATTTCCTCTACTTTTTGAGCCGCAGCGTCTTTAGTTTCATCTACTTTTTGATTGATTTCTTCAGCTTTCTTATCCATAGCATCTTTAGTTTCATCTAATTTTTTATCAGCCTCTTCTTTAACCTCATCTACCTTTTTACCAGTTTCTGTTTTAACTTCTTCAACTTTTTGAGTAGTTTCTGATTTTGCACTTTCTATAGTTTTTTCACCACAACCTGTTAAAAGAACTGTAGTTAAAAGTGCTAATGTAAAAATTGATATTTTTTTCATGATTAATTCCTCCTTATTTTTGTATATATTACTATTACAAGTAGATTATTGTATTTCCTTTAAAAAATAGATCTTTTTATTAAAGAAAATGTTTTTTTATTTTGTAAGCATATTTGTTTAAAAATGTTTTTTTAAATTCCAAGAAATGAAATAAAATATTAGAAAGAAAAAAATAAAATAGAGCAAAAGTCAAAAATTATATCATAGAAAATATTCTCTAAAAAGGTAAAAATGATAAAAAATAGGAGTTTTTTTCTATGAAATATGGTATAATAAAAAACAATTAAGAAATATGAAATCTAAAAATAAATTAAATGTGATAAAACTTGGAGAGATAAAATGTTTAAAGAGATTTCTATTATAGGGAGAACAGCATATGGAATTTATGCTTTAGAAGAATATTTAAAAGAAGCAGGAGAAAATCTAGCTGAATGGGATATTCTTTTTAAAAAACTGTGGTCTTTTCCAGAATTTGAGTATGTTGATGACTATTCATATATGTTTATTGAGTGTATTCCCCATTGTATGCTTGAATTTGAAGATTTTTCATCTGGAGGAGAATGGGAATATTTTACAGAAGATGAGTTTAAAGTTTTACAAAGATTATATAAAAACAGTAAAAATATAGATGTAATAGAACAAGTAATGGATTGGTTAAGAGAGATGCTCAGTGTTCATTTGTACACAGCAAATATCCCTCCAGCACAAGAATCATTGAATATTATAAATGATAAAGTATATCCATTTTTAAAAGAAAAATTAAAAAATATTCCATCAATAGAGCCATTTAAAATATATTCTATTAAAGAAGAAAAATGTTGGGGAAGATTTTATTCCAAGGAAATTTTATTAAAGAAAATATAAATAAAAAAAAGTTTTATAGAAAGAAAAGGCAAGTTTTTGTAATAATGGATTTGAGAAAATAAATTTCCTAAAATAAAAATATATGCTAAAATAAAAACATTAACCAGTACTATTTATAATATTAAAATAATTAATTAATAAGTTAATATAAATATAATAAAGAATTAATCTAGAAAGGTTCTTGAAAGAAGGGGGATCATGAAGACTGAAAAAACTGAAAAAACCGTAAAAGCAACTAAAAAAAAGAAAGTGAAAAAGTATCGTTTTTTAGACAACAAATATGATAAGGAAGATTATGACTTTGTAAAAAAATATTTTGAAATATTGAAAAGTAAATACAAGAAAAATGGAAAAGTTATGATAGAGTTGTTGGAATTTTATGAGAAAAATGTAGCTGTCAAAAATAAAAATAAAAAAGAAGTGTGAGAATGAGGGTTCTTATCTAAAATTATAAAAGGAATGGTAATATATGGAAGATAAAGAGATGGTAAAAGCAGAAACTAAGCCTCAAGCTGCTGTTAAAGGAAAAGCTAAGAAAAAAACTTCAGCCAAAAGAAAGAAAAGGAAAAAAGCTAGTGAGGAAAAAATATATAGAGCAATTGGATGTCGCTTTACAGAAGAAGAATATAAATATGTAGAAAAAATGCTGATTAAACTGGAACCTATATATAAAACTAAAAATAAAATTTTATTGGAGCTTATGAAAGAATTTGTAAGCAGTCCTTTAAATGATGAAGTATTAAATAGAAATGGAAGAATATCTCTTGGAAAATGGGCAACAATATTTAGAAGTTGTGATATAAGAAGGGTATTGATAGTATATCTTCAATTAACAAGAAATCTTTATGCTGCACCTACTAGAAAATATACTAAATATTCTTTTATAGATTTTGAAATGCTGGATACAGATGGAAACAGAATTGGAATTATTGTCAGAAGTGATGATGCACCAGTAGAATTAGATGAAATTGATAATATGAAGAAAAAAATAAAAATGTTTTTATTTACAACTGATGAAAAAAAGAAAAATCTTGGAGATAGAGATATAGAACATATACCTTTAAAAAATGTTTTTGAAGTTATAGAAAAACATAAATTTCTTTTACCTTTTTCTATCGTGAGAAAATTTAAACGTATAGGAAATTTATAATCTAAAATATTTTTTATAAGAAATAAGGCGAGAATGATATAGATGTCCATCTCACCTTTTTTTTATTAAATTTATCTCATATTTGAAAAGTATTCTCTTATTATCTCCATAAGATAATCTGTACCTCTCTCTCCCATAAATGGAAGATGTGTAGCTATTTGTGTTTTACTGGGATAAGGAAAACTTACACATACTTTGGTGTTGGAATTATCACAAATACCAATAGAAATTTCATCACCAAATACAAGCTGTCCTTTTATATTTTTAAGATCATTGATTTTATCTTTTTCTTTTTTGTAGGAAACTATATTTTCATTTTCTGTATCAATATTTTTCAAAGAATGGTTGCAGATTTTTTTATCTATTATGAAACCAAATTCTTTGCAAAAATTACTAAGTCCAATTATTATATCATAATCACCAATTATTGAAGCTGTAGGCTGCATTCTCATTCGAGTAGCCATCATCATTCTGGACATATCTCTGACATCTTTTATTTTTTCTTCAAGCTGTTTTTTAAAAGAAATATTAATTTCTTTGGATAATATTTCAGCCATCTCATTTATCCATTCTAATGTTCCAGTATATCCATAAGGACACTGGTATATATATGGTGTACCAAACTTTTCTTTCAATAATTTTGCTGCTGGAAGGGCCTCTTTTCTAAGGATGATATTTAAAGCTGCACCTCCCATATTTTTTAAATCTTCTATTCTAGCTTCAAGACCTAAGATCACTCCATTTTCCATATTGAAAGATCTTTTTATTAGATCTTTTATTTCCCATATATCTGATCTTATTCTGTAAGATGCAGCTGAAGCTCCAAGAATATTGTATTTGTCAGGATTTTTAACTGGATTTTCAGGAAGTGCAAATTCTTTAACAAAGAGTGTATAGGTGTTTTCTATCCCCATAGTATAATCACCGCCAAATCCTCCATCATCAAAACAGATAAGTTTTGCTTTAACTTTATCCTGCATATATGTACAGACTCCCTTTATATCAGTTCCAATTACTGCAACTACTGCTGAAGCAACTATAAAGATAACTTCAGGTTTATAATTTTCATCTACTTCAAGTATCGCTTTTTCCAGTCTTGATACATCTCCCATAATAATATCATCTTCACTTATATGAGTAGTAAATAATGAATTTTCCAAGTCTATATCAAAAGAACCATAAAAACCAGCACCAAAGTGAGTAGTTCCAGCTGGACCATATTCTAAAACAACAGAATTTTTTATAGGCATCAGACTCCACATAACAGCCATTCTGTTTGATGGAGTAGGATAATTTCTACATAAACTCATTTTTAACTCCCCCTTTTAAATATTTTACATCTTCATTAGCTTTGGAAATAGTTTCCAATACCATACTATTTACTTCAAACCCCAATATATTATATGCATTAGTCAGTACAGTAGGGACTACACCATATTTTCTCATTTCAGCAGAATTTCCAGCTCCTATACTTAGATCGGGTTTTAATACACTATAAAGATATTTAAGAGGACCTATATTAGCAGCTCTTGTTACAAAAGGATCTGCTTTTTCAAGAATAATTTTTAAATGGGGATTATCCTCTGATGGAATATCAGAAGTTTGAATCAAAATAGGATCAAGTCCTAGTTCAATCAGATATGAATGAAATTCATAAGTTGAAAGAGCTGTATTACCACTGAAATATTTTAATTTTTCTATAGAATTTTTTACTTCTTTCTCCTTTTCTTTAGCTGTCCTATACAACATCTCTACTTCCTCAGGAAGTGGTTTTTCAAGCAGTTGAAATAATTCTTTATATGAATTATAAATATTATCTGGAGCAGACATTCGTTCAAACATTATGTATGGAGTACCAAATTTCTTTTTCATTTTTTTAGCAAGAGGAAGTCCAATAGGATGGACTATTATATTTACTTTAGCTGAAGGAGCGGTTTTTATTTGCTCTAAAGTACAATGTCCAGGTAATTGTAATCCTTTTGGAACCTCAGCCTCTTTTAATATTCTATAGAGTTCAGATCTGTTAAAATCTCCAAGACGCTGTCCAAGAACATTAACACTTCCATTACATTCCTGCTCTTCCATAAGATCAACACATACAGTCATTGTATCTTGTATTCCAGGTAAATGATCATCAGTTTTAAAGTTTTCTGCATGAACGACTTTCACAGGAAAATTATATCTTTCTTCAAAAATTTCAGCTAATGAATCAATATCATCTCCAATTACCTCTACAACGCAGGTAGTGACCAAGAAAACAGTTTTAGGCTGATATTCCTCTACTAATTCTTCAAAAGCTTCTTCCAATTTTTCTTTGCATCCAAAAGTGACATCGTGCCCATCTAAAACTAAAGAAACTATATTTCCTTCTAATCCTCCAGAAGCCCCTACTGCTCCAGTCATTCCTACACCACGCATTCTGCTGGTAGCCATTTTAGTATAGTAAGTACATTCATCAGGACCAATGACCATCATTATTGCATCTTCGATTTCTTTGATTGTAAGCATAGCTCCCATCAAAGGACAGTGGTATCCAGGAAACAATGCGTTGCTTAAAGGCTCTACATCTTTAATTTTTTTTACATCTCTTAGTTTTTTTAGGTTTTCAGCCATTTTTATTCCATTCATTATTTTATCTCCATTCTTATATTTTAATAATCTTGAGCTAACACATATTCTGCCAATTGCTGATATACTTTTTGCATTTCTGATTGAGTAAATGCTTCAAATACAGTTCCACCAATATTTTCAGCTTTTTGTATTTCTGGGGATCTAGGAATATATTGAACAATCTTTGTATCAATTTCCTTGACAGCTTCTTCTACAATAGCCATTTCATTTTCAATATTTTTAGAATTTAGTATAAGACCATTTAATTTAGCATATCCACGTTTTCCAAAACCTCTGATTGCCATAGCTATATTATTAGCTGCATATAGTGACATCATTTCTCCAGAACTCACTATGTACACTTCTCTGGCATATCCCCCTCTTATAGGCATAGCAAATCCACCACAGACTACATCCCCTAGTACATCATAAATAACAATATCAGGTTTATATTTTTCAAAAGCATTTAACTCCTCAAGCTTTTCAAATGCAGATATTATTCCTCGACCAGCACAGCCCACTCCTGGAGTAGGACCTCCAGCTTCTACACATAGTACTCCACCGAATCCTTCATATACTATATCTTCTAATTTTAAATCTTCCCCTTTTTCTTTTATCATTTCTAAAACTGTAGGAATTCTTTTTCCTTTCATGAGATTTTTTGTAGAATCTGATTTGGGGTCACATCCTACCTGCATTACTTTCTTTCCCATTACAGCTAGAGCTGCTGACAAATTAGATGTTGTAGTAGATTTTCCTATTCCCCCTTTTCCATATATTGCTATTTTTCTGATATTATCCATCCTCAACTGCTCCTTTAAAAATTTTTTGATTATCATTACTCTATATTATACCTTGTTAAAAATATTTTATAAAGCAAAATATTTTATAATTAAACTATAAAATTTTTATCATGTTAATAGGAAAAAGTCAAGTGAAGAAGTAGCTATTATATAGGGAAAAAATGGATATAGAAGAGTTAAAAAATAGAGTAAAGAAAAATGTTTAAGAACTAAAGAAATATTTGATAATATTATTTTTCTTTAAACAAATTAAAATTATGAAAAATAAAGATAAAAAATTTGAAAACTCTAAGAAAGTGAAGAAATTTTCTGAAAGAATAGCTATATTTTTTATGGAAGAGAAAAGAGGAATGATGATTTTACAGGAAAGAAGTTGAAATAAAAAAGCTGCCCGCAGGCAGCTTTGATGCATTTTAGAATAATGAGTCTACTATTGGAAATAAAGCAGCCCCTATAAGGCTTGAGCTTTCTTCAAAAGAAGAGAAAATTATAGTTTCTTTTCCACGATAAAAAATATGATCAGTATATATTTCTTCTAAAAGTCTTTCTTTTATATATTTCTGCTGAAGGCATATTTTACCAGATATTATAAGTTTTTCTGGGTTAGAGAAAAATAACAGATTTTTTATACCAATAGCAAGATACTTGATATATTCATCCAATATTTTTTTACCTTCCTCAGTTTCTAAATATTCATCTTGAAAGATATTTTCATATTTTTTTACTTTTTTAAATACTTCGTGAAATTCTTCAACTAAAGCTTTATTAGAGACATATGCTCCCCAGCAGCCTCTTGAACCACAGCCGCAAGATTTTCCTTCTGGGTTTACAATCATATGATGCATTCTTCCAGCTTTGAAGTGAAAGTCATTTTGATTTTTTTCTCTAGTAAAAGAACTTATTCCTACATAGTCATTAAGAGTAAGAGCTGTAAAATTTGATAAAAGTGAATTTTCACTTAAAAAAGCTTCAGCAATTGCAGAAAGGTTTGATTCATTTTCTACAAGAACAGGGATATTGAATCTTTTTTTAATTTTTTCAATTATAGAAATATCAGTTTTGTTTTTAGAATTGAATTCTATAAATTTCCCCTCTTCATTTACTATTCCGGGAACAGATATTCCTATTCCAATAATACTTTTAAAAATAGTTTTAGATAATCTGCTCAAAAAGAATTCTAGTTCTTCCATTAAAGAATCAGTAATAGAAAGTCCACCTTTTTGAAGTGTTTTAGAATGCTTTTTGATAACAATACCTTTGGCATTTGTAAGTATCATTTTAATTTTTTCTTCTGAAATCTGTACCCCTACAGAATGGCAGAAAAAGTCATTAAAGGAATATTCTCTGGCTTTTCTTCCTACTCCACTACCTACTTTGTCCTCTTCAATTATGATGTTTTTTTCCAGAAAAAAAGTTATTATCCTTTTTACTGTCGGAAAACTCATATCCATTTTTTCAGCAACTTCATTAATAACAAAATTGTGATTAGAGTTGAAAACATATTCAAATATTTTGTTTTCGTTATTCTCTTTGATATTCTTTTGATACATGACGACTCCCCCTTTATATTCCCCCGGTAAAAAATTTGTTATAAGTTATTATATAATATTTGTCTGTAAAAACAAAACAATAGTTTTTAAATTTGCCATTTTATTTTAAAAATGGAATTTGTGGTAAAAAATCAAAATTATATATTTAATATATTTGAGTTTTTTACGTTAGGAGAGTATATTTTTAATTATGATAAAAATATTTTAAAATAATATTTTTTAAAAATAAATTTGTATATCTTTTGGAGAAATATTGGCATTTATTGAGCTGCAAGGAGGAAAGTGAATGGGCAATGGTGGACAAAAAGGAAAAGCTTCAGGTGTAAAAAGTATAAGTGTATTGGATAAAATTTTAAATTATTTTGAAGTAATTGGAAATAAACTTCCAGACCCAGTATCTATATTTGTGATATTATGTGCAGCTGTATTAATTATATCTTTTATATGCAGTAAAACAGGAGTTGCAGTAGAACATCCCCTTACACATAAGATGATAACTGCTGAGAATCTTTTAGATAAAGAAAATCTAAAGCAGATACTTATAAGTATGGTAACAGTATTCCAAACATATCCGCCTTTAGGGGTTGTACTGGTAGCAATGATTGGAATAGGCCTTGCAGATAAAAGTGGTTTTTTAGAATGTCTTCTTACTGTTGTAGTAAAAAAAGTACCAAGCAATTTAATATATTTTACAGTTGTAATAATGGGGCTTATATTTACTGGAATAGGAGATGCAGGATTTATTGTGCTCCCTCCTTTAGCAGCACTTATATTTCTCAATCTTGGAAAAAATCCAATTATTGGAATGCTTCTTTCATTTGCTGGAGCAGCAATAGGGTTTAGTTCAGGATTATTTGTAACTTTGAATGATATTCTTCTCACATCTTTTACTATACCAGCAGCACAGCTTCTATCACCAACATTTACTAAAAGCCCAGCTATGACTATTTATTTTAATGTGACAAATTCGATATTTCAGATATTTGTTATCACATGGGTAACAATAAAATTTGTAGAGCCAAGATTTCCTGCTCCTGAAAAAAAATTAGAAGAAAATGAAGGAAAAGAAATGCCGAGCATAGAGAGAAAAGGACTTAAATATGCTGGGATTTCTTTTATAATATATATGGCAGTAATTGTATTTTTAACAATAGGAAAGGGAGCTTTTTTAAGAGATGACGCAGGTTCGCTTGTATCAACTAAATCTCCATTAATAAGTGGACTTATACCTATAATGGCACTTGCTTTTTTTATACCAGGCCTTGTTTTTGGAAAAATTACTGGAAAGATAAAAAATGACAAAGATGCTGTAAAAATGATATCACAGACTTTGGGAGAAATGGGAGGATATATATTTATAGTTTTTGTATCAGCTCAATTTTTAAGCCTTTTCTCTAAAAGTAATCTAGGGATAATTATGGCAATAAAAGGTGCAAGTGAAATAAAAGATTTAGGGCTTGCAGGTATGCCGCTGTTGATAGCATATATTCTCCTTGTTGCTTTTATAAATCTGTTTATAGGAAGTGCATCAGCAAAATGGGCTATTCTTTCTCCAGTATTTATACCAATGTTTATGCTGCTGGGATACGATCCTTCACTTACACAGATGGCGTATAGAATAGGAGATTCTTCAACAAATATGATCTCACCATTATTTCCATATCTACCATTAATATTAGCAGTTGCAAGAAAATATGATAAAAATTTTGGTTTGGGAACTTTGATAGCAAATATGATTCCTTATTCACTAATAACACTTGTAGCAAGTATTCTTCTTCTTACAGTGTTCTTTACTTGTGGACTTCCATTTGGATTATAATATGATGTATCAGGAGGGAATATAATGAAAGAAAAAATTGAGCAGTTAGCAGAAAAGTATTTAGAGAGAATAATGGAAATGAGAAGAGAGCTTCATAGATTTCCAGAACTTGGGTTTAAAGAATTTAAAACAGCAGAAATAATAAAGAAAGAGCTGGACAGAATAGGAATACCATATGAAAGTGAAATAGCAGCAACAGGAATAGTAGGATTGATAAAGGGAAAAAAAGAGGGAAAAACAGTTTTATTGAGAGCAGATATGGATGCTTTGCCTGTAGAAGAAGAAAGCAGATGTGAATTTAAATCTGAAATAGCAGGAAATATGCATGCCTGCGGACATGATGGACATGTTGCTGGACTGTTGGGAGCAGCAATGATATTAAATGATTTGAAAGATGAAATAGCAGGGAATGTAAAACTTGTATTTCAGCCAGCGGAAGAGGGACCAGGAGGAGCTGATCCTATGATAAAAGCTGGAATACTTGAGAATCCAAAAGTAGATGCAGCATTTGGATGCCATATATGGCTGGCATGTAAAGCAGGACAGATAATGATAAAAGATGGAGATATGATGTCTCATACTACTTCTTTTGATATTGTGATACAAGGAGTAGGTGGTCATGGTTCACAGCCAGAGAAGACTATTGATCCTATTATAATAGGAAGTCAGATAATAATTAATTTTCAGAATATAATAAGCAGAAATATATCTACACTCAAACCAGCAGTTTTATCTTGTTGTACTATAAAAGCAGGAGAGGCATGCAATGTAATTCCTGATAAATTAATCATAAAAGGAACTATAAGAACATTTGATGAAGAACTTACAAATGAAATTGTAGATAGAATGGAAAATATCATAAAAGGAATCACAAGTTCTTATGGAGCTTCCTATGTTTTTGATGTAAATAGAATGTATCCAGCACTTAAAAATGATCATGAAATGTTTGAATTATCAAAAAAAACATTAGGGAAAATAGTAGGAGAAGAAAATGTAATAGTGATGGAAGAACCTCTTATGGGATCAGAAGATTTCTCTTATTTTGGAAAGAAAGTGCCATCTAATTTCTTCCTTGTAGGAGTAAGAGATGCTCAGGAAGATATTGAATCTATGCTTCATCATCCAAGATTGCTATGGGATGAAAAGCATCTAAAAATAAATGCAAAAGCTTTATCTCAGTTAGCAATAGATTTTTTAAATAAATAAAATATAGTAATCGTAAAATATAAAAGAGAATGGCAAAAAACTAGAATTTTGTCACTCTCTTTTTTGATATATTTAATATTTATTTAACATCTATCTCTAAAACACCCTCTTCAAAACTTTGATCCATAGGTAAAACTTGATAATTTATTCTTGAAAAATCTATTTTCTTTAAATCTATTTTTCTTATCTGACTGTTGTACATAGTTTTGTAATAAAATTCTTTGTCACTTAAACTGCATACTGATGTCCATTGAGTTGCAGTTAAAAGATTATCAGGGATATCTTTTTTATGTTCAGGAGGATATTCTGCTCCAATAGGAATATCAAAATTATTTAAAATATGAAAAGCTTCCTGTATTCCTTCTTGAGAAGTGTTTGCAGGCTTCATTGTATTCAGGTAGTAAAAAGCTCTGATAAATCTGGAAGGAGGTGTAATATCACCTGGGAGTCCCAATGCTCCAGTTCCTGCTCCAAATGAAAATATTTTATGATTATTCATAGTATAGTTTTTGGCATTTCCTGAATAAAGATTAATATAGTTATTTAAGTTTTTTAGATGCCAGTCATAGTCAGGAGAATTTGTTAAAACTCCTACTTCATTATTGTATATTTTTATCTCTCCATTGTTTATAATTTCAAGCACTATATTTTCTCCAGAAGCATCAGCAATTCTCCAGTGAGCTGTAGGAAAAGGCTCTCCATTTTCGTCATAACCAATATTAACTACTTTGATTTTTTTTAATCCTTCTTTTACTTCTTTAACATTTGAAAAATTTGAAAGTATCCAAGTTACTAACTGCATATCTGTTACAGATTCTTTAGAAATTTTATCACTGTATTCTGTAAGGCTTCCATAATATGGGAAATAAAAAAGTCCAGCATTAAGTCCAGCCTCATTGATTCCCTCTCCTATAAACATATCTGAAATAATAGCAATCCCTGCAAAGCCATACTTAGCTTTCCACTTATGACCTTTTAATTCTCCATGTGGAGTTAGGGATTGAAATTCTTTTCCTCTGGGAGAGATAATAATTTTACTGTTTAAATTTCCTTCTCCATACTCTATTGTTCTAGCCTGAACCATTTTATTGTCATTAGTTTTTATACTGATTCCTGTACAAGCATAAGAGATTGCAGAAGTCAGCATAAAAACAATTCCAATTAGTATAATACTTATTTTCATGATTTCCTCCTTAATATTTATAAATTAGTATTTCATAATTTGAATATATAAATTTATATATTTATTATATCATTTTTTTATTGTGAAAAAAAGACATACCATAGATGATATTTTATCATTAAAAGTATGTCAGAAAATTATTTTAAGAAATTTTCATCGTTAAAATCAATATTTTATTTTATATTTTAAAACTTTCATAAATTTCATTTATTTTATCCTCTTCTATTCCGATGTACTTCAATGTCTGTTCTGCTGAAGAGTGATTCAGTATAGACATTACTATTGCTATATCAAGAGTACCCTTGTAAACTCTATGCCCCCATGTTTTTCTTAGTGAATGAGTTCCAATAGGATAACTAATATTTAAATCTTTTTTAGCTTTATTAAGATATTTAGAAATACCAACATTTGAAATAGGTTTATCATATAGTTCTTTTACATATTTTCTATTTAGAGATTTAAATAAAAATCCTTTTTCTGATGAATAACCCAATTCTTTATAGTATTTTTTTAAATCTTCTATTGCCCTTTGACATATTAAATTAAACTTAACCTTTCGTATTTTTTTTGTTTTTTTCTCCTTCAATTTTATTGTATGGTCTGGATTTATATTTTCAAATTTTAATCTAGAAAGATCTGAGATTCTTAGGCCAACATTTACTCCTATATTTATCAATGAAAGAATTACTATTTTTTTATTATTTTTAAAATAATTTCTCAGGTGTAATAAATCGTCAGGATTAATATATCTGACTTCTTGTCCTCTTTTATTCATAAAAACTCTCCTTAGTAAATTCAGTATTATGACATCAAAATCTTTTGAAAGTTTTTTGGAAAAACTACTTAAATATTTAAAGAAAATTTCTAAAAGTTCCATGGACAATTTTTTATAAAATAATTCAAATTAAATATTACTATATTCAACTTAAAAATTCAAGTTTATTTTATTGAATGTCTAGTACTAAGTTAAATTTTTTTAAAACTGAAATAAAAAAAAATAAAAGAAAATTAATTTGTTAAATTTTTAAGAAAAAAAATTGAATATAATCGAATTTGATTTATTAATTATGAAAAAATATAAATTTATTATGTTTTTAAAGTGTGTTTTATGTGATATTATTTTATGTATTTCTAAAATATATAAAAAAGTTATATAAAAATATACTTTTTATATCGACGAAACTTTGTACAATTATAGAAAATAATCGAATTTTTATATGTTGATATAATATGTATTCTTTGAAAAAGTAAGAACTAATTTTATAAAAATTATTCTAAAAAAAAGCATATAAAATTTTCAATAATATTCTTTAAAATTATAAAAAAATTACTTGTAATAAACTATTTATTACAGATAAAAATATAAAAAAAATATCCATAAAATAGAACTTAAAAATTAGAATTTACCTGTATTATTAAAAGCACTAAAATGCAGTATAATATTACTATTAAAACTTTAAAAGTTTTATTCTGAGCATAAGTTTTAATTTATGATCTGGGAGGAAAATTTTGAAAGAAAAAATTAAAGTTGCAGTTCCTGAGTTCGTATTAAAGACTTTAAAGGAGGATCAAAAACATTTTGATATAACCAAAGAAAAACTTTGTAATGAAATTTTGTTGAAGTTTTCAATAGAAAATTTGAATTGTTATTGTGATATTCAGTTTAATAAAAATGAATATCTTCAATTTAATTTAAATAAGACCAATAAAATTTACTATGAAGAATTGAGTAAAAAAATAGATGGAAAAAATGATTCAGAAAAAATCAGAAAAATTTTTTCTGAATATGCTATTCTTCAGCCATTTGTTAGAGAGGCTATTCTATTTAGGGAAAAAATCATATGTATGAATTCTTTTGAAAAAAATAAAAAAATTTTAAAAATATGTACAAATGGAGAAATATATGAAGGGAAAGTTGAAAAAATATTTATAGATGAAGAAAAAAAATACTTGATGGCAAGAATAAATAAATCAAATCATTACATAAGTGAAATAAAAATTTTAAATTAAAAATATTTAAGAATAAAAAAGGGAGGATTTATGAGGAAAATAGTTATAGGAATTTTTCTTTTATCTAGTTTGGGATCTATTCTTTATTCACAAGAAATAAGTGAAAAAGAAGGAATGAAAGTATTAAAAGAAATAAGAAAAGAAATTCAATTAGAGGAAAAAGAAAAACAAAAAGCTATTGAAGAGGCTGAAAAAGCAAAGAAAGCAGAAGAGAAAGCAAGGTTAGCAGCAGAAAAAGCTAAGGAAAAAGAAGGAAAAAAAGTAATTGAGGAAATCAAAAGAGATATGAATGAATCTCTTGAAGAGAAGGTATTCCGAAGTGAAAATAACCCTGAAGCTAGAATAGCAGCTGCTGGAGCAGCCTTTGAAATAGGAAAAGAAAGAGTAGCATTTTTAAAAATGGAAGAAGAAGAAATTATAAAACTTGAAGAATCTTTGGGAATAGAAGCAGACAAAAACAGAGTATTTTTAGGACAGAAATTTGATGAGGTATATGACAAATTTAATTCAAATAATAATGAAATTGAACTGCTTCTTTTAGAAAATGAAAAGTTAAAAGAATATTTAACTAGACTGGATCAAATGGAACAAAAAGTAAAAGCAGGAAACTAAAGGGGAGAAGATAAATGAGAAAAAATGATATTGAAAAATCTTTAAAAAGATTTTTGAAAAGAAAAATTAGTTACTCTCTTTCACTTTTGATAGCCTTCATGATAACAGGAGGAATATCTTTTGGTGCGGGAATAACAACAGAAGAGATACAGGAAACGAAAAATGATATTTTAACTAGAATAGAAACAGAACGTGAAGAAATAAAAAGGAAAATAGCTGAAAATGAAAGACTGATAAAAGAATATAATTCAGACTTTGTGGAGCTTGTAAGAAAAGGAGATTTTTATTCTAAACCTTTAATTCCAAGTACACAAGTTTTTTTTAGTTATCAATATTTAGATAATGGAAAAACAAAAGACAGAACAGCCAAAGAATTTAAAGAAACTATAGATGCTGTTAATAAGCATTATGGAACAACAAGTGGAGAAAGCTTATTAAAATCTACAGGAAATATAGGAAAAGACAAGGTGTTATCTGGAAATGGAGTGGTAGTTGATAATGAAGTATTTAGAGAAACAATAGAAGTAGGGGCTAATATAAAACCTGTTGAGCCAGTATTACCAACAATCAGTCCAAATGTATCAGTAAATGTATCAGCACCAGTGGTAAATCTTGGGACATTGCCAGGGACAGTAAACCCTATAATGCCATCAGTACCATCAGTAATAGCACCAACAATAACAGCACCATCAACTCCTGGAGGGATAAATGTAAATGTATCAACTCCAGCAGCAGTTGCTAAAATTACAGTAACAGCACCAACAGCAAAAACACCTGCAATTCCAGCAGAGAAAAATATAACAGTAAGTACACCAACAGCACCTGAAGGTTATGAACCAACAATGATAGTTTCTCCAAGTGAACCTGTTATTAGTTTACCTAATATTATTATTCCATCTTTAATCACTTATCCTGGTTTTGGTAGTTCTATAAGTGACCAATACGATTATTGGGGTGGGGGAAACTCAAGTACAATGATTGACCAAATCACAATAACAGCAGGAAAATTTAAAGCAACCTCTGGAAGTGGAGCATATATTTTAGGATATCAAGGAACAGGTGGAATAAAGGCTACCTCGAGTGTTATTGAAAGAGGTTCTCCAACTGGAACAATACCTGCTGATGGGAATAATTCTCTAAGTAGAAATTTCTTTTTCGGAATAAGAAACAGTGCTTTTATTGAATGGGCCCCTGAAGTAGAAATTTCATGGTTTACAGGTTCTGGAAATCAACAGCTTATATATATGGAAACTTCTACAACATCCCATCAAACTTTAGATAGTTTGAAAGCAGGAGGAGTATTAGAACCTCAATTATATAATGAGATAAATGGATATAAAAACCAAACGAATTTGCATGATAATTCAGGAGGAGCAACAGGTATAAATCTGCATAACAATAAAGGAACTATATATTTAGGAGATAGTGATACAAGATACCAGGCAACTACTACAATAAGTGGAACAAGACTAAGTGTATTTAATAACGAAGGAATTATAACTGGGTTGAATATGCATAATTTAAATTCAGGAATTAATGGGAGCAGTAAGCAAGTAGTATATTTTAATACACCAGACACAAGCAGTTATCAGAAATGGATATACGGAAATGGAAGCAGTGGAAAAATAAATTTATATGGATCAGAAAGTATAGCTATGTATTATACAAGCAGTAGTGGAAGTCAGCAACAATATGTAGAAACTGGTTTTGTAAATAATGGAGAAATAAATTTATATGGAATAAACAGTAGTGGAATAATGGTTCGTTCAAGTGAAAATTTAAAAGCTCAAAGTGGATTTTATTTAAACACTCCTATTAATATATACTCTGATGGTTCTAGAGGAGTATACATAGCAGGAAATATATCAAATTTTTCTTCTTCTTCTCAGGCAATAGTAAGAGTAAATATAGGAGAAAATAAAAATGATACTGATGGTATTAATTGGAAAGATATAGAAACTGGAAATAATATATTAGTAAATAGTAATGGAAATATAAGTGGAAATTCTACAGATACTGTGGATAATGCAGTAGGAGTTATGTATACCAGCAGTAGTACAGGAGCTAAAATTCAAACTCCAAATATAACTTTAGAGAAATTTTCAAAAAATAGTATAGGAATTTATGTAGCAGCAGGAAAATTAACAGTAGATAATGGAAACATATATATAAAAGGTGGAGAAAAAAATATAGCAATTCTATCAAAAGCAGATACAAGTAATGGATTAAGTGGAGGGGATATTAATTACACAGGAAATATTAATATTTCTTCATCTACATTAAGTACTACAGGTGGTCTTACAGAAGCAACTTCTGCAATAGCGGCTTATATTGAAGGAAAAGAATTTAATATGACTGGAAATATTGATGTAAATTCAAAAGATTCAGTAACATTATATGCGAAAGATGGAAGTATTAACGTTAATGGAAATATTTCAATAAATAGTTATGGAAAAGATGTTATAGCTTTATATGCAAATAATGCAACCATTTCTGCAAATAAAACAAGTTTAAGTGGAAATGAAGATATTTTTATAACTGGAGATAATACAAGTGGTGTAGGTCTTTATGCTACTAACAATGGAAAAATAAATGTAAAAAATACATATGTAAAAGTAAAAAATGGATCTGTAGGAATTGCATCAGTTGGATCAGGTTCAAAAATAGATATAAGAAATGGAATTGTAGATTATGAAGGCAATGGGTATGCTGTATATTCTGATGGAGTTGGAACAATAGATTTAACAGATGGAGAAATAATTCTTAGAGGAAAAGCAACTGCTCTTGAATTAGATTTAAGTAATCCTTCTTCTAACCCAATAACTTTAAGTGGAACTAAAATTGTAGTAATGTCTAATGATGCAGTAGGTGTTAATCTTAAGAATATAGGGATTTTAAATATAGGATCACTTAAAACTGATATAGAAAATAAATTAGGTGGAGTAAATATAGTTGCTGGGACAGATGGAAGTCAAGTATTTGATAAATATAAAATAGCAGCAGTAGATGGAGGAACTTTAAATCTTAATGCCAATATGGATAAATCAGATACAGATACAAATTCAACAGGATTTTTTTACTATAGAAGATTTTTAGGTCAAAGACTTAAACTAAATGTTTCAACAGGAATTGAAGTAAAATCAGAAATTAACAGCTCTGATGCAACTGCATATTTCAAAGGGCAGGTAGTAGGTCTTGAAATGAATTCAAGTAAATCTGCAACAAGTGCAACAGATGCTCAAATAAATCTTGAAATGGGTTCTAAGGTAATTTCTGATAGAATAGATAGTGGGGCAGGAGCTATTGGACTATACATGAACTTTGGAGCAATTAATTTAGCAGCAGGTTCTAAAATAGAAGTAGAAAAAGTAACTTCAGGAGGAAATGTAGTAAATGATAAAGCAGTTGGAATTTATGCAGTAAATGGAAGTACAGTATCAAATGCTGGTGATATTGAAGTAGGAGGAAATAAATCCATTGGTATTTTGGGAATGGCCTATAGAGAAGATTCTTCAAATAATGCAATAGCAGATGAGTTTGGAACTACAGGTATTTTTACTGCTCAAGGAAAGATAGATATTACCAATAATGGGAATATAACTCTTGATGGTGCAGGAACTATCGGAATTTATGCAGATAACAATAATACTTCTGGAACAAAAAATGGTGTAGTAGTAACAAATACAAATAATGGAGTGATAAAAGTTGGTGCATCAGATGGTTCAAATGCTGCTATTGGTATCTATGGAAAAAAAGCTACGATTTCCAACCTTGGAAAGATATCTGTAGGGGATGGAGGAGTAGCTATATATGCAACTGAAGAAAGCGAGATAACAAATCTTGGAATATTAGATCTTGGAGCTGATGGAGTAGGAGTTATGGTTGATGGTACTTCAGATATAAGTGCAGCATCTGTTACTCTTACATCAAACAACACTGGGACTCTTGGAAAAACTGGTGTTTTCTATAAAGGTTCAGCAAGTGGAATTGATAATAAAAGTATAGGCTTAAATATAAATGCAGAAAACCTTGATAAAGGAACAGCTATATACGTTGAAAATATGAATGTAACTTCTTCTGGAACTTTAAATGTAGGTAAAGAAGGAATAGGTATTTTTGTAAAAGGAAATTCAACTCAGACAGGTACAAATACTGGTACTATAGATCTTACAGCTGGGAAAAATGATGCAGTAGGTATGTATACAACAACTGCAAATCTTCTTAATAATACAGGGGGAAGTATAAATGTAAATGATACTTCTCAAATAGGAATGTATGCAGAAGAGGCGAATCATAAAGCAACAAACAAGGGAACAATTAATCTGAATGCAGATAGTTCTACTGGTATATATGTGAAATTAGGTGCTGTAGCAGAGCTTGATACAGGAAACAGCATAGCATTTAATAAGAAATTCAGTGTAGGAGTTTTTGCTGAGAATGCTACAGTAAACTTTAAAGATGATTTGACTTTTGCAAATAATAATGAAAATAAGAATATATATGTTTATGGTAAAGGTGCAACAGTTGGAATAGATCCTGGAAAAATTGTAACAGTAGATGGAATGGGAACTCCAGCAACAGCAGGAAATAAGACTGTAGGAATATATCTTGAAAATGAAACTGCTGGAAGTACATTTACAAGTAATACAACAGGGCAGCTTGTTGTTCAAGGTGAAGCAGTAGGTATCTATTCAAAAGGAAATAATACTTTAAATGTAAATGTAACAGCTACAGGAGAAAAAACTACAGGAGTATTTATTGATGGAGGATCAACTATAACAGGAACTGTAACTGCTCAAGGAACACCAACAGCTGGAGCAGTAGGAGTATATGGAAGTGGCGGAGCTGTAACAATAGGCGCTGGAGGCCTTGCTCTTAAAACAGATACAGGTAAAGGAACAGGAATGTATCTTACTGATGGGGCTCATGCAGCAGGAGAAAAAATCACTGTAAACAATACAGCTACAGTTGATAATATAGGAGTATACTACAGCAAGGGAACAGCTTCAGGAACTGTGACAAATGGAGCTGAAGTTGAACTTACAGGAAATAAAAGTATAGGAATATATGCAGCAGATGGAATAAATCTTGTAAATACTAAAAATATAACATCTACAGGGTTAAATAATAATATAGCTTCATATGTAGGAGGAAACTCAACACTGACTTCAAATGGAAATATAACTATGACAGGTACAGACGGCAACATAGGTATATATACAGGAAAGGGAAGTGGAATAAATAATGGAACTATTGATTTAACAGGATCTATAGGAACATCATCAGCAGGGATGGTGGCTAAAACTGATACATCATCAGATACAGCTTCTGTAGAAAACAAGAATAGAATTACAGTAGGAAGCAATCTTGGAATGTATGTAGCAGGGAATGGAACAAGTTCAGGAAAAAATACAGGAACAATAACTGCAACAACAGGAACAGGAGTGTATGTAAATGGTTCTGGAAATAGTTTTAATGGAACTGGAGGAACTATCACATCAAATGCAGTAGGAATTTATCTGAAGGATACAGGTGCAAATAAAATCACTGCTGGAACTTTAAATATAGGTTCAGGAGGAGTAGGAGTATTTGGAGAAAATGCCAAGATAGACTTTGCAGTAAATGTAACAGGAACAGGAGCGGTAGGAGTTGCAGCTAAAAGTGGAACAGTAATATCAGGAAATATAACAACAGGACAGGGTTCGGTTGGAGCATATCTTCTTGATGGTACAGTAACATTTAATGGAGCAAATATAACAACAGGAGCTAATAGTAGTTCAGGAACATCAGTAGGAGTCCTATTTGACAATACAATAGCAGGGCCATACACTATGAATAATGTAAGTGTAAATGCCAAAAATGGAGTGGGAATATATCTAGGCGGAGCTGGAATGACTCTTAACCATAATGGAACTGTAATTACTGAAGGTGGAATTGGTATATATGTAAAAAACGGAACTACATTGACAACAGGAGAATCAACATTAAATATAAGCAATGGTGGAACAGGAGTATATATAGATGGTGGTATAGCTAATCTTGGAACATCAGGAAATCTTAAATTTAATTTTGGAACTGGTGGTGGAATAGGAGTATTCAATAATGGAGGAACTCTTAATCTTGGAAACAACATAACAGCAATTGGTTCAGGATCTCTTGCAGCAACTTCAAATGGAAGTTTGATTTCATCTGGAAATTTGAACATAGGTGAAGGGGGAACAGGACTTCTTGGAACATATGATAATGGAACTACAACACTAAAGAATATAACAAATAATGGTGGAACAATAACAGCCCATACTGGTGGAATAGGTCTTGCAGCTATAAAAGGAACAAGTACTCCAACAGCAAAAGTCACTATAAATAATAGTGGAATAATTAATGCAAAAGGAATCTCAAATGGAGTTAACCCTTCTCCTTCTATCGGTATCTTTACAGATGTAGCTGATGTAATAAATACTGGAACTATTAATGTAGGAAGTAATGGAATAGGAATTTATTCTAATCATAATGGAGTTCTTACATCAGTAAAAAATGATAATATGAAAATGACAGGAACAGATGGGATAGGAGTATATCTTAAAGGGACAACAGCTGGACTTACATCAAATAATATAAATTCAACAGGATCAAGAAATACAGGAGTAGTTCTTGAGGGAGTAACATCAGCTATTGATGCAGGAACTATTACTTTAGGAAATGAAAGTATAGGAGTGTTAGCAACAAATGGAACAAATTCTCTAATAGATGGAACTATTTCAGTAGGTGCTTCAAGTGGAACTAAGAGTGCAATAGGAATAGTAGCAAATAGTGGTTCTAATGTCACTGTAGCAGGAACATCGACTATTACAGCTGGAAATGGTGGTATAGGAGTATACGCTGAAGGAGCTGGAACAATAGTTACAGTAGCTGATACAGGAAATATTACAGTAGGAACAGATGGAATATATATGTATTCTAAAGGTGCTGCCTTGACTTTCACAGGAAATATTACAGCAGACAACCAAATAGGAATAGTAGCAGATGGAGGAAGTGTAACTTCCAGCGGAAGCTCAAGTATAACAGCTAAAAATGGTGGAATAGGTGCATATGTAAAAAATGCAGCTCCTGCATTTGGTACAACAGCAATTACGGTTCAAAGTGGAGTTGCTGAGACAACTTCTACTCCAGCAAAATATTCAGTAGGAATTTACTATGATAGTGTAGCATCAGTAGGAATAATACCAACAGTTACACAGACAGGAAATTATACAATTGGTAGGGTTTTAAATAAATCAACAGGAACTGTATCTGGTGGAATTTCTATAGGAAGTTCTGGAAATAATCAGGTAGGAGTAATGGCAAAAGAAAATTCTAATCTTACAGTAACAGGAGGAATATCTGTAATAGGAGGAAATAGTAATATTGGTGTATATGGAAAAAGCAGTGCAATAGCAGTTAATGGAAATATATCAGTTGCTTCTGCTGCTTCATTAACAAATTCATCAATAGGAGTATTTATAGATAAAGGGACATATAATGGAACTACAGGAGATATTTCAGTTGGTAATAATAGTATTGGAATCTATGGAAAAGATTTGAATGGAGGATCAATTTCTCAAACTGGAACTGTTATGACTGTAGGTAATAGTGGAGTTGGTATATATGGAACAGGTACAGGTAATGGAACAGAAAATATCAATTTAACAATGACCACAGGAATAACACTTGGAAATAATAATTCTATAGGAGTATATGCAAAAAATATAAATACATCTGTCACAGGTGATATACATGTTGGAACAAATACAAGTATAGGAATAGTAAGTGAAGGAAATGGAAATGTAACATATACAGGTGACTTGGCAATAGCAAATAAAGGAACTGGAGAAAAGGATACTGGATCAGTAGGTATCTATAAGTTGAATGGAACTGGAACTATAAATACATTAGCAGGTAACTGGAATGTAGGAAATAATGGATATGGAATTTTCTTGAAACAAGCAGCAGGACAATCAGCAACAATTAACAATAATGCTGATATGACTTTAGGAACAGCAGCTGTAGGAATATTCTCAAGTGGAAAAAATACAGTAAATAATACTGGAGATATAATTGTAGGGAAAACTGATGTAAAAGGTGATCACGATAATATAGAAAATCATCTTAATTCAATAGGAATCTATGCAACTGGCGGAACTAAAGTAAATAATGCAGGAAATATAACTGTAAATTATGATCATTCAGTAGGAATCTATGGAGATGGAGCAGAAACAAGGATTCAAAATACAGGAACTATTAATGTTGATGGTGGAGGAGTAGGAATCCTTGTAAGAGATGGAGCAGTAGCAGTAAATGCTGTTGGAGGAAATATCATCTTAGGAAGTACATCAGCACCAGATCCTTGTACAGCGATTACAGTAGGAATGGCAGCATATTCAGGAGCTAGAATAGAAAATGCAGGAACAATAACTGTTAATGAAGGTATTGGAATGCTTATAGGACAAGGTGCAACATTTAATAACAGTGGAACTATTTATTTAAAAAATGGAATAGGGATAGAAGGACCAGGAGCTGTAAATAACTATGGGGATATAGTTATTCTTCCAGGTGGAAATGGAACTCCAGGAGCAAATGTAGGAGTATCCAAAGCGGAAGTAGGAAGTGTAAAAATTGAATCAGATGGAACAATAACAATCAATGATAAATATGTATCTATTGGAGGAACACTTTCAACAGCAGGAAATATAGTAGTAAATGGAGCCTATGTAGATGTAACAACAGGAACACCTCTATTTAATGCAAATAGTGTAAGTGGAGAAGTAAAACTACTTCCAAACTTTGCAGCAACAGGAAATGGAATTTCATATGAGATAGAAGGCTTTATAAATACAGCAATGGGAACAATAACAGGAAACAAACTTACTCCTGTGACATCACCTCTGTTTATTGCAAAAGTAACAGATAAAGGAAGCCTTGTTATTGCTAAGAAGCCTTATGCTGATTTGACAATAGGTGATCAGTTTGATGCGCTTGATAAAGGATTGGATAATATTCTTAAAAATAGTGGCGGAAATGGAAAAGATGCTGAAATTCTGAAAGGCTTGAATGAATATCTGGAAGGACTTCCAGCAGACCAGTTTGAAAGAGAGACATCATTGAAGCTAGCTGAAACAAGAGGAGATATCTATGCAACTATTCAAGGAAGAATGCAGGATATCAACAGAGCATTTGACAACTCTTTCTATGAACTTGAATCTTCATACAATCTGACAAAAGACAGCAGTAAATACAGTGTTATCTATACTGATGGAAACTACAAAGATTCTACTTTAGGAATAGATGACTACGATTACAAAGTGATGGGACTTCTATATATGAAGGAAAAAGAAGGAACAGAGTATGGAAGTAAATATGGATATACAATAGGATTTGCAGGATCTAAGTTTGACTTTGATGATGGTGGATCAAAAGAGGATGTATATTCACTAAGAGTAGGAGCACATAGAGTTAAAAATCTAAGTGAGGAACATAAAGTATCATGGCTGTCAAGAATAGAACTTGGATACAACAGACATATTGCTAAGAGAAAGATAGAACTTGATACAACTTATGAGAATAAGGGAGAGTACAATACTTACTCAGTAGCACTTGACAACAGACTTACAAAAGTTATCTATACAGATCTTTCTAGACAGTTGGATGTATATGCTGATTTAGATTTAGAGTATGGAAAAATAGATGACTTTAAAGAAAGCGCTGGAAGCAAAGGCGGACTTGAAGTGCAGATTAAAGATAATGATTATCTAAGCGCACAGGCAGGAGCTGGAGTGAAGGCATCTCAAAGAATCTATGCAGGAAATGATATCTCAGTAAAAGTAACAGCAGATGTAAAATATGCATATGAATTTGGAGACAACTATGATGGAAACAAAGCAAAACTTAAAAATGGAGAAGAAGGATATTACAGTCTAATCACTCCAGAAGAAAGAGAAGGAAAGCTAACAGGAAAAATTGGACTTACAGTAGAAAAAGCCAACCACATGGGAGTAACATTCGAAGTGGAAGCAGCAGATGAAGGAAATAGAAAAGATTCATCAATTAAATATGGAATGAGATTCAATTACAAATTTTAAATTAGTAAAACTGTCCCTGAAAAGGGACAGTTTATTAGACTAAAGGTGGAAAAAATATGGATGAAAAGACAGAAAAAAGAGGAAGGCCTTTAGGAAGTGGAAACAAAAAAGATGTCATTTTAGGCATAAGAGTCAGTAAGGAAGAATACAATATAATAAAAGAGGGCCTTGCTAAGTTAAAAGGTAAATATAAAACAAATAAAAACATAATATTATATTTATTTAAAAAATATAATATTCTTGAAGAGAACAATAAAAAATCAGATAAAATGTTTCTTAAAATAATAATTGAAGAAATGAAAAAGAAAAAATATACAAAAGAAGAAAAAGAACAGTTAATAAAAGAAATATATAAGACTATTGAAAATAAAGATGAAGAATAGTTTTTTAATTAAAGGAATTTAAGATGAGGAGAAAACATGCAAATAAAATTAACTAAAGAAGAGATAGAAAAATTAGGTGAAAATAAAGATGGAATAGCTCAGCTTCTAGTAAGAAAAGCTATTCTTGCAGAGATGGAAAAGAAAAAATATACAGAAGAAGAAAAAAAATGTCTTGAAGAAATGAAAATAAATATAGAAGTTGAGTTTTATCTTAATTCAATAGCACAAAAAGCAGTTCAAATATATGATTATGAACTTTTAGAAGTATATAAAAATAATAGTGAACTATTAAAAGATAAAAATACAGTAGAAATATATCCACAACTTCAACAGGCTTTATTTAATAAAAAACTTGGAGAAGAAAAAGTAAAGGTAATAAATGAAATAGTTGAAAAATATAAAATAAATGATGTATTAAAAGAGTATATAAAACCAGAAGAAGAAAAATAGGAGGGAATGTGAAAAAGATATTAGTAGGATGTATTTTAGCAGTATCAGTGGCATCATATTCAGCAACAGATGTAATGTCAACATTGGAACAGCTTGAACTCAATCTCCAGCAACTGGAGGCTGAGGAAAAAGCTATGTATAATCAAAGAAAAGCAGAGGCCGAGGAAGCAGAAAGAACTTTAGCAAATCAAAGAAAAATGTATGCAGAAATATCAGAGAAAGAGAAAAAAATATCAAGTGTAAAAGATAACAAATTTTATAAAGATCAATATCAGGAACTAGCAAAAAAATATGGAGAGGCTAAAAAAGAATTGGAAATAGATATGAAAAAGCAAGAAGAAATAATAAATATTTTTGAAGCTATAAAATAAAAAATATTTGGAGATAAAAAGGGAAAGAAAATGAATACAAAAGATTATAGGTTATATGGATGTCATTTTACAAAAGAAGAATATGGTTTTATAAAAAGAAAATTAAAGAAATTATCTAACAGGAATAGTGAAACAAAAATAACTGATACCCAAGTATTATTAGAACTTTTTAAACTTGCGTTAAAGGAAGAAAAAGAAGAGAAAGGGCAGGAAATATGAAAGAAACAGAAATTATAAGAGAATATAAAGAAAAAAGAAAATTAAAAAACTTAAAAACTGCAAAAGAAAAAATAGAAGCTTTTTGGGAAACTTTAATAGATAGTTTGCAGGAAGATGAAAGGCTAATTTTTAAAGGATGGGGAACTTTTGAAGTAAAAAAAATTAAAGAAAGAATGTTTAATAATCCAAGAACAAAGAAAATAGAAAAAATATCACCAATAAATAAAATAGTATTTAAACAAGGGAAGATATTAAAGAAAAAATTTAATGAGGAAATATAAAAAAGAATAGAAATTTTATAAATATATAGAGTAGGGAATTTTCTCTACCCTTATTAAGTTAAAAAATAAATTTGCTCTCATTTAATCTAGTAGAGGAATAGTTCAATTTTTTTGTTATATATAATATATTTTATTTGATAATTTTAGTATGGAGAATATATTCATAAAATTTAAACTGTGATACAATTCACTAAAATAGTTAATTTCGTTTTACTATAAGTACAGATGTACTGAATATAGATGTTTTTGTATAAAATAATAATATTTAAAGTGTTATAACAGTAATTTCATGAATGATCGAGGGAGTGTTAACAATGTTAGAAGAGAACTTTCAAACTGCATCAGATATAGCTTATAGAATAATTTCACAAAAAATCTTAGATGGAGAATTTTCTCCAGGGATGAAATTATCAAGAAGAAAAATGGCCGAGGTAACAGGAGTCAGTGTAATTCCTGTAATTGAAGCTTTAAAAAAATTAGAAGAAAATTATTTGGTTGAATCTAAACCTCAGTGGGGCTCTTATGTAATAGTTCCCACTAAAGAAAAAATTATAGAAAACTATCAGCTTAGAGAAGCAATAGAATGTCAGTCAGCAAGAATATTATCTAAAACTATGACTAGAGAACAGCGTGAAGAATTAATGGCCATTGCTACAGAATTGGATACTATACCTTATACTGATGAGACAATTTTTGACAGCAGAAATTCACATATATTATTTCATGCAAAACTTACAGAATTTACAGGAAATAGTTTATTAATAAATACTTTAAAAAAAATAAATATGTTCTGGATTTTATGCAAAGCCATAGGAACAAATGCACCTAAGGCTACTTATCCAAGATATTGGCACAGATATTTAGTTGATACTATTGCAAAAGGAAATCCTGATGAAACAGAAAAATTAATGAGAGAACATGTGAATGATTCTTTAGATTTAATAATAGCAAATTTATAAAAAGGTATCTAAATAGTTATAACAGTTATCAAAATTTGTTTCATAAAAGTGTTATAACAGTTATATTATAAAATAAAAAGTGGAGGTATTTTATGAAAAACTTTAAAATTTCAAAGGTCATTGGCAGTTTTATATTATTGTTGGTATTAGGAATAACTACATATGCAGCTGGGGTAAGATATATTTCTATTGCAACTTCAAGTGCAGGAGGAGCTTTTTCGATTATAGGGACAGCAATGTCTGATATCATAAATAAAAATGATCCAAATGTTTCTGCAAATATAGAAATAACAGGAGGTTCATCAGAAAATATTTTATTGGCTAAAAATAAAAACGTAGAATTAGCTATGACAGCATCAGATGTATTGGCTCTTGCATTGGAGGGTAAGGGAAGTTTTGAAGGTAAAAAAATAGATAAAGATGATTTAAGAGGAGTAATGGGTGGGCACATGACAACATTACAAGTATATACATTAAGAGATGGGAAAATAAAAAGCTTTAAAGATCTAAAAGGTAAAAAGATAGCTGTAGGTCCTGCTGGAAGTGTTGCTGGAGATGCAATGAAAACTATAATGGATGCTTATGGATATGAAATAAATAAAGATTGGAAACCAGAATACTTATCTCATGGTGATGGAGCAGAAGCTTTAACTGATGGAAATGTAGATGCAGTATGTATAATGAGTACTTTACCTGCTTCTCCAGTAACAACAGCAGCAGCTTCAAAACCTATTCGTTTATTAGAGTTAGAAAAAGAATATTTTGATAAAATAATGACAGAATGCCCATATTATATTCCAGCTAAAATAGATGCTGATGTATATAATGGACAAGATGAAAAAGTGGAGTATACTTTTGGAAGTGCCAGTATTTTAATAACTTATAAAGATATGCCAGAAGAAGATATCTATAATATGGCAAAAGCTTTATTTGAAAATAATGAACTGTTAGTAGCTGCTTATCCTCAATGTAATGAGTGGAATATTGAAAATGCAACAAGAGGATTAGAAGGATTAGTAGAAATGCATCCAGGAGTTATAAAATATTTGAAAGAAAAAGGGGTTATGAATTAATATAGAAGGGGGTAAAAATGGAGGGTAAAAACAAAAATAGTCAATTAAGCAAAATTCTGCTTTTTATAATAGGGTTGGCACTGGCATTGTTTCACATATATACTTCATACTTTGGAGCGTTGCCGTCTTATCAACATAGAGTAGTCCATCTGGCACTTAGCATGATGCTGGTACCATTGTGTTATAATTTGTTCAATATAAAAAATGAGAAAATAAAAAATGTATTTTCAATAGGGATAATTGCTGTAGTATCAGTTATAGGTTTATATTCATATTCCATAGCAGATACAATGTGGAAATCTAGTGGAACTATGTCTGGTCTGGAAATTATACTGGCAACAATTCTGTTGATTCTGCTTCTTTCTTTTACATGGAAGACAGTTGGAGCAGCAATGCCTATAATAGCTATTTTATGTATTCTCTATGCACTCTTTGGACCTAATCTTCCTAGAAGTATTGCACACAGAGGATATACATGGGTAAGGATTACAGAAGTTTTATTCAAAGGAACAAATGGTATATTTAATACACCTTTGGGAGTTTCTTCCATATATGTATCTATCTTTGTAATATTTGCAGGAGTTTTGGAAGCTTCAGGAGCAGGAGATATATTTATAAGATTGACACAGGCATTACTTGGTGGATTTAGAGGAGGACCAGCAAAAGTCGCTGTAGTTGCCAGCAGTTTATTTGGAACTATTTCTGGAAGTGCTGTAGCAAATGTTGTAGGAACAGGATCTTTTACTATTCCATTGATGAAAAAAAGTGGATTTGATTCAGAATTTTCAGGAGCAGTAGAAACAGCTGCTTCTAGTGGAGGACAGCTTATGCCGCCAGTTATGGGAGCAGCAGCTTTCATCATGGCTGACTATATTGGTTCATATCAAGAAGTATTAACAGCTGCAATAATTCCAGCAATTCTGTTTTATATAGCATTATTTATAATGATAGACTTAGAAGCATTAAAAAAAGATCTGAAGGGGCAAAGCAAAGATGAACTTCCTAATTTCATGGAAGAATTGAAAAAAGGGTGGCTTCTTCTGATGCCTTTGGTACTATTGGTATTCTTATTAGTTGGAGTGAGATATTCTGCACAGAAGTCGGCTTTCTTTTCTATAATATTTTTAGTAGTGATAATGCTGGTATATCCAGGAAAGAAAAGATCTGTTTCTGAAATACTACACCTTATTGCCAGCTCATCAAAAGGAATGGTAAGCGTTGCTCTTACAACAGGTACTGCTGGTATAATAGTTGGAATGCTTATGCTTACAGGAATAGGATATAAATTGTCTTCTCTTCTTATAAGCTTATCTCAAGGAAATGTAATGCTGTTATTGATTCTTACTATGGTGACATCTGTAATATTGGGAATGGGAATGCCTACATCAGCAGCTTATGTTCTGTTGGCTACATTGATTGTTCCGGCATTGGAAAATCTTGGAATAGCAAAAATTGCTGCTCACTTCTTTGTATTTTATTTTGGAATCATGGCAAATGTTACTCCACCAGTGGCAGTAGCAGCCTATACAGCAGCTGGAATTGCAAAAGGAGATGCTATGAAAACCGGATTTGTAGCTTGGCGTCTCAGTCTTGCAGGATTCCTGATGCCGTTTATGTTCTGCATGAATCCAGCTTTACTTGGAAAAGGAACAAATGGAGAAATTATTCTCGCTATTATGAGTGCCTTGATAGGAGCTTATGGATTAGTAACAGCAGTTCAAAGATATTTTAAAGGAAATTTATCTTGGCCAAAAACAATAGTTGTTCTTCTGGGAAGCGTTTCTACAATGATGCCAGGAATTAAATCAGATATATTTGGTCTTATCTGCTTAGGGTCAATATATGCTATTCAAATAATAAAATCTAAAAAAAGTTATGATGAGGGTGAAGTAAATGTCGCATAAAGTATTGATACCACAAGCAGTGGCAAAAGAGGGAGTAGAATTATTAAAAAGTTATGGTTTTGAAGTAAAACATGGATCAGGAGCATCAGAGGAAGACTTAATAAAAGATGTAGCAGATTGTGATGCTATCTTGTTAAGAACAGCTCCTTGTACAGAAGCTGTATTGAAAGCAGGAAAAAATTTGAAAATAGTAGCAAGGCATGGTGCTGGATACAATAATGTGGATTTAGAAGCAGCAGCTAAACTAGGAATATAGGCAACTAATGCTCCAGATTCTACTACTAATACAGTGGCAGAATTTGTGCTGGGAGCTATTCTGGCAGTTTCTAAAAGAATATTTTTAATGAATAAAAAGATAAAAGAGGGAGATTTTTTCTTCAAAAATAACCATAAAGGAATGGACTTAACAGGAAAAAAATTAGGAGTTGTTGGATTCGGACGTATAGGAAGAAAAGTAGCCTACAAAGCTTTTTATGGATTGGGAATGGAAATACTGGCTTATGATCCATTCTTAACAAAAGAAAATTGTCCTGATTATGTAACTATTTGTGATTGGGAAACTATATTTAAAGAATCAGATATTATATCATTACACATGCCTCTTATAAAAGAAAATATTGGATGCGTAGGGAAAAAAGAATTTACAAATATGAAAAAATCAGCCCACTTTATAAACTGTGCTCGTGGAGAAGTGGTGAATGAGAAAGAGCTTATTGAGGCACTGAAAACTGAAGAGATTGCAGGAGCATTTTTAGATGTGTTTGAACAGGAGCCACCTTCAGAGGATAACCCATTATTATCAATGGATAATGTGATTGTTACTCCGCATATGGCTTCAAATACAGAGGAATGTATGATACTTATGGCAGTACAGGCAGCTTCTGAAATTGTTAAAGTTTTATCAAATGAAAAACCTTGCTGGCCAGTTAATAATCCAGTAGGAAAATAGACATACAAAAATGGGCAGAGTTTTTTTCTGTCCATTTTTCTATTGTTATATTTTTATGATTCTATATTTTTACAAATATTTTCAGAAAAAATATATGAATATAAATAAAATGAAATGTCCTATTAAAGAATTGAAAAATAAAAAATAAAACAAAAAATAAAAACAGTATATTAAATTA